>Ga0326733_1000157_pt1 | contig 22184 bp, 22 predicted proteins | sample 14_GP2_308_FD_207946 | JGI IMG/M metagenome (GOLD analysis project Ga0326733, IMG submission 207946) | Glacier ice microbial communities from Ngari, Tibet, China - 14_GP2_30.8 | ecosystem: Environmental > Aquatic > Freshwater > Ice > Glacier | place: China: Ngari, Tibet | collected 2018-07-17
AACGTTAGGGTAACTGTCTTCATAGCATTAATATAGCAGAACGAACCGATTAAGCTTAAACACTCATTAGTTAATACTTACAGGCCAATACCTTTGACTGTTTTACCTCCAGCTTTTTTCCAATCAATTAGTCCGCCAATATTTACACAGCTGTACCCGCTCTCGTCTAGAAATGTTTTAGCTACACCAGCCCGCTTACCAGAACCACAATAAATATATATTGGGAGATCAGGGTTGAGTTTCAATTTATAGTCAGACTCTATTTGGTCTATGGGAATATGTATTGCTCCCAGGGCATGCTCCTCGTTCCACTCGGCTTCAGTACGAACGTCAAGCAAAATTGCATCACCCTTGAGCATCTTTGACCTAATTTCTTCCATATTTTTTGTCCCCTTAGTTTTCGTTTTAATAAGTTTAATGCGCTTTACGATTAGTCGAGCATCAGAACCGACCCCATTAATTATTCCCGAATTCATTTTCGACTGCCACGGTAGACCTATCCAGTACACCCCGGCCACAGGTGAAATCCCCTTCACCTGAACCGGTTCTCCTTTATCTCCGAGGCTACCGACTAGATTAAGCCAGTCATAGTTAGGTTTAAATCCAGTTGCCCACACTATAGATGATACTGGAATACGTTTTTTATTAGCTAGTATTAAAGACTTAGGTTTGGCGTCAGCTACGCGCGAGACTCTGTGGTCAACAGAACCATTTTTTATTAGTTTTTTTGCGGTCAGACCAATTATTCCATCACCCTTTCTTCTAACGTATTTCGAAATCGGAGAATTAGCGTCGGAATGCAGGATACCAGTCAGATAAAACCACCAGTACGAACTGATCCCAAAAAGAGTTTTAGGCAGGAACCAGGGCATTTTACTAAAAATAAGTGTGACTGATTTGCCGGAAGCAAAGAGTTCTTCGGTCAATTGCATGGCTGAATTGCCGCCACCGACGATAGTGACCGTATCGCCCATTATTTGCTTAGGATTTTTATATTGCGAAGAATGAATTTGATATACATCTTTATCCAGTTTTTCTGCAAATTCAGGTATAAAAGCTGAGGTGTAAGGTCCAGTGGAAATTATTATACTTTGGGCAAAAATAGTCTGCTGGGCTGTCTCAATTACAAATGTCGATTTATTCTTTGTCACGTTCGAGACGTTTAGTCCTGACATTATCGGCAGCTTAAACTTATCTACATACGTCTCAAAATATTTGGCTATTTCATCTTTTTTGGGGTAATAATCATACTTTGTACTAATTTTTAATCCTGGAAGCCCTGCGAATGGTCGCGGTGTGAACAGTTCCAGACTATCCCAGCGCTTTCGCCATGAATCTCCAATTCGATTATTTGAGTCGATTATTACAAACGGTATCGTCGCTAACTTCAAGTAGTAACCGGCAGCTAAGCCGGCCTGGCCACCACCTATTACGGCTACCTCTACGTTAACATCGAGTTTATTGGATATAGTTTTATTCACTATTTAATTATTGCATGTCTTATAAAATTTATCGCCAGGCCTACGAAATTGTTTGTGCTACTAATCTGAAGAATATTTGGTATGCATTGTATATAACAGTTACTAAATACGTTTACTGAGGGCAGCCAAAAGAATATATGTTTACACCGGCCTGACTATTAGATTAGAATACGGCTGTCTCAAGTTGTGTTAATTACATTAACTATTTCGTCATAAGTTAATTGTTATGATTAGCTTTTGACAGATGAGGGATTTGCGCTTATAGCCACGGTATTACTTAACTATGTTAAGTATCTTACATTGTATTAATGCTTATCATCATAAGGTATTTCAACAACTAAATCAGTTGTCATTTAATAACAAATAATCAGGAGATTAATCATGGTTTATCGCAAAGAATTACCACGAATTAAAGTTGCATTTGCAGCAGTAGCCTTAATGGCAGCGTCAATAAGTGCAGTAGGCGGCACAGTATCAGCCGCTACGAACACTCAGAACCAATCCATCGACTCATCGATGTCTGCTCCCGGACAGGTCAAGAAAGAGAGCCAGGCAGCTAGTGATCTCCGAGCTGGCCTTAAGACATTACTTCAAGAACATGTTACGACTAACTTAACTGTAAACCGCCTTATAGTTCAGCAAGCCCCAGAAGCTGAGCTACAAGTTGCCTTAGACGCTCAAGAAGCTAATTCTGCTGCTTTAGCTGGCGCTGTAGCCAGTGTTTATGGTGAAAAAGCCGGCGATGCATTCTTCGATCTCTTCCAAGAGCATATTGAAGAATCAAACAATTTTGCTGAAGCAATAGCAGCTGGTGATGAAGAGGCTAAGGCGGAGGCTCAAGTAGAGCTAGAAGAGTACTTAGTCGATATCACAGACTTCTTGGTAGCTGCTATCAACGGATCGGACGAGACCTATGCGACTGTGCTCGGTTTACTCGAACAACACGAAATGTTGATAAACCAGTCGACAGAAACCTTTGCTTCCGAAAACTTTGGACAGTCTAAAAGAATTGAAATCCAAGCTGTTAAGCAGATCGCAGTAATTGCCGATGCACTAGCATCAGGCATCATTGCCAACCAGAAACTCTAGTAAGCTTATTAGAGTGTAAAGTGTAAGCCCGGCTAGCAACCGGGCTTTCTTTTATCTTCATTTAACTGATAACTATAGCGAAAGTATCATGTAACAATAATTATTTTCATTGCATAAAAGAGTTCGTATTAAGATTATCCATTACTCAATATCTATGAAGACTAATCCGGCATTTGCTGTAATAGTTAGAAGACTATCGAGTAATCGTTGGACTATCGTTATTAGAAATACTGACAGATTCAACATTAACAATCTGCTTTGTAGAAGGACGGTATAAGATCGCTTTTTTCTTTGATGTGTAGACGATGACTTTGTCACCATCGACTGCATTAGCGAAGAAGGACTGGTCTTTCAACTTATCAGCTTTTGCGACGGTTATTATAGTCGGGGTTTCTCCAGTTGGAAGTATTATAATTCTTCCGACTTCGGTGACCAAATTAGAACTTTCAACGTTAGGCTTAGCTGCGTTTAATAACTTAGTTTGGGCCTGACGATACTGAAAGAATAAGAATATCGATACACCAATTAATAGCACGACTACAAACCATGGCAGCCATTTGGCAGGTTTGAATTTCTTTGGCTGACGAGGCAGTTTTGTAGGTTTCTCTGGCTCTTCCGGATTGTAAGAAGATTTGTAAGTTCTGACCGAACTTAATGTTGTTTTCATGTCCGTTAACCTCGTTTTCTCCATTCTAGCAGAAATGACTGGAAAGCTTACGCTTATTGGATAGGACTTGCCACAGTTGTTGGATCAAGGGGGTTACGAGCCGTCGAAGGTTTCAAGACTTCCAGCGCAGTCCATGCGAATGTGACTTCCGATGCTGGTTCTGAATGGAGCATGATATCAAAGCCCTCTTTAGTGACGTTACTGACTGAACTAAGTCCGAATTGTCCGTTAGTGATATTCAAGCTGATGACTGGAGGGGTTGGGTACGCTTTGAAGAATTTAACGTGAACTAATTTTTCGCCTGTGCGGATCGTAGCGTAACCAGCCGTATCATTCGAGACAGCAATATGTCCGTCAAACTGAACGTCTTGTCGGAAGATTGTCTTGCCGATAAATGTAGCTAGTTTTTGGAAGGTTGTTAAGCCTGCAAAATTACTGTCGCCGGCTACGGTTAAGCCGCCTCGCAAAATAGCATCATTTAAATTTATGTTAGTAAAGGTGGCGTCGCCTCTATTGTTTATAGTCGCTACCTGAGTGCCAGAAGCATCGGTAATCAAAAAGCTCGTTGACCTGATAGCTCCGGCTGTCTGAACGTCGCCTGCTCCGTTAACATTATAATTCTCGCTAGTGATGATATTAGCGTAGCCAGCTCCTCCAGAATTACTAATGTTGATAGCCGAGCTGATCTTAAGGTTACTGTTCTTGTTGTCTATGACCAAGGCGTCGTCCAGGCCGTTACTGCCTGATAAAGCAGATTGCTCTATTTTGATTCCGCTGGCTTGTCCAGTACTTTCAGATGGCTTTGCAGTGATTAATAACCCCGTTACATTGCCATTAAGATCGCCCGTAATCGCTAATCCTGTGCCACTAGCAAAGTTCAGCGCGACCGGCCCTTTAAAGCGGCTAGCTTCATCAACCGTCAGAGCGCCCTTGATATTTACAGATGAGCCATTACGTCCAATACTGACAGTCGTAGCTGTTTTATCACCAATATACACACTACCTTCGATTCCAGAATCAATCTCTACGCTGGAATTCGTACCAGAGTTCAATGCTAAAGCTCCATCGGAAAACAAATTTGGTGTCGAGATGCCGCTAGAAGCATTTAGATTGGAGAGATTAGCGTTGCCGTTGGCATCGACGAATTTGGCCAGCTGGCTGACAGCTTTGAGAGTCGTTACTGATAAACCTTGATAATCGACATTAAAGTAGCCATAATCATCGACCTTGACCAGTTCAGGAAAGAGGGCTGCAAGTTCTTGGGCGATCACACCGGTCTGGAGTTCTGGATTACAGCCGGTTTGAGACGTTGTAAAGTACTCGTTATTGCAGTCAAAATTAAAATTAACAGTATTTATCCGGCTGACCCGCTCTAAGACACTACTATCTAGGCTCGCAACATCAGTTTTTAACCGACCGTCCGATAATCCATCATTCGTACAGACGCCCGATACGTAGATTCCACCTGAAACGACCGCCGATCCTATGAACTGGGCAGCTCCGCAGGACCGCGTTAAGCTGGCACTGCCATTCACAGAATAACCGGTTGTAGCCGTAACGATACCAGCATTCGTAACGCGAAAACGACTAGTGCCATTGTTTTGAAAGTTGATAAAATCTGCCGCCGATCCCGCGCCGGTTGCAGCAGTATTCAAACCGATATAAGTTCCGCCAGTTGTTGTCGTGGCATCACCGCCAGCAATCGGGCTTCCAACAATTATTAGCGAGCTTGTAGCGATTACTGGCGGCGTACCGGTTACCGCGAGCTGGTTGGCGGCAGTTCCGCTTAAAGTTAGCGTACTACTGGCTGTAATTGTAGTTGCTCCAGCTATGCTACCGGCATTATTTATACCAGTACTACTGACATTTAATCCACCGGCCGTAATAGTAACTCCTCCGGCAGTGACAGTTAGGCCGACACCGGCTGTGACAGTGCCTTCAACAGTTAAGTTGGCAACTCGCGTGGCGTCGCTGTTAGTCAGCGCTAAGACGGTATTAGCGGTGGAATCTTGAAGGTCGACAGTAGTCGAGCCGGCAGCCGTACGCTGCAAGGTATTCGTGGTGCTACTTAGTCCTAAGCTGCCACTGGCCGAGTTAAGCATTAACTGTCCAGTTCCCTGACTTTGGACTATTAAGGTCTGGTTAGTGGCACCGTTTATCGAATTAGCCGTCGCCGAACTAAAAGTTAATGTACTACCAGATAAGACATTGCCGTTATAAGTACCGGTGACTGAAAGATTACCGCCGTATGTACCGTTGCCGCTGACATTTATGAACCCGGATTGCTGACCAGCTGGCGACAGTTGAACAAGCTGGCTAGCGCTGAAGCCGCCGACTTTGTCAGAATTGAAAGCATAGGGAACAGATTGCATCTGGACTCGTGGCGTCATTTCACCGGCCGCATCACCGTTAAAAGTAATTCCTAAGAATATGCTGTTACTGGCATTAAAGTCGACTGGGGTGTTGTTGTTGCAGGCGTTAGCCGTGAAAAGCGGACAAACACTGCCCAAGTTGACTTGGAAAATACCGTTTGAAACAGTCACCGTAGTTTGAGTCTCAGTCCATATCGCCGTACCAGCCGTTGATACGGTGTAGAGTTTAAAGACAAAGCTGTAATTACCGTTAGCAACATTAGTGCCGTTAGCGTTGACGACTTTACCCTGAAAACTCATGGTATTTGGATTGAGCGCATGAGTCACCGGCGGCGCCACCACACTAGCGGCAGCAATAAATAAAAGGCTGACAGCCATCTTAGATATGTGTGATTTCCACGCTCGTGACACGAGATTTTTTCCTCAGTTTTTTATTTTTAAACTTACCCTTAAATCGTATCAAATTCTACAACTAAACACAAGCGTTTCAAGGGGTTGTTTGTGTAGTTATTTCAGCTAATTAAGACTTGGATTTAGTAATAATATCGGCTGGTTTATTCTTTAATGTCTTGCGCTTCTGATAAATGAACGTAAGCCCGATCAATGGAACCAGAATCAAGAGCGGTAACCCATACGTTATCGGTCTGCTTCTAACAGCTACGGCGCTTAACCCGTCATAGCGATAGGCAACTTCAAGGTGATATTTACCTGGTAAATTTAATGGTCGGCCAACGGGCCTTAACTCTGTTATCAGCTGCCGATAAGATTCCGGCAGGATATAGGCCGACTCTTCATTGATAATTCCTTGGGCAACTATTTTTCCTGAAGCATTTTTAAGCTGAGCCGTCCCTCTCGGCACGACATGTACATTCCCTGGATTATGGAATCGCAGCTTTACAGTGTTCGGTAATCTAAAAGCACTTGAGTTCAGACTAAATGAATCCAGCTTAAGATCGAACTTGGCACCACCTGTCTTGTTGACAAAGACCAGACTGGATATCTCTTGTTGGACGGCGACTTGGTTGCCCGAGCTACTGTCCTTATCATTCACAGAAACCAAGATGGCACCATAATGACCACCGGGCCCGAGCGACTCACGGTTATCGACTGTCACCAGCACTTTTCGTTCGGCGCCAGGTTCTAAGACAATGCTGCTCGTTTCCAGAGTTAACCATGACGCAAGTCCATATTTTTCAGTGTAGCCAGTCGAGCCCGTAAATAAGACTCCACCCGTCTCGTTCAAAGATCCGAAATCACGCGCCGTGATGTCAAGTTGTTTAGTTAACCTTGTTCGATTCTTGATTAGGACACTTAGCGTCTTCTGGGTATCTTCGGGTTGTAGGACAATTTCTTTAGTGACGGGGCTAAGTTCAATGCCGGTTAAAGCAGCCGATACAACTGGTACGTTAAGTAAATAAGCAGTAACGAAACTAAATATAAATACAAAGGCGGTGATCCGCTTACTTTTTACGTCGACCACGTATGCCACCTTGGGCTTTTTTGAAAACATTCCGAACCAACATCCAAACACCGTAGCCAAGTACGAGAATTATTAGTATCGCACCAGCCATTGCCTTCCAAGGGATAACCCAAAAACTTAGTGTCGATTCGATTGGGACATCACGTTTACCATCATCATAAACTACAAGTAATTTAGCTGTGTATTTACCGAACCTGAGTTTTGATGAATCGGAAAAGTTGAATTTTAAATCTTTCTTACTTTCAGACCCTTTATCAGGTACCGGCTTTCCGTTAACGAGTCGGTCTTCGAATCTTGGGAAGCCACTGTCCCATGGTAAACGATAAACACGATTAGAATCTGGCAAGACACTGCCACCAACTTCGTTAAAAGTTATCGTCGTGACTGGTTTATCCCCGCGGGTTATAAATATATTTCCAACTGGAGCAATATATACGTTGCCTTTATTGCGAAGTTTGACCGTAAAGTTTGCCGGTAAGTATTCGTACAGGCGGCGATCAGTCGCAAATTCAACCAACTTTATATCTCGTTTAGCATTAGCTGAGTCGACGTTCAGAAGCACAAGCGTAGCAACCGAACCTTTGACGGTTGTGGCCTTAGAAGTTGCTTGAGAAGCTCGTGAGAACGTCACAGCAAGATAATAACCGAGAGAGGCTCCTTCAGGTACGTCTATGGTCATCGTGACAGTGTTCCAGACATTAGGTTCAGCTGTGAACTGAGCTGGGCTGAAACTGACCCATTTGGCGTATTCGTCCTTTTCAGTGATATCAAATAAATTAGGCTGCCCTAGTTCTCCAGTCGCGCCGAACTTCATAAGCCCAACTTTAAGTACCTCTGGATTGATACCCTGATTCTTAACTCTTAGTTCAGCCTTAACGACAGTACCAGGATTTGTATTTAACTTAATCGGCAATGGCGAAGTAACGATATTAAAGTTTTCGTTAGCATCAACGGCAGCCGCAGTTGGCGAGAAGTTAGTCAAGCCCAGCCCGGCAATCATAAACGCCAGGCTAACTCTCCAAAGTGTCTGTTTCATTCTGCTTAAGTATACCTTAGTGATAGGTAAGATGGAACAGATTCAATCAGCTCCTATGAATACGAGAAGGCTCTTAGTAATTGCCAGCTGCGACGATAGTCAAAGTATCAGTGTAGTCGTTAGCATAAGCAATTGTGTTAGCTACAGTAACGCGCTCTCGTAAGTTAATCGTGTCAGAGTTAGTATATCCAGTCCTAGACATGAATGATGCGAAGTTTGTTCCGTTGAAAGCACCACCTTTGGTTATATCACCTGCAGTCGCATATTCACCGTTATAGACAATCGATCCGGTACAAAGCGTGCAGGCAGTACCGGTCGTCGGAACAAAAGTATAGTTAGTGGTTCCTGGAGTTAAAGCGTCTGGGGTGCCGTCAAAAGTTCCTGTAGTAATTGGTGTTGTTGGCTGGGAGGCCGACTGCAACTGTGCGTTTGCAGATTTTACGTAAGCCGTATAGCCGAGAGGTGAGTTGGTTCCAACGACCATAGTGATGCCGGAGGATGTCTGCGTATTAGTGAAGTCAACTTGAGGTACGGTATCGCTATTACCAGACAATGAAAAGCTAAAGTTAGGTGCAACTGATGCGGAAATAATAACCTTATCACCATTTGCGGAAGCACCGGTTATGTAGATCGGTGCCAGGCTTGAATCGACAAGTCCGTCAGCACTAGTCAAGCTAGCAACAGTTAAGTTGTACTGGCCAGCCGTAGCGGGGTTTTGGACACTGCCAGTCGGAATAATGAAGCCGTACAAAGTCGTATTATTCAAGCTAGCCGATGTTAGACCTGAGACAACGATTTCTCGAGTCCCTGCTGTTGCTGTGGCCGTCAAAGTTCCCGGAGGTGGAGTTATTCCAGCCGGAGTCTGCGGGAAGCCAGTCGTAACTACAGTCGGAGTGCCAGTTGTAATAGTGAAGCCAATTGGAAAAGCTACTCTAATTTTAGATACGTTGGTCGGAGTAGTATTGAGTTTAAAAGTAACTAGGACGTCATTTTGATCGGTTGCACTTATTCCTAAACGGCCAAGTCTGACCCCGGCTTGATTAAGCGGTGCGGCACTGACAAAGCTGGGCAAGGCAAAACTTACAAACATGGCTACTGCTACGAATAAAGTTTTTTTATTTTGAATCATTTTTTACCAAGTTTTATTGTTGTTCGTATATCTAAATACTAACTCACGAAGATATATTGTCAATAGTGCTTTTGCTTACCATTAACTCAAAAATTACCGGATGCCGTTAAAGTTATTACTTCTTGGTAGTCACTAGCTGCGATATCCCCTTGCGCGGCCTTAGCTTTAAGAAGTAATTTGCCCTCCCCTCCCGAGATTGGAGACGAACTGTTGAAGATACTTTGTAGAACTGTCGTAATACTTCCGACGTTATTAGCATTTCCATTAAAAAGACTTGCCGCGGAAGCCGGCCCACCCGATGTTTGAGTGGTACTGGTGCTTTGCGCGCCGAAGCCTTGACTTACACTATCTAAATCAGTGCTGACGGCATTTATTTTGCCGCCAGTCGAACCGCTTAGTAGCCCGCTATTCTTGCTTTTTATAAAGACATTTACGCCGCTGCCGGCGTTTGAAGAAAACTGAGTATTGATAGTATCGGGACTAGTATTGACTATTCCTGTGAACAACGTCCCCATATTAACGTTGAAAGGCGCCGAGGCCTGTGCGCTTGTTGATAGATTGAATGTAATCGATGCGGCTGCCGTCAACTGAGTCAGGGCCGGCCCGAAAGCCGACTCACTGAACGAGCCTTGGGTGGCTTTAGCTCTTACATTGTAAGGAGTGTTGTCCTCTAGTCCGATTATCAGACTGCCCGTGCCTGAGCCCCATTCGTCAAATGAGCGGTACTGGGCAGTCGATAACACCGTAGACAATGTACCATCAGACTGCAGATATTTAATATCATCTACAAAGTTATCGCCGCTTACTGAAATCAGGTATTTGGCGTCTGTCGGATTACCCTGTTCATTCAACACGAAATGTAACTTGTTATAAAACAACCCACCGTTATTATCCAAGGCCGCCAGCGTCGGGACGTTGGCTTGTTGCGTCTCAATAAATCCAGGTTTAGAACTATTGTTGGCTGTCGCTCCAGTTTGACCCGTTAATTCTCCGGTCGTGCCCTCAAGTGAATAAGTTGCAGTCTGCGAACCAGCTGAGCCACCGCTACCGAAGCCGTAGCTATTTAATTTATAATTCGAAGTAGCCGGTAGCGCGGCAAACATTAATAATCCCATAACTAACATACTGTTCATTACGGCCAGCATACCATTAGCCTAATAGCGCTACAACTTTTAGCTAAAGCCTTACCGTACAGCGCAAATGAACCGGATTGTCGGCTATTACAAAATTTGATGGCGCCGATGCGATTGTTACTGAAAGAAACAGCATGCTTCCGCAGGACTTTATCTCTAAAATTTATTTTTAAGTTAAATTAAGATCGCTTGGCTTAAGGTTTGTCTGGTAACCACTGTTTAGCCGTCGTGGAAATCTGATCCTTTTTTTCTTCTGTAAAACGATCGTACAGTGTAACTACCATCCGGGTACGAAAGTTCTTGCCAATTATTTCCCGATGATCGGCAATGAATTGCCAGTACAAGGCATCCCAGGCAGTCGACCATTCCCCTTTATGATAATCGCTCATTTTCAAGATATAATTACTACCACTGATATATGGCTTAGTCGTGATCATCTCACCAGCTGCGAATTGACTCATGGCATAAACGTTAGGGACCATCACCCAATCATAGGCATCGATAAACATCTCCATGAACCATTCATACGCCTTATCTGGATCAATCCGTAGTAGTAACATACTGTTTCCTAGGATCATCAAACGCTCGATATGGTGTGCGTATCCGGTTTTGAGTATCCTTGCTATGACATTATCAATGGGCTCAAGCCCAGTCGTACCATCCCACCAAGCCTTATCAAGTTGACGATCAAACCCTAAGTAATTACTGGTCCGCATTTGCCGGCCGAAACGAATGTATGTTGCTCTCATATACTCGCGCCAGCCTATGACTTGTCGTGTGAACCCCTCTAAACTTTCAATCGGCGTTTCATGACTTAGGCTGTAAGCCAATACGGCATCGATGACTTGTCTTGGCGTTAACAAACCAATGTTCATCATAGGGCTTAGAACGGAGTGAAAGACTTCAGAATCGTCACTTGAAATAGAGTCTTCATATGGTCCGAAGTTGAACAAGCGTTGTTCAATAAATTGGTCAAGCTGCCGTTTGGCTTGCTCATGTGTAACCGGATATTTAAAGCTCGTACTGTCGCCAGGGTTATCGGAAAAGTCTTGCTCGACCCACGACTGCGCCTCCAGCGAATACTGTGAGTCATGATCTGGATATCGTGAAGGCAGCTCGATGCCTTTCGGGAGTTTCTTACGATTAGAGGCATCGTAACTCCATTTGCCACCCACAGGCTTACCATCCTCGACTAATATCCCTAAACGTTTACGCTGCCATTCGTAAAAATACTGCATACGATTAGGATTGTTGTCAAAATAATCATCAATCAACCCTTGGCTGGTTAAAAAACCCGGCGACTCAAGCCTGTCGGCTACGATACCTAATTGTTTCGCGACCTTATCAACGCGCTGCTGCAGCCAGTCGTCAGTTAGCTCATAATAAGACAGTTCGATATCATCATATTCTTTTAAAGTTTCTAAAAGTTTAGCCATACTATCGACATCTGAAGTTTGAATAATCTTGACTTGAAACATTTCCGCCTGCAATAGGTTTTGGAAGTGTTGCATACTGATCCGATGAAGTAAGAGTTTCTGCTTATGAAAAGCATACTGTTTGAAGTATAGATCGTCTTCTACTAATATCATCAGCGTCTTTTTGTCGGCCTTAAGATTTTCAACAAATAATTGATTTGGGAATATTAGTCTGATTGGTTGGGCTATTTTATTCATATAAGCTTGATTACAGCGCTAAATGTCTTACAGCGCAAGTCTAATTGTCGGCTAAATTGAACATACTGGCTAGACTGTCGCCTTTCAGCCAATGGGACCGAGCAACATCTTCGGATGAAATTTGTGATAAAGCGACTAAATCAAGCTGTCGTCTCAGTTGCCAACCTTCTTCGCCAGTGACTATTTCACCTTCGTGCATAGCTACCGCAGTGTTATGCCCTGTCGGAACGGCGTAATTAGGCTGTGTCGGTTTAAACTGTGTCATGCTATGGCCGTTAAGATTGGCCGGCAAATGCCCCGCCACGTACTCGCCCATTTGAATAGCGGCATGAGCCGTACCGCTGAACTTGACCGCGGCTGAGTCGCCTATCACATACATTAAATCGTGCGGCGCCATTAGATTTTGATTGACGACTACCCGTCCGTTTCGATCGACTTCAAACAAATCGGTCCGCTGACGGAAATAACTGTTGGCGCTACTGCCGGCCGTCCAGATTAGTACGTCATATGGCAATGGTTGATCGCCAGCAATATACAGCGATTGTTTACTTGCTCGGATTACTTTTAAGCCGCAGTTAATTGTTACGGCACCGCTTAATGAATCCATGACCAGCTCAGCAAAGTCGGTACCCAAGGCACTTAGGATTTGAGGCTGAGCTTCGATTAACCTAACTTCAACGCGGCTATCACCTGTAGCCAGCTTGAAGAGATGGGCAATCGAAGCAGCAGTTTCTATACCCGTCGGGCCACCACCTACGACTATGACTCGGGCTGGAGCTATTTTATGAAAGCTGCTGACTGCGAGCTCCGTTAATGATTTGCGCAGATCTAATGCATCAGCCAAAGAATATAGTGTCTTAGAAAATTCACGCATACCAGGAATGCCAAAGTACTCTGGCTCATAACCAAGCGCCAGTGTTACGCTGTCGTAGCTCATTTCTCGGTCACTTAGTAACTTGATCACTTTGGTCGAGGGTTCGAGATCGACCATAAAGTCCTGAACATAGTCAATATCTGTATCCTTGAAAATCTCTCGATAGGGTATGACTGTCTCTAAAGGTGAAAAACCATTAGCACTACGATAAAGTGATCCGTGATATTCAAAATTTAATTGCGGATTGATGACAGTTACCGAAATATCGGCATTATTGGCTAATAATCGGGCCGCCCGGAGACCGCTAAAACCCCCGCCAACAATTACGTGTTTATGCCTATTGCTCATGCGCCTAGTATAAAGCTTATGATTGAAATATAATATATAGACATGCTCAATAACCTTATCAAAGGAGAAATTCACAGCTCTGCAGCAGCCCGAGAGGCCTACTCTAAGGACGCCAGCATTTTTAAGGTTCACCCGCTAGCCGTGGCTGTTCCGCAAGACGTCGCTGACTTGTCCAAGTTGATACATTATGCAACGACAACCAATAAACACGGCGGTAGTATTTCTATCACACCCCGCAATGGCGGTACTTGTATGTCAGGCGGTCCGCTGACCGAGGGTATCGTTTTAGATATATCTCGGTATCTTAATCGGGTCGGCGAAATTAATACCTTCCACAAGACTATCGTCGTCCAAGCTGGCGTCATGCACCGCGAAGTGGAAAAAGCGGCCAGTGCCGAAGGTTTAATTTTCGCACCCTACACTTCATCTAAAGATTTGTGTGGGATAGGCGGCATGATAGGCAATAATGCATCCGGCGAATTGTCTTTGATTTACGGCCCGACTAGCAACAATGTTTCGAGTTTGAAGGTTTTACTATCAGATGGTATGGAGTATGAGTTTGAGCCCCTCACCCGTCAGCAGCTAAAAAACAAACTCGAGCTAATGACTTACGAGGGTGATATTTACCGCAAGATAACTACTTTACTAAAAGATAATCGCCAACTGATCAAGTCGCACCACCCGCGCGTCACTAAGAACGCCGCCGGTTACGCGCTGTGGGAGCTTTGGGACCAACAAGAACAAGTTTTTAACCTTGGCCGGCTGTTTATCGGTTCGCAGGCTACCCTTGGAATCGTTACCGAAGCTACGCTTAAGCTAGTCGATAAGTCAGCTCATCAGCAAATGATAGTTTGCGCGATTGACAGCATTAGTCAGTTGACGAATATTGTCCGAACTATCGTCCATCACGGCGCCAGTATCTGCGAGACCTTCGACCATCACACTTACGAATTAGCCCAGCAGCAATATCCGGTTGATGCCTCTAATGCTCATTTTGCCAACGGCAAACACATGGTGGTATACGGTATATTTGAGGGTGACACAAAAGAGCAAGCCGAAATTTTGGCAGGCCAAGCCAAAAATATAATCGAACAAAGCTTGCAGGCATCAGTTTACTGGGTTGAATCTGAGGATATAAAGAGTAGTTATCAGGCCATTAGACGCTACAGCTACAAGATGCTTAAGGATATGAACTCAGATCATAAAAAAGCCATGCCGTTCATCGAAGACACTATCGTTCCGCTCGAACATTATGGTGAATTCGTATCCGCCTTGGAAGCAATCTTAGAAGATTATGATATGACATACACTTATGCCGGACATATCGGTGAAGGCAGTATCCGCTTAATTCCGTTGGTCAATCGTAATCCAGACACGGCTGATGCAATTATGGAACTTGAGGGCAGAGTTAACAGTTTAGTGCTAGCCTTTCGAGGCTCAATCAGTGTCGACCACAATGATGGAATAATCAGAACACCCTACTTAGAACAACAGTACGGCAGTGAGATGATAGGCTTATTTCAGCAAGTTAAAAATATATTTGATCCTTACGATATTTTTAATCGTGGTAAAAAGGTTAATGGCACGATTGAATTTGCACGGGACCATATCGACATTTAGTTTTTTAGACTTGCGATATAGAGTAAAATTAGTCTATATGTCAAAGTCTGCCGCCAAAACCACTCGCAAAGTCGCGGGACGTATCGTTCGCCATAAAAGCGTTCGTTACCACAATGATGCTCAATTATTTTCTGATAAGAACACCAAAACTTGTCCGGTGTGTAAACGACCGTTTAATAATCGTAACAAGTGGGAATCACGTGGACTTTGGCCATCGATTATATATTGCTCAAAGGGTTGCCGGAAGAAACGGGCTACTATCGAATGAAGCGCTTCAATTATGCGGACCTAGAATCCTACATTAAAACAATTAATGCTCCTGATTATTCAACCCGAAGAAACTACCTTGGCGGCTCAACCGAACTATCCGAGTATATAACTCGTGGTGTGATCAGTTTACCGCGCGTCAGAGACCTTATTCTAGAGAAAAGTTCGCCTCAAGCAGCCTACAAATTAATTAACGAGCTAGCTTGGCGTGAATACTGGCATTTAGTTTGGCAAGTCCGCGGCGATGACATATATGACTACTTTCGACCGCTTAGCCAATCAAGGCACCAAGGAATACCGGAAGCTATTTTAAGGGCAGACACAGGGATAGTAGCCCTCGATGACGGTATCAGACAATTACAGCAGACTGGTTATATCCACAATCATATGCGTTTATGGTTAGCGGGCCTAATCTGTAACGCGGCTCAATGTGACTGGAAAGTTGGTGCCGAGTGGATGCACTCTTATCTTATCGATGGCGATTACGCCAGTAATCACCTAAGTTGGCAGTGGGTGGCGGGGAGTTACACTGGAAAACCTTATTTGCCCCAGCAAGGAAACATCAATGAATTCTCGCAAACCAAGCAATTTGAGACATATCTAGATAATTCGTACGAAATAATAGCTGAAATGCCGGTGCCCGACCGACTGTCAGAAATTACCAGTGTCCTTCCTTTCCATGATTCACAATTACCGACTAGCCTGGTCGAGCTCTCTGAGCTGATTGATTGTAAAGAAATATTATTGTACAGCCCGTGGACGTTAGATCCGAATTGGATGGCGCAATCGAAAGCAGCCAAAATCCTTTTGATTGATTCGAGAGTTTTTAAACCTGGTAAATTCAGTCAGAATGTCATCGATAGCATCTTGTGGTTTGCCCATCAGATACCTGATATTAAGGTACTTTATGCTATGCCACAGGATTTAAGTCACCTTGAAGACAAGCTTTTTCGAAAATCGTACGCTGGAATATCTGACTGGCCGGGCAAAATTAGTCCGGTCGAACAGTTGTACCCAAATGTTCCAGTAAAGTTCTACCCTTCATTTTCCTCGTTCTGGAAACAAGCGGTTAAGAATTAGCTGGTACGTTTTTGTAGCCACGAACCGATAGGTTTATCAGTTCGGTGTATGCAGCCAATCCAACAACACGGTCGGCGCTTGCCGTCAGCGAGTTCAGAAACTGCCCGTTCGACATGCTGTGTCCGAGTTTTGGCTTGTTTTACTGATATAGTCCAGCAGATCCATTCGTTCTTAGCTTTGAGACTTAAGGTATCCCAATTTGAAAAGGCTTTGGCGTCATTTGTTAATGCTGCCTTTAAATCATTTGGCAAGCTGTGAACTGGGCTAAAAATGGCTTTTTGAAGCTTCATGTTTACCGTGTCTCGAGGACTGAGCTATAACTCCACTAATTGGGATAGGTTTTATATCTGGAAATAACGTTTCAGCTCGGTCATGCGTCACAACCATGGCGTTACTCATGCTGTGGACCATTATGCGACCGATCTTGGCATGGTTACTCGGCGTAAAAAGATTCAACCACCATCCACCTAGCCACTCGGGTAGGAACGGCAATCTGATTATTAATGGATACCTGCCTATCGTGTTTGCGTAAAGTTTGTACAAATCCTTATAAGACATCACGTCAGGCCCGCCTATTTCGATTATCTCGTGATGTTTCACGGGTATCGTCGCCGCTGCCATCAAATATTTCAAAGCATCTTCCAGCCCGATGGGTTGAGTTAATGTCTTCGACCATCTTGGAAGGGTCATTACAGGTAACGCGTGTACCAGATTAGCTATGATATCGTAGGATATACTTCCTTTGCCAATTATCATCGACGACCTAAATTCAATAACCAACGGTAAATTCTCGCGTAAGACTGTTCCTGTATTATGTCGGCTTAGCAGATGCTCAGACAGCTGCTCATTGTCGTCACCAAGTCCACCCATGAATACGACCCGTTTCACGCCAGAGGCAATGGCGGCCGCACTGAATCGATGAGCCGACAATGCCTCCTGAGTATAGAAGTCCTTGTTCTTCTGTCCCATCATATGAGCAAAGAAATAGACCACGTCGACTCCACCTAATAATTCGGTGACAGTTTCTTCATCGAAAACATTTGCATCATGTGTCGTAAGTCTGGTTTTGTATTTTTCGTCGACTTTCATGTTTGTAGCTTGCCGAGAAATAGCCCTAACTGAATGTGAGCTGTTTTCCATTAGATAAGTCACTAAGTTGCTACCTAAAAATCCTGACGCACCAATAATTGCAATTACCATAAACAGTATTGTAGTGTAAGTTTTCGATACAGTCTAACTGTCACCTAGGATTATCTATATGTCTTATTTATTATATTTTATGAATTACTTCGGATTATCTGGAAAGATGACTGCGTCAAACGGTAACCAAGCAAAGCTGTTAAGCATATTACTGTATGCTTAGACTCTCTGGTTTTGTAACAATTGATGGCAAAGGCTTACCGACAGTCGGCGTTAAATAGTGTAGCTGACGTAATGAGTAGTTACTTAGTTATGCTCGCCCCTACGTTATCCTGCGACAACAATTACTCTGTCAGGTTAAAGTGGATCGATAGTAGTGAAACAGGGTGACTAAGAAACTTACACCGCTGATAGTTACTTGAAATTTCTTAAATCAAATTTTAGGAGCTTATCGTCGCTGGCCCCAGCTTCACCACGACCGTCGGTGTTTGAGGTCGCAACGTATAAATTACTTTTACTCGAGACAACCGTAGTTCTTATGCGACCATAAATGCCGGTTAAATTAGCTTTAATCGTAGAAATTTTTTCGCCATCAATCTTAGCTTGATACAGAGTTTGCCCGCGTAATCCCCCCATAAACAAGCTCCCGTCAGCGTAGGCTAAGCCGCCAGGAGCCCAAGTTTCATCAGGGCCTGAATGTAACGCCGGTGAAATCATCCCGTCTCGAGTCGCATCACCTTCAATTACTGGCCAGCCGTAGTTGCTGCCTTTTTTTATAAGATTGATTTCATCAAACCCGGATTCGAGTCCCGATCGACCATGTTCTGATGACCAAAGCTGTCCGGCCGAATCCCACGCGATACCCTGGGGGTTGCGATGGCCATAGCTATAAACCGGATTGCCGAATGGGTTATCGGCTGGAGTTCTACCTTCATCAGTTATTCGTAGGATTTTGCCAGACAAGCTCTTCGTGTCCTGAGCAGCGGATTCGTTTCCGGCGTCACCCGTAGTTATGTAAAGATATTTATCTGGGCCGAAAGCTATCCGTCCGCCATCATGGAATGAAGCGCCCGGTATGCCGTCTATTATCAGTTGCTTACCCGACAAAGTACCATCGTCATACTCGTAACGTTCTACCCGGTTGATCAGGTTCCCGCCAGATCTGGTGGTCAAATAGATATATATCCACTGGTTATTCTGGAAATCCGGGTGTAGTGCCATACCTAGTAGGCCACCTTCACCGATGTGTTCAACACCACTGACAGGAAAGGTTTTCGACTCGCTTGCAATCAGCTTTAGATTACCTGTCCGTTCGGTAATCAGGACACCCTTGTTATCAGGTAGTTCAATTATTTCCCAAGGTATTGATAAATCTTGAGCTATAACTTGATTGTCACTATTAGCGACCCCTTTTTGGGTAGTAGTCTCGGTCGGTTTAAAGAATTCACGAGTAATCCTATCTCGACTGGAATATAGCGTAACTGACAATAGTATTGTTATCGACAGGGCTATAAGTACTATTTTCTGCTTAACGGTCATACTTCAATCTTAACATGTCTCTCTGTTGGAGGTCTTCTGGTTGCCTATTTTAGTATATTTAACGTGGTATATTGAATATAGTGAAATCGTTAATTAAAACTTTTGAAAATATCGTGCCTAAACTAAAGGTTAAAGATGTATTTGGTAAAACGATTGATGTTAATAAATTAGAAAGTGAATATGTCCTTTTGGTATTTCTCAGATATGCCGGCTGCCCATGGTGTAATTTAGCGATTCATAGACTGACTCGTGAATACAAAGAATTACGGGTAAATAAATGCGAGATTATCGCTTTCGTACAATCGGACACGAAAAGCATCATGAAGAATATTTATGATCGGCACGATCCCAAGCCGCCTTTTACAATTATTCCTGATTCTGAAATGGTTTTTTATAAAATGTTCAATATCAAGTCGTCTGTGACGGGATTTGTAAGGGGGCTGACTAAGACTCCGCAATGGCTAAAAGCATCGACTGAGCTAGGTTTCAGGCAAACCAAGATGGATGGAAGCTTCTTCCTTGTCCCGGGCTGGTTCTTATACAGCAACCGGACAAATAAGATCGTCAAGCAACAGCGTGGCATTAGTTTACACAGTCACGAAGCCTTTCTTGATATTTATAATTCACTATATTTCAAAGATTAATAATGTCTGGCGACCATTCCAACCTTGATCCAAAATTAGTAGTCGAGGGCGACAGTCGTAATGTCATCGATGACTATAAGACTTGGACTGTCGAAGCCATCAAAACCGATTTATCGACAAAATCATTTCCAATACATGTCGCTATCGAGAATTATCAACATGATTACAATATCGGGACCATAGTGCGTTCGGCCAACGCATTCAATGTCGCTGGCGTACACATCATCGGCAAGCGACACTGGAATCGTCGAGGGGCAATGGCGACCGAAAAGTATCTCGAACTTTTTCATCATACTGATGTCATTGAGTTTGAATCTTGGGCTAAGACCAATAACCTGCAGATCGTTGGAATTGATAATATAACTGGCAACCTGCCCCTACATGAAACTACCTTACATGAAAACACTGTCTACGTCTTTGGTCAGGAAGGGCCGGGACTGTCGGATGAAATGCAAGCAATCTGCCGCTCAGTAATCGGTATCAAGCAATTCGGATCTACAAGATCGATCAACCTTGGCGTGGCAGCTGGAATTATTTTATACGAATGGACGAGACAGCATACTGTGACATACTAGAAGTCATGCCATACAAAAAATACCGTTGGTCAAAAGATTATGAAGCCGCCGAAGAAGAGCTTGAAATTTTATTGAATACTTCGGCGAAATCATCGGTCCGCTGCGAATTGGCAGAATATGAGACATTAGACGAAGTTTTGACGGCTGAAAAAGAAACCTTATGGTGTGCTGAAGGTTCTATAATTTTTGAAATTGATGGCACAAAAGTATCTTTACAACCTGGTGACACAATTAATATTTTTGGAACCTATGCTTTTCAAGCGACCGCTGGTATAGCCGGCTGTGTATATTATAAAGCTCTTGCGTAACCGGCTTTCAGCCAGCTGATAAGTTCATTATTGATCTGCTGAAACACAGATACATCTGTTGAGTGCGTAACTAGATCGGTCCAGGTATAACTACTACCGTAAGTGTCAGTAAATGGTACGCCTGGAAGATTTATACCTATAGTTAAACGCTGATTTGTGACTTTCATCAAACCAAAGTTTACTCCAGACCTTTGAAAAAGTACGTATTCTTCAGATGGCACGATTCGAACATCGGAACCAAAATGATTAAGCTTGGACGCTAGTTCGTCAAATGCTGGCAGCCAATCCGATTTTGGACCTTGGAATTGCTTGGCAAAGAGCTTGTTCAAACGCTTAGTCTCAATGGCGTCTGGCAAAATCAAGCGGGAGATCAAGGTAGCGTGTCCGTGTTCAAGCTCAAATTCAGATTGTAGCCAGTGCACGAGCTTTGAATGAGTCATGAAATCTCGGGCGACAGCCATAAATTTGAATTCACTCAACGATGTTTGGGTTTTTGATGTTATATGAGCTAAATCAGCTGTTTCCGACATAGCAATATTATAACCGTTGCTTTCCGCTAGTGCTAATTGGGTCGCTGCGCCAAACGAGGGTCTATCGTCCACATCGGGCACATCCAGCTATACTTTTGATTGTGCTGCTGAACTTCTTTCAGATTACTCGGAACTGGTGACTTAAATAATAAGGATACGCTCAAAACACTAGCTGCTATGACTAGACAGTACGTTGCAGACTTACGATGACCCTCGGCACTTAGACCATAAGCGACTAAAGACAGTAAGAAAATAATTAGCATTGTTGCAACTGGCGCTGGCAAAAAGTGAATGCTGATGTGAATTGCAAATACATCCATCCAGTACATATGGAGTACTCCAAAAGCAATGAAGATGATATCAGGAACGGCGCTATAAATATGACCGAGCGCGCCAGCTTCCCAACCACTGATACCAGCCGACTTACCCTTGATAATTTTCCAAATGGAAACGGCGCTAAGACCTACGGCCGCTCCAAAAAGGCTGTGTAGCCAGAAGTGAAATTCTGCATCAAGACTGGCGTATTGCCTATATAAAATGACCTCAAAAAAGACTACCAGGCAAGCCGTAAGTATATGACGTCGGCTGAACTTGGCTAGCCAATTCACTCCAGACCTGCCACTAGCCGGTTGATTTCGCGAGTGTGGTCATGAATAGCCTGATCAAAGGATCGATAACGAACCTTGCCTGAGCTATCTATTACGGCGTACCCAGGGCCGACTCGACCGTTAGCTCGCAGTAAGGCGTACTGCTTAGCGATGCCGGCATCGCTGCTTCGTATTACTATGGCATCGTCAAGCTTAGGTAATTGACAGCTCTCACAAAATACGATCACGGCTTTTGAGCCGACAATATCAAACTGATCGATACTGGGCGCTGGTTCGTTTAAGTACAATAAATCGATTCGTTGCAATCCTAAGGCGTCACCGTTCCGAGTAACACTGGCTTTATTAGTAAAGAAGCCGACTCCAACGATTGCTACCAATGCAGCGACAAGAATTTGAATCCAACAAGCTCGATTAAATTTCGCTAACGCCAACAGCCTAATGATCGTCTTTATTCGACTTAGATTTAGTTTTTCCAAGTAATTCTTTATATTTCGATTTTAAATATGCTAAACGGCGTTCAGCCCAAGCAAATTCAGTTGATAAGATGAATAATCCGAAGGCAATAATCAAAAAGCCGGGACCGGGTAATGG
>Ga0326733_1000158_pt1 | contig 22176 bp, 20 predicted proteins | sample 14_GP2_308_FD_207946 | JGI IMG/M metagenome (GOLD analysis project Ga0326733, IMG submission 207946) | Glacier ice microbial communities from Ngari, Tibet, China - 14_GP2_30.8 | ecosystem: Environmental > Aquatic > Freshwater > Ice > Glacier | place: China: Ngari, Tibet | collected 2018-07-17
AGCATTTACTGCTTGAAAAGATTGGCGATCGCTTCAGCTACGAACAGTATCGGGAAAACATACTTTCATTAGACCGGAAGATGCTCGACGACCCGATCGAAGTGCAATGAAATTGACTCCGGCAAACAGATCGCCTTACGAAAATTTATCTGAACTGATTGTTTATCTTGGCTGACCTAGCATTGTATGACCCTGCGCAGGATCAGTTCACGCCTATTATAGGCAAGAAGCACATCGGTATGGAGCGTCGATGAGACCGAGCGGTTGCTCGCACACGGGGCGCTCCAATGCTTGCGACGAGCGGTTGACAATCACGGCAGTAAACACGACAGCGCGCCCGCTGCCGTTTGGCGGTTCAAGATCGCTCGCTTGTTCGTAGCCCGCACTCGGTTGGTGGCGACGACCCAGTTTGGGTTCGCAACTCGGCCGATAGACTTGTAGTGCGAGCGATCACAATATTAGCACTCTCTAAGCGGAGAACGACATGGCTGCGTATAAGGAAATCGAGAGGTGCCGTGTCGGGCAATCCGATAATCTCGTTCCGGTCCTGAACCTTGGTTTCCAGGAACTTACCGGAGTCTTTCCAAAGAGCGCCGACGAGGCTGTTACCCGCGGTCCGCTTGAATTGGTATGGTGCCCGCAAAGCGGTTTGCTCCAGCTTAAGCACACCTATGATTCCGCAGAGATGTACGGCGATAACTACGGATATCGATCTGGCCTCAATCAATCCATGGTCGATCACCTCACGTCAAAGGTCGCTTATCTCGAGCGGCTGACTGGCCTTGAAACCGGCGACACAGTATTCGACATCGGTTCGAACGATTGCACGACGCTCAAGGCCTACAATGTCCCGGGCATCGAGCGGATTGGCATCGATCCCACAGGAAACAAGTTCGCCGAATATTACCCCGACGACGTCAAACTCGTCCCGGATTTTTTTTCAGCGGACGCATATTCGTCAGCGACACAGCGCCCTGCCAAGATCATCACATCGATCGCCATGTTCTATGATCTTGACGCCCCGATCGCGTTTGCTCAACAGATCGAGCAATGCCTGGCGCCTGATGGGGTCTGGCACTTCGAGCAAAGCTACATGCCGTCGATGCTGCGAATGAATTCATACGACACCATCTGCCATGAGCATCTGGAATATTACTCGCTTGGCGTCGTGCAAACGATTCTTGAGGCTGCGGGCCTGAAGGTCGTCGATGTGATGATGAACAACATCAACGGCGGCAGCTTCGCAGTTACTGCGATGAAGAAGGACAGTTCTGCCATTCGGCCGAACAATGCTGTCATCAATTGGATGCTTGAACAAGAAGAACGCATGGGGATCAACACCCCGCGTCCGTATCGCGATTTTGAAGAACGCGTCTTCCGCCATCGCGATGATCTCGTGCGCTTGATCCGCGCATTACGTGCCGACGGCAAGACCGTTCTGGGCTATGGCGCATCGACAAAAGGGAACGTGGTCCTTCAGTTCTGCGGTTTCACCACAGATGATATCCCTGCCATCGCCGAGGTAAATCCGGAGAAGTACGGCCGGGTGACCCCGGGGACGCACATCCCCATCATCAGTGAAGCCGAAGCCCACGAGATGAAGCCCGACTATTATCTGATCCTGCCGTGGCATTTCAAGGAAGGTATCCTTCGCCGTGAGAAGGAGTATCTCAACTCGGGCGGTAAATTTATTATTCCATTCCCTGAAATTGAAATAATTTACTAATGAAAACTGCATTGATCACCGGTATCACCGGGCAGGATGGCGCTTATCTGGCAAAACTTCTGCTTGAGAATGGCTATCTGGTATACGGCGCCTATCGTCGCGCAGCCTCGACCAATTTCTGGCGCAATGACGAGTTGGGGATAACCGGCCACGCCAACCTTCGGCTCATCGATTTCGACCTGACGGATCTTGGGTCTTGTCTGCGTTTGCTGACAGTGACGAAGCCCGACGAGGTCTATAATCTGGCGGCGCAGAGCTTCGTCGGCATGTCATTCGAACAACCCGCAACGACGGCGAAGATCACGGGTATCGGGGCGCTCAATCTGCTTGAAGCTCTCCGCCTGACCGGCACCGATGCGCGTTTTTACCAGGCGAGCACGTCGGAGATGTATGGCAAAGTGCAGGCCGTCCCGCAAAATGAGGAGACGCCATTTTATCCGCGCAGTCCTTATGGAGTGGCCAAGCTCTACGCGCACTGGATCACGATCAACTATCGCGAAAGCTATGGGATGTTCGCTTCAAGCGGCATCTTGTTCAACCACGAAAGCCCGCTGCGGGGCCTGGAGTTCGTCACGCGCAAGATCACTGCGGGCTTGGCGTCAATTAAGCGTGGCAAACTTGATCTGCTGACCCTTGGCAACCTGGATGCCAAGCGCGACTGGGGATTTGCTGGTGATTATGTCGAAGGCATGTGGCGCATTCTTCAAGCGGATACGCCAGACAATTTCGTACTGGCGACCAACCGCACCGAAACCGTTCGCGATTTCTTGCGGATGGCCGGGGCCAGTGCGGGTTTCGACCTGAAATTCGAAGGCGCGGACGAGCAGGAAGTGGCGTTCGACAAGGCTTCTGGAAAAGTCGTCGCCAAAGTCGATCCGGCATTTTATCGCCCCGCCGAGGTGGAATTATTGATCGGCGATCCGGCCAAAGCGCAGGCAGTGCTCGGCTGGACGCCAACGATGTCACTCGAAAGATTGTGTCAGAATATGGTGGAGGCCGACCTGCGCCGCGTGGACCAAGGCTGGATGTTCTAGGTCGCCCGAGGTGAGGCGATTGTATATCAGCCGCTTGGATCGCATTTTGAGGAGCTACCGTTGAAGGCACTGGTGACAGGCATTGCCGGCTTTACCGGTCGCTATCTTGCGGAGGCCTTGGAGAAGCGCGGCATGTCGGTTGTCGGCCTGGCGCATTCCCCGAAACCTGTCCCCCATGTCGATCGGGTCCATGGCATCGACATCACCGATGCGAATGCCATGCGCGACGTGATTCTTGCCGAACGCCCGGACTATGTGGTCCATCTGGCGGCGATCACCTTCGTCGAACACGATAATGTCGAAGAGATCTACCGCACCAATATGCTGGGCAGCCGCAACCTGCTCGAAGCCCTTGCCCGGCTCGACGCCCCCCCCCGGTGCGTTCTCCTGGCGAGCAGTTCGAACGTGTACGGCAACCGGCACGAAGGGATTATGCACGAAAGCATGGTGCCGGACCCGGTCAACGATTATTCAGTCAGCAAGGTCGCTGCGGAAATGATCGCGAGCCTTTATCGGCCACGTCTGCCGATCTGCATTGTCCGACCGTTCAACTATACCGGTGTCGGCCAGGCATCGGAATTTCTTATCCCCAAGATCGTCGAACACGTCCGGGCGGGCTCCAAGTCGATCAGTCTCGGCAACCTTGAGGTCGCGCGCGACTTTTCGGATGTCCGGTTTGTTGCCGAGGCCTATTGCCGATTGCTCGAATGCGCGGCGGCGGTTGGAAAAACTGTCAATGTAAGCTCTGGCAAAGCATATCGGCTCAAGGAGATACTCGACAAGATCACAGCCTTGTCCGGCCGTGAGCTGGAAGTGAATGTCGATCCGGCACTCGTCCGTGGAAACGAAGTGCGCAAACTTTGGGGCGATTCGTCGTTACTGGATGAGCTTATTGGACCGATCGACCGCATTCCGATTGAGGATACATTGCGCTGGATGCTGGAAGCCTGAGTGGTGAACGTGACCCTGTGCGTCGATGCGCTGGCACCCAATCCAGGCGGGATCGGCCGCTACACTTGGGAATTGTGCAAAGGGTTGGCGGGCCATGATGGGGTCGGCGCAGTGACCTATTTCGGTCGCGGCCAAATACTTGAAGATCCGTTGCGTCTTCTGCGCGACACCAAAATGGAGCCAGCCCGTAGCGTTTGGCAGCGGTGGCGCGACAAACGCGTGCTGCGATCGTCGGTAGTCCACGGCCCGAATTATTTCCTCCCAAAGTTCGCGGAAAGCGGCGTCATTACGATCCATGATCTTTCGGTGTTTCGCTTTCCAGAGACTCACCCCGCCGACCGGGTTCAGGCTTTCGAGCGCGAGTTTCAGGGGTCGATGTCGCGTGCGGCGCAAATCATCACCGATACCGAGACCGTCCGCCGCGAGTTGATTGAGACCTTTTCGGTCAAGTCCGATCTTGTTACCGCAATCCCATTAGGTGTCGATCCATCGTTTCGACCGCGACCGGTCGAAGAACTGACTCCAGTGCTGGAGGCTTGGAGGTTGCGCGCCAAGCAATATGGGCTGTGCGTCTCGACGCTTGAGCCCCGCAAGAAAATTTCCGAACTCCTTGCCGCTTGGCGCCGCCTTCCGCCGGCTCTCCGCGAAAAATATCCGCTCGTGTTGTGCGGCGGGGCAGGGTGGAGGAACGGAGAGTTGCGCAACCAGGTTCGGGACGGCGTTGCCGAAGGCTGGCTAATCTATCTCGGGTTTGTCGATGAGCGCCAGCTGCCAGTGCTTTATGCAGGGGCCGCCCTGTTCGTCTATCCTTCGATCTACGAGGGTTTCGGTCTGCCGCCGTTAGAGGCAATGGCGAGCGGCGTCCCGGTGGTAGTATCCCAACACTCCTGTTTGCCCGAAGTGTGCGGCGACGCTGCGCGTTACGTGGATCCCGACGATGCCGATAGTTTTCTATTGACGCTCGAACAAAATTTGCTGGATGTCGATTGGCGCTCGGACGCGGTTGGAAAGGGCTTGGCGCGGGCCCGGCAATTTAGCTGGACTCGCTGCATTGACGATACCGTCGATATCTATCGGAAGGTTGCCGCACTTGCTTCATCGCGCAGCGCAACGTCCGTTTTGCAGTCAAGTTGATGAACTTGACGCGAAGCCTGCGGCAGGTGCATCGCGCATTCGGTAGCGGTTGCGTTGCTATCAACGAATATAGCTGGCCAAGTCGTTTGACGGCGGCAGCACAGCTTTCTTTTGGCTTGAGGTCGTGAGAATTACTTTGGATCAAGTGCCGGGCATTGAGACACGTGCTCTGTTGGAATTGGTCGGGCGGACGGTTGCCGGGGTAATCATGGGTTCTTCATGCCCAGAGTAATCGTCGAAAGCCTGGTCGGTATCCCGGTCGTGATCGGCGCTTCGAACCGCGACAAGGTTCCTTTTCGTCCGGGAAGCCGGTTCGAATTTCCCGTGGTCCTGACGCATAACGGTCAAGACGAACTTGACTGGTCGCAGCAGGCAGCGCTCAATCTGTCATACCGCTGGCTTACTTCCAAAGGCGAAGTCATCGAGCGCGACGGCCGGCGCACTGAATTGCCCGCAGGCGCACTTGTTCCCGGAGCGCGGATCGAACTCGACGTGGTCGGCGTGTCCCCCGAAGACGAGGGAAGCTATCAACTGCAAGTGTCGCTCGTCCTTGAAGGCGCTCATTGGGCATGTGACATGGGAACAGAGGGGTGGACCCAGCTCGAAGCCCTCGTTGCGCCGGCGCCGGCATGGCCCGATGTGCTTTCAGACTCGAATGGCGGACGCGCGATACGCGGTGCAATGGTTGCCGCCGAGCTTGCTCGTTCAATCGCCAAACGAAGCATCGATGGAAAGCTTTCTCTTACCCCTCCGGCCCCGGCCATCGATATCGACATGGACCGTTCAGCGAGTGCGGGGACGGTCATCTTTCCCCGCCAGCGGGGCATGCGCGCCTGGTTGCTCGCGGCGTTCGGGGTGAGAGGGTTGGAAAAGCAATTGTCTGACGTGATCGAGATTGCGAACAGGCAGGAGAAGCAGGCGCTTTCGCTCGAACAGCAAATCGTCACGCTCAGGGAAGACCTGCTTCGAGCGAGCGCTTCACCCGCTGCGCGGGCCGCTGCATCGAAAAAACAAGCCGCGTTGCCCGCGCTTCGCACCACAAAGCAAATTTCACAATGAATCCGATCGATTCCGATCGCCGCCTGCTGGTGATTGGTGCGGGGGGACATGCCCGAGTCGTGATCGATATTGCGCGCGCCGCGGGCTTCGATCCAAGCGCCGCATTGGACCCGAGCGAAGTCGGTTCGGTCTGCAACGGGGTCAAGGTCATTGGCGGCGATGACCTCGCCGAACGTGAATATTCACTAGGCATGCGCAGCGCTGTCGTCGCGATCGGCGACAATCGGCTTCGAATGAAATTGGGACAGCGTCTTCGCACTATCGGGTTCGCTCTTCCGCCCCTTATCCATCCTAGCGCCATGCTGTCGCCCTCGGCACGGGTCGGCGAAGGGAGCGTCGTCATGCCGCTCGCGATCATCAATGCCAGCGCCGCAATCGGCGAGATGGTGATTATCAACAGCGGCGCGATCATCGAGCACGACTGCAAGATCGGTGATGGAGCCCATGTCGCTCCCGGCTGTTGCCTGGGAGGAACCGTGTCCGTCGGAACCGGCACCCTGGTCGGGATCGGGTCCGTTGTTCGGCCTGAGGCGCAGATTGGTGACTTTGCCGTCATTGGCGCCGGATCAACGGTCATACGCAATATAGCGGGTCATGGCGTTGCCACCGGCTGCCCAGCACGAGCTTGGACGTCGTCGTGAAAATCATGGTCGCTCAATGCACCGCTGCGGCGCTCCCTGGCGGGGACTATTATCGCGCCGCGCTATGCGCCGCACTCGAGGCTGAGGGGCACAAAGTCCAGCAACTCGACCTGCCTTCAATCGCATCCCCAGGCCGGGCGCTGAACAACCTTGCATCATTGCGGTTGCTCGGCACCGAACTGACTGCCGACGCCCTGATCTGCCTCGACCCGGTTGCGGCTGTCTTGCAGCACTCTTGCAAAATTGTCATATTGCTCGATGACTCATACCTTGCTTCGGACCGTGTCGCACTTCGGTGCGAGCAACCAGCCGACCGCCATTACATCGCCAACGTCCTCCAAAGCGCGCTTGGTGAAGCTGACCACATTTTCACTTTGTCGCATTTCGCATCACAGAGCCTGCGCGCGCTGTCGATCCAGCCTGCCGTGCTGATCCAGCCGACGATCGAAATAGCGCCTTGCGCATACGTGCGCCATAAGGGCCCCGAACTGCTTGCGCTTGGCAGGCTAGACGAGCGTCAGCGACCAGAGTTGCTTATTACCTGCCTTGCACGCCTGCCTGAGCCATTGCGGGCGCGCTGGATTGCGCCCGAAGCATCGACGACGCGCGTTGCGGACCTCTACCAATTGGCGCGCGAACTTGGCGTCGAACAGCGGTTTGCAATCGATGTGCGCCGGGTCAACGCTGGCGAAAAAGCTTATCTGCTTGCTCATGCAGCGGCGCTTATTGACATTGCGCCTGGCGCGCTCGCGGTAGGCGAGACGGCGATGCAGGCAGTCCGAACAGGAGTGCCAGTAATCACTTGTATCGACGGGGGAGCCTCCGTCGAGCTTGTCGGTGCGGAATCGCCTGACCCTGCGAATGTCGATGCAGCGGCCGTGGTCGCCGCGATTCGTACTGCGTGGGACGCGTCGTCCATCCAAGCGAATATAAGGTTACGTCCTGATGGAACGTCCGGGACTGGCTGGGCGCCGCTGCTGAAGGCGGTCGCACGATGAAGATTACGGTCGTAAACACCATGGCTCCATTCGTGTGGGGCGGCGCCGAAGAGCTGGCGCATCACTTGGTTCTCAACATGCGTCACTTGGGTCATGAGGCCGAGGTCTTGCGGCTGCCCTTTGCTTGGGACCCATTTGACCAGATTCCTATCGAGATCGCCCGCTTCAAAGCATTGCGGCTGGCCGACACCGACCGAGTGATATCGCTAAAATTTCCGGTTTACATGACCGAAGCCGATCACCACACCACGTGGCTGATCCATCAGTATCGCCAAGCTTATGATCTGTGGGATTCGCCTTATGGCAATATTCCGCACACCGCCGACGGCTTGGCCGTTCGCGACTTGATTGTAGCTGGCGACAATCAGGCGTTGCGCTCTCGCGACCGATTATTCACGATCTCCCCTGAAATCAGTGCGCGCCTGCTTGAGAATAACGACATTGCAGCACCATCATTGCGCACACCGATCAATAATCCGGAAATGTTCTGCGGCGGTGCCTCCGAAAAATACATTCTTGCGCCGGGCCGCATTAATTCGAGCAAGCGCCAAGGCTTGCTCATTGAGGCAGCCCGCTATCTTGATCCCGACATGCGGTTGATCATCGCCGGGCCGCCCGATCGTGACCAGGATGGCGATGCTCTGCGCCAACTTGTCGAAAAATATGACCTTGCGAACCGCGTCACGCTCGACCTGCGCTTCTTGTCACGTCAGGAACTTGCGGACTACGTCAACAATTGCCGGGCGGTTGCATATCTTCCATTCGAGGAGGACAGCTATGGCTATGTCACCATGGAAGCGTTCGAGGCGGGCAAGCCGGTTGTCACGACACGCGATTCGGGCGGCTTGCTTGATATCGTGTTGGATCAGCAAACGGGAACCGTAGTGGAGCCCGAGCCGCAACACTTGGCCGTGGCAATGTCCGACTATTTTAAATATGCCGAGCGAGCTCGCGACCACGGCCTGGCAGGTCGTGCGTTATGGCATTCCAAGAACATAAATTGGCCGGAGAACATCTCCAGATTGCTGGGGAGCTGACGTGCGCATCGGTTGGGCAACGCCATTCAACATCCGCTCGGCGGTCGGCAAATTCAGCCAGATCGTGTGTGAGGAATTACACGCACGAGGCCATGAGGTCGAAGTCATCCGCATCGAGAGTGGCGCCGAGCTCGACATCGACTCGATCGAAACCGAACTCCAAGTAGTTGGCGCTGCGGAATGCGACGTCGCTGCCTACGACGCCTTCGTCGTCAATTTCGGCAACCATGCGCCATACCATGCTCAGCTTGTCACGCTGTTGGCGAAGCGTTCTCCGATCGGTATCTTCCACGACATGGAGATGCGCGACTTCCAGTGGGGATTGCAGCATCGCCACCAACTGCATTTGCCCTTGCTGGTCGGAATTGAACCAGAATTGGCAGCGAAGGACCTTGGGGATCTGGTCGATCCGGACGCGCGCGCATTATTGGCTACGCTTGCAGCGTTGACCTGCGGCGCAATTCTGCATGGGCCGCATTATCGGGCAACGATCTCGGCTTATTGCCCGGGGCCCGTCGAAGTCATTCCTTTATGCTTTCCCGACATGGGGACTAAACGTGACACGAAGCCGTTGAAGCCCGGGCTGAGGGTCACGATTTTTGGGGTAATCAGCGACTATAAACAGCCGGGTCGCGTCATCGAGGCTTTGGCTTTGCTTCGGCCTCGCTTCGGCCATGTTGAACTTCATCTTGCCGGGACGGCTGAAGATAGAGTGCGTGAAGTGCTGGTTGCGCAGACCAAGCGTCTGGGTCTCAAGCCGCCTTTGTTTCACGGCTATGTATCCGAAGAATCACTACAGAACATCATCGAGGGCTCGCATGCGGTATGTTGCCTGCGTTACCCGGTGACGGAAGGTGGGTCCGCGTCGCTGGTAACAGCGTTATTCCGGGCGCGACCCCTGATCGTCTCGGATATCGCAAGCTATTCGATGGTTCCCGACGAGCTGGCTTATAAAGTTTCCTATGGCGACGACCCCGCCGACCTGGCCGACGCGTTGTCCGATATTTTCGCGGATCAAACCGCTGCGGACGCGAGGGCGGCCATGGCACGTGAGTGGGCCAGTGACAGGTTCTCCGCACCCGCCTATGTCGACGCTATCGAGCCGATGTTGGGTTCAAATGTGCGGCATGCGTTGACCAAGGTCGCTCGCCAGCTGGTCCCGGCAGTGACGACCCCTGGCCAGGAGCCGATTATAACCGCCGTAAATGCTTTCGCCGAAGTTCTGGATTGGATGGAGGCAAGTCAGAAGTGACCAAGATGAGTGATGAAGTTGCTACGACACCTGTTCAACGGGTACCGGTTTATCAGCCTGATCTGTCGGGCAACGAACGGGCGTACGTTCTGGATTGCCTTGATTCCGGCTGGATTTCCTCGATCGGTAAATATACGACCCGCTTTGAGCAGATGGTTTGCGAGTATACCGCAATCGAGCACGCCGCCGCGGTAAGCAACGGCACGGTGGCGTTGCATCTTGCGCTCCACTGCCTTGACATTGGCCCCGGCGATGAAGTCATCGTCCCGACCTTCACCTACATCGCCTCGGTCAACACGATCGCGCAAACCGGCGCGACGCCAATCTTCGTCGATAGCCGCCCGGGCGATTGGCTGATCGATGTGGACGATGTCCGGCGCAGCATAACTCCGCGCACCAAGGCAATCATGGCGGTCCACCTTTACGGCAGCATGTGCGACATGCCCGCCTTGGTCGAACTGGCCCAGGAACGCGGCCTCAAGATCGTCGAGGACTGCGCTGAGGCACTTGGATCCTCCCTCGATGGGACCCATGCGGGCGGGTTTGGCGACGTTGGAACCTTTAGTTTCTTTGGTAATAAGACGGTCACGACGGGCGAGGGCGGGATGGTGGTCACGCGTGATAGGGCGCTCGCCGCTCGGATGCGCAAGGTCAAAGGGCAGGGCCAGTCGCTTGAACGAACATATTGGCATGACGAAATCGGCTTCAATTATCGGATGACTAATATCTGCGCCGCGATCGGTGTCGCGCAGATGGAACGGATCGACCAGATTCTCCTGCGCAAAAGGCGGATAGCCTCTTTATATTGCGCCTCGTTGAGCGACCCCCTCATCGAATTTCAAAAGCCGATCGATGGAGTAGTCAGTTCCGACTGGCTGGTTTCGCTTTTGCTGCCGGTTGGGACGGACCGCGCAGCGGTCATGCACCGCTTGCTGGAGCAAGGCATCGACACGCGCCCGGTATTCTACTGTGCTCATCACATGCCAATGTATCTCACTCACGGATCGCACCCGGTTGCGGAGAGCATCGCGGCGCGCGGGCTGAGCCTGCCAAGCTACCCCGCCCTCACAGACGATCAAGTCAAGTTCATCAGCGTCAAGTTGCTGGCCGCTCTCTGAAGCCGCCGACCGAGGCTTTGATGGCACAGTCGTGGTTAAAAATGAGGCTTCCCGAAGCCTGTTTGCACCGTAGCGGATATGTCATTCGTTGTATCCGCTTGAACACGGCATGGTAATTTGGCAGGTGACCGGCATACAATCGGAGTTTTATGCAGTGGGACGTATTCTAACGTCGGTATTCAACGGCCGTGACTATTCGAAAGTATTGGGCATTGGTCGCGAAGTCATCCATGTTGAAGGGAGGGCTTTGTTCGATCTTGCCGAATGCCTTGACCAGACCTTTGTCGCCGCCGTCGATCTACTTGTTGAGACAAAACAGCGTGTCATTGTCAGTGGCATGGGCAAGTCGGGACACGTAGCGCGCAAGATCGCAGCTACGCTCGCGTCTACCGGGACCCCGGCTTTGTTCGTTCATCCGGCCGAAGCGGCACATGGCGATCTCGGCATGATCACCCACGGCGATTTACTCCTGATCCTTTCGAACAGCGGGGCGACGCCCGAACTCAATGCTGTCGTCCGCCATGCGAAGCGAGTTGGTTCCCAAATCATCGCAGTCGCGTCACACGCCGCGTCGCCACTGATGAAATCGGCGGACGTTCGCTTGTTGCTTCCGCCGGTCAAGGAGGCGTGCCCGGTCAATATCGCGCCGACCACGTCCACTACGTTGATGCTTGCGCTGGGCGATGCGCTGGCGGTCGCGACGATGCGAGTGCGCGGGCTTACGCGCGAACGTTTACAATTGCTTCACCCGGGCGGGTCGATCGGCGATCGTCTCCAGCCAGTCGACGCAATGATGCATGTCGGTGATAATCTGCCGCTCGTCGCGCCCGACGCACCGATGCTTGACGTCGTTCTTGAGATGACCCGCAAGAGTCTGGGCATTGCCGGAGTCGTTGACGGGGGCAATTTGATCGGAGTGATAACCGACGGCGACTTGCGACGGCACAGCGAACATCTTTTCAGCCTAACGGCGCGGGATGTCCTGACCCCGGCGCCGAAGTTCGTTCCCGAAGGCACGATGTGGGAAGACGCTCTGGCAGTGCTTGAGGAATATCGCATCACGGCCTTATTCGTAACCGCGCACGATGCCCCGTTGCGCCCGGTCGGACTCGTGCACATCCATGACTTTGCGCGGGTAAGGAATGCCTGACGCGCCGGTTGGCGATCATGAGCAGCCCTGGATCATCATTCCCGCACGCTTTGCTTCGTCGCGCTACCCGGGCAAACCCTTGGTCAAGCTCATGGGCTCGGGCGGGATCCAGCGTAGTCTGATCGAATGGAGTTGGCGTGCCGCACGGCGGGTAGCGGGCGTGGCAAAGGTCCTCGTCGCGACGGACGACCGCCGCATCTTTAGCGAGGTCGAGCGCTTTGGCGGTGTTGCGGTGATGACACCGACCGAATGTACCAACGGAACCGAGCGCTGCGCCGCCGCGATCGAGGGGATGGCGGATGTTCCGGACATCATTGTCAATTTCCAAGGTGATGCGCCACTGACGCCCCCGGCCATCGTCAAAGCCGTCATCGACCGGATGCGTGCCGAGCCGAAGCTGGAAGTCGCTACGCCGGCGATCGTGTGTAGTGATGTCACCTACCGCCATCTGACTGCGGACCGCGCGGCCGGCCGGGTCGGCGGCACGACCATGGTTTTCAATCGTAACAAGCATGCGCTTTATTTTTCGAAGAATGTTATCCCGTTTTTTCCGCCTGACACAGGCACGATTGCCGCTCCGGTGCATCTGCACCTTGGGATATACGCCTACCGACCCGCAGCGCTGGCCGCCTATCTGGCATCACCTCTATCGGCGCTGGAGATTGTCGAGGGCCTTGAGCAACTGCGTTTTCTGGACATGGGCGTTGGCGTTGGCGCCGTGGTATGCGACCCCCCCGAGGGATCGATGATCGAACTTAACAATCCGACCGATGCACCCCTTATTGAACTTGAGTTGCAGCGGCTTCAGCTTTAGAAAATTACATGCAGCTTCTTTTCAATCACCGGATCAGCACGGCACACCCTTTCCTGATCTTGGGACCCTGCGTCATCGAAAGCGAGGAGCTGTGTCTCGAGATCGGTCACGCTTTGAGTAAAATGGCGCAAAAGCTCGGCATTCTTGTCATCTTCAAGGCAAGCTTCGACAAGGCCAATCGGACATCAGGACAGTCGTTTCGCGGACTTGGCCTCGACGAAGGGCTCCGAGTGCTTGAAAAGGTCCGTTGCGAGACGGGCCTTAATATTCTGACCGATGTTCACAGCATCAATCAGGTTGCGGCCGTCGCGCAGGTTGCGGACGTGCTTCAGACCCCGGCATTCCTTGCGCGACAAACTGACTTGATCGAGGCGGTGGCGGCCAGCGGCCGGCCGGCCAATATCAAGAAAGCGCAGTTCATGGCCCCGGGCGACATGCTGCCGGTAATCGACAAGGCCCGCCGCGCCGCCGAACTGGCAGGAAAAGACAGCGCGAACTTCATGGTATGCGAACGGGGGGTCACCTTCGGGTACAACAACCTTGTCGTCGACATGCGGTCACTCGTTCAACTTCGGGCAACGCAATGTCCCGTCGTTTTCGACGCCACGCATAGCGTGCAACAGCCCGGCGCACTTGGTGATCGGTCGGGCGGGCAGTTGGAATTTGTCGAACCGCTGGCCAGGGCTGCGGTTGCGATCGGGGTCGATGGCCTGTTTATGGAATGCCACCCGCGTCCTGCCGAAGCGCTTTCGGATGGTCCAAATGCGGTTCCACTCGACCGGCTTGAGGGGCTTGTGCGTCGTTTGCTCGCGATCGCTGCGTGCAGCGGCGGGGCCGGCTCGGCGGAGGAGCATGGTGCCCGCGCATCTTGAACCCTTTGACAATTTGACCAAGCCGTCAGTCCGACCAGCGCATTTTCTTCAAGTGCCGCCTTTCCCCGGGGCCCGGGTCCGTAATTTTGCACTGCTGTCACCGCTTGACGATGCTCCGGCTTCGCTTGCCGAATGCATAGCCTTGGTCCGCGCCAAGCGGGTGGGCGGAACTTATTGGGGCGCACGACCCGACTTGCCACCAAGCTATACGCTGGTGCGGTCGGTCAATGCGCTCAGATCGTACGACAGGCTCGTCAAGCAATATGGCACCGTGCTTGCCTGGCTTGCAACGCCGTCTCGTGTGTCGTTGCCATGTCTGGTGATCAGCGAGGAATGCGACCCGTGGCACATGCTGGGCGGCGCGCAAGCGCTGGTGTGTGAGGCAGACGACGATATCCGGGCAATTGCCGCCGTCCTGGGCATTCCGACTTTCGTGAATGACATCGATGGCGGCGTGTGGCGCGAACGGGACGGCGAGATCGACGCGATCTTATCTTCTGCCCTGCCGATCACGAGCCAATTTGAAGATCCGTTCGGAGGCAGGCCCATGAACCTTCTCGACGTGATCAAATTAACGAGTTTCTGGCGTTCGCTGATCGACTCCAACCGTCAGATTCAAAGTGGCATTGGCTTCGCTTTCTGGAAACAGGACAGCGTTCGTCCGTTGCTTTGGGGCGGCGGCGAAAGTGGTGGCTTCTTCCACGCTCAGGCAACAGCCGACCCCGGGCGGGCAGTCGCGGTATGGCGGTCCAAGGCGTCGCGGGAAATGATGGAGAAACTTTCGCGTCGCGGCACGCCTTTGATCGAAGTGGAAGACGGCTTCCTGCGGTCCAAGGGGCTTGGAGCGGACTGCGTACCGCCGTTGTCGATCACAGTCGATCGTCTGGGGGCCTACTTCGATCCGGGCCAGCCGAGCGAACTTGAAGATTTGCTTCAGCACGGCGAATTTGAGCCGGCGCTGATTGCTCGGGCGCAGTGTTTGCGTAAAACGATCGTCGCTGCCGGTCTTGGGAAATATGATCGGGGCGCTGATACGCTCAAACGCCTTGACGTCGATCGCCGGCAGATCCTCGTGCCCGGGCAGGTCGAGGACGATCGCTCCATCCTGACCGGGGGATCAGGCCTCGTGTCCAACCTCGAATTGTTGAAGCGCGTTCGTGCCCTCGAACCCGATGCCTTCCTGATCTACAAGCCGCACCCGGACGTAGTCGCTGGTCATCGCAAGGGGCATATTCCTGAGAATATCAGTCGCCAATTTGCTGATGAAGTCCTAACCGATGGTTCGATTTCTTCACTGATCGCGACGGTTGACGAGGTTCACGTCAATACATCGCTGGCGGGGTTCGAAGCGCTGATGCGGTTCAAGGACGTGACGACGCATGGAGTGCCATTCTATGCCGGTTGGGGACTGACGCACGACTTGGGTCCGGTACCGGCGCGGCGCACTGCGCGGCGCAGCCTTGACGAGATCGTGGCGGCAACGCTGTTACTCTATCCGCGGTATCTCGACCCCGTCAGCGGCCTGCCGTGTCCAGCCGAAGTCGTTGTCGATCGCCTGACAGCCCCATCTGAGCAGCCGACAGGCGCGCTGGTTCGGATGCGTCGCCTGCAAGGACGTTTAAAGCGCCGTCTGACCGCGTGGCGCAGCGCATGACCCATGTTGCCACCGAGCGCTCGTTTCTGTTTCTGCAAGGACCGCCTGGTCCGTTCTTCCAATTGCTTGCAGGCGAGATAGAAACGCGGGGGATGCGCGTTCACCGCATCAACCTGAGTGGTGGAGATCGGCTCGACTGGCCGCACGGAGCGGTCGATTTTCTTGATACGTTTTCAGAGTGGCCAGTGTTTCTCGACCTGTTCTTGCGTGAACATCGTATCACCGACCTGCTTCTGTATGGCGATTGCCGGCCATACCATCTGGCGGCTCATGGCATTGCGGCACTGCGCGGGGTGCGTACTCACGTCTTGGAGGAAGGCTATCTTCGGCCCGACTGGATGACGCTTGAGCTTGAGGGGGTTAATGCGCGATCGAGCCTGAGTCGCGACAAGGGATGGTTCCTCGCCGAAGCACAGCGATTGCCGCCGGAGCCAAAATTGCCCGCCATTACTGCCAGTTTCCGGCGCAGGTCGCGCGACTCCTACTGGCATTACCACAACGTTTTCCTGGGGTGGGTACGCTACCCTCATTATCGCTCGCATCGATCTGGATCGCTCTTCATGGAAGGGGCGGGGTGGCTGTGGAAGTTCTCTCGCGCCTCGCGCCGTCGGCACGCAGCCGATAAGGTGATCCGCGCAATCGCAGGCAAGCCGACATTCGTAATGCCGCTGCAATTGTCTGGCGATTATCAAATCCGCACCCATTCCTCATTTCCCGACATGCAGAGCGCAGCAGCGTACACCATCAGCAGTTTTGCGGCGCACGCACCCGCGGATACTCATCTTCTCCTCAAGGCTCATCCGCTCGATTGCAGTTTCTATAGCTGGCCAGCGTTCGCGGCGCGTCAAGCCCACCGCCACGGCCTCGAGGGGCGCCTTCATTTTGTTGATGGCGGTGACCTGGACGAGATGGTCAGGCGCGCGCGGGGTCTGGTGTGCGTCAACAGTACGTCGGCAACCCTGGCGCTTGCGAACGGGACACCGGTGTGCACGTTGGGTGAGGCAATCTACGACATTAATGGGCTGACCCACCAACATCATCTCGACACCTTCTGGTCCGATCCGTCGATCCCAGAGCCCGGCCTATACTCGGCATTCAGGCGCGTACTGGTCGATCGCTGCATGGTACGCGGCGGTCTTGCAAGCGAGTCGGCAGTGACTACTCTGGTTGAAAATATCGCAGAGCGTCTGTGCGCAGTCGAGGGAGCTCAAAGCGCTTCAAGCCAAGCATTGACCTTGGCAAAATGATCGTCCCAGCTCGGCGCACGATATGCCTTCGTCCGAGCAATTTGTGCATCGCGGGCGGGACTCCCACCTTCAGCGTAAGCGACGATCGCATCGAACCACGCCGAAGCATCATGCGGATCGACGAAGTCGGGTACTCCTTGTCCGATTTCATGAAACACCGGCAAATCGCTCGCGATGACCGGAGTGCTCGACACCAGCGCTTCGATGAGCGGTAGGCCATAACCTTCGGCCAGGGTCGGGAACAGTAAGGCCCGAGCATTGCGCAAATGCTCGGCAACTTCGGCATCACTGCAATTGCCAATCTCGACTACAGTTCCGCGCAATTCGTTATTGCGATCAAGTATTTTGAATACTTCGTCGCATTCCCAGCCGCGCTGGCCGATGATGAGCAGGCGCGGGGCCTGGTCGCCGTAGGTGCGCACCAGATGGATCCACACCTGAAGCATCAGCAGGTGATTTTTTCGCGCCTCGATCGTGCCGAGCATGACGAACGTTGGGCGGCCGTCGGGGACGGGCGCTTGGCGGATAATGTGGCCCACGCCGGTTCCTAGCGGCGCGGCCAAGGTCAGCGGGACTGGCATCTCTGCGGAGATCGCAAACGCGTGCAGGCTATCGAGCGTGGCCTGGCTGTTGCCAATGATCCCTACTGCGCTGCGAAGCATGTTGCCGACTCGTCTGGCATGCCGCTCAGCCTCGCCCGCGCGGCAAAATTGGGGGTGGGTGATCGGGATGAGATCGTGGATCATGTAGACCGGGCGGACTTTGACCTCTCGTGTCCATGCAAGGTAGCCGTTGTCGTCCAGGGCGGTGTGGCCAACATTTAGATACAGTCGACCATTGCCTGGCAGTGGGCCGCGCAAACGCATCCGTTCGCGCCCGAGAAGATGCAATAGTCTGGCGCGAACATGGGTCGGCGGGTGAAGCAGCACGTCAAACAATCGATCCGAAACGGCCTCGGGCAAGATGCACCGGAAACCACGCCACTGGATAACGGCCTGCGAATTGCCGCGATATTGCTCGAGGTACGCGAGGCACACACGATCGATCCCGGTCGGCAGTCGGCCAACCCAGCGGCGCCAGACCAGACGCGTTACGTCGAGCAATAAGAGGCGGGCATTGGCCAACGCCGAATTATTGCGCGCGTACGGTGGAGGTAACCGAGAGGGCAGGGAGGACGGTGGATGCGATCAGGCTGACAAAGCGCTGCAAGTCCGAAGCTGGCGAATTTGAGATGAAAATAACGTCGCCGTTTTTCATGGCAAAGTTCTGTGCTGCGAAGAATGTCTCTGGCTGCTTCAAATCGACCTGAAACACGACCGGGATTGGCCCTACCGTTGGCGGAAGCGGTGATGCAACCAAGCCCCTCATACGTTCCGCAGTTTCCCAGCGGAACAGAAACACGCCGCGTGGATCGGCGCGCATGTCCTGCAACCCGCCGAGCCGGCCGAGCGCCTGCGACAGGGTCAGTCCGGTGCCTTCGAAACGAACCTCTTCATTTTTCCCGGCTGCACCAAGCACCACGAAACTGTTCGGCTGAAACATTGCAGTGACGATATCGTCGCGCTCAAGGACGATGTTATGACGCGCGTCGCGGACCACCGCCTCGAGCGGCATGGTGGCGGTCGTCGCCCCACGCGTAACCTGGACCGTCATCCGTTCAAGCGGCTGCTTCGTACCACCTGCCTGAGCGATCACGTCCAGCAATCGCTCACCGCGCGGCGTCAGGGGGAAGCGTCCCGATGTGTTGACCTCGCCCACCACCGCGACGTTGGCGGTCGCATTGCGCGCTATGCGAACGATGACCTGGGGCTGGTTGGCCTTGCCGCGCAGCCGGGCGACGATGGTTTGTTCGATCTGGCGCAGGCTGCGCCCCGCGGCAGGGACCTGGCCGGCAAATGGGATCGTGATTGCACCAGATGGCCCGACCATCGTCTCGGGGAAGGTTCCCGGACGGCTGGTCTGGATCGCCGACTGGATCCGGGTTTCAAACGACCCGGCACCGAACAGGACTGCCGGGGGTGCCTCCCAGATTGTGATCTCAAGACTATCGCCGATCCCGACGATCGTGCCGACGGGGCGCGCGTCGCCGATCGCGTCGGCAAAGCCCGGGTTCGGTGCGAAGCTCGACAGTCGCTGTGCGATGGCGTTGGTCAAAGGGATGACTTCCATGCCCGCAATCTGGCGCTCGGCCCCAGCCTTGATGACCGCACCGCGCGATGGACCCACTGCACTCGACAGCCCGGTCGAAGCACATCCGCCGAGCAAGCCAAGCGTGGCGGCGGCGAACGCCACTCGCGAAAGGCGAGGGTTCACATAGCGTGACAACGCTACGGCAGACGAGAATGAAAAGCCTAAAGTCATATTTACTCATGTTCCATGGGGCGCGCGATGCCCGCGCGGATTGGACCCGGTTTAGAGCTCGAGCCCTGGATCAACAAGGCTTTCGCTACGCTGTACGCCATAGACCAGGTTGCACCCTGTCGGGAGGGCAACTTGCTCCATACCTTGATCGCACTATGCCGCCGACGATGATAGAAGCCCCGGTTCAACGCGCAACGATCTGTTTCGGATCAAGCAGCAATAGCGTGATTGCGGCATGATGGGTGAGCAATAATCCGGTTCGCGATGAGGCTGGCGAATAGGGCGTGCCATCAAGGTAGGTGGCGGACCCTCCGGCCTCGGTAAGGAGCAAGGCCCCCGGGGCGTGGTCCCAGGCCAGCGTCCGCCAGTAGAGGATGAAGTCGCGGTATCCCATTGCAACCAGGGGATATTCATGGCCAGCGCAGCGCGCCGTGGGCAGAACTTCGGCAACCGCGCCACGCGCACGCTCGACGAAGGCGAGCCCGTCAGCCGGACAGAAAGCCGTGCTGACGATGCCGCGAAGGTCGGTGAGAACAGGGGGCGCCGCAGCGGCCAGGATACGCTCGCCATCTTTCCATGCGCCGCCACCGCGTTGGGCCACGAACATGCGGTCATCAAGCGGATCGAAAATCCACGATGCGACCGTTTCCCCCTCCTTCAAGAGCGCAATCATCATCGCGAACGGCGCTCGTCCGGCGACGAAGTTGGCCGTTCCGTCGATCGGATCGACGAGCCACACCGTTCCTTCGCCGATCCCGTCAAGCAGGGACGGATTGGCCGCGCACGCCTCCTCGCCGACGACACGGGATCCGGGAAGTAAATCGAGCAACCCACTGGCGATCATCACTTCGGCTTCACGATCGGCGATCGTTACGGGCTCTCCCGGCGCCTTCATTTCGCTTTCGCCAGGCTGCAGCCGTGCGAACCGCGGCATGACGACGCTTGCCGCTGTCCGCCGAAGCAATTCGCCTGCTTGGTCAAGTGTCGTCACATCCATTGCTGATCCTCAAATTACGCCGCTGCTAGCGAGGCTGGCGGTTAACGATGCAGCTCGTGCTGGAAACGCTTCCTTCAGCCTGGTTTGACGGGTCGCCGCGAACGAAACGACGGGCGCCGGGCGCGACATTGACCGACGGCCAGTCTTTTATCCCGCAGTCGGAGCGAAAGCGACCTCCCGAAGACAGCACCTCGTTGCCGTAAATGCTCACCGGGCCGGTCGGTGAATCGATATTGATCCCGATGAGGGCGTTGGCGACCTTGTTCTTAGTGATCGTGCCCCCGAACATGGCACCCGGATAACGCGGGTTTTCCCCTGCCTTCCAGGGGTTCGCACCGATCATGATGCCGTAACCGCACAAGTGCTTCTTGCCGCAGTCGATACGGTTACGCGTGACGACGGTCCCGCTGTAGTTGCCGCTAGTGCTTGGAAAGGCTTGCAACATCAGTTCGGCGAATGACGCCCTTGCGAATTGACCGGAATGACGAAATTCATTGTCTTCGATCCGGCACCGCCGGCAACCACCGAGGATAAGCTGGACGTCGGTATTATCGACGAAGGTGTTGCGTCGGACCACCGTATCCTCGCTATCGTGAATCGTGATCCCATCGGCCCAGATGTCACCCGGCCGGTGATCGCCATTAGGTCCGATGTAATTGTCTTCTATCAGAAGCTTCTTGGCGCGATCGAGCACCTCCATGGTGGTGTAGCAGGTGAAGTTGCGAAGCGCTGACTTGCGGATCGTGAAATTCGATCCGAGCACTCTCATCCCGCCACCTAACGGTCGTCGATCGGGCAATCTGCAGTCAGCGACGACGTTCGGTGTGCCGACGCCCTGGATGACCAAGTGAGCGAAGGTAATATTCGGACCGGCGACTTCGATCGGCATGATATTCGGATTTGGCGCGCCGTCGAGTTTGACCACTAGCGTGGCGCACTTGCCCGCACCGAGTTTGTGACAATTGGCTGTAGTGCTTGCGACACCCTTGGTCCGGATCGTGATGGGCTTGAGGATCCGCAATTGCTGCCGAAGCACATATTGCGCCGCGGGAAGCTCGAGCGTTCCACCGGCCGGGGTACGTTCGATGCAATCGCGCAAGATATTCGTTGCATCCTGCTGCGTGCCAGCGACCTGACCAAGCGCCGGGCAGGCCTCCGCGGGAGCTGAAAAACATGCCGAAAGCGCAGCTACGGCGCAGTATGACAGGAGCCTTGATCCGTGCATGTTAATTCCTAAAAGCCGGCGAGAAGCAATATTGGGGGTGTCCGAGGCGCCCGGTGTCGTCACATTTGCATAAGCGAGCAATTTCGTTGTCCCTGATGATCCAATCGAGCGCTGATGATCCAAACAAGCAACGCGTCGGTTGTCACAGTGGTGCCATGTGCCGATCGGTTTCGTTGGGGGGTCGTGTGCGTCGTCAAAGGGTGAACGATCAATGATAGGACGGTCGGTGCAGCCGCGGCACCAGCGCTTTATTGTCCTGTTGGCAGTCTTTGCCCTCCATGCGGCGATCATTGCGTTCTTCTTGATGTACGCGACGACGACAACGCCAAAACAGGAGCCTGCGACAACGATTGCGCTGATCGCGGTCGATGCAGAACGTCCGGCGGCCGCTCAGCCCCCGCCACCAGCGCTTCCTGCAAAAATCGCTAAGACTTTCGTGCCGATTGTCGAGATTTCAATTCCAGCTGAGTCGGAGTCGGATGCACCCGCTGGCGCTTCCGCCGCCTGTTCGACGATCAGCCTCATCCTTGATGCGTTGCTGTTAAATCCGGCAGCGATCGAGGCGGTACGTAATGCTCCACCCGAGGCCCGCTCGGTGGCCGACGCAATCGCCATTTGGAACGTTGGTTGGGCCCCCACGACGCTCGCGCCTTCGGATCCCTTGTTCGTGGTTCGAGCGTCAATCGAACGAAGTCTCTGGAATGTAGCAGACAATTGCCTTGACGAGGTCGTTGCCGGCCCGCGCCTAATTCCTATTCCCGACGCGTCAGGCGAAAGAACTATCTTCCTGGTCTTTGGCTCGGGAAGCTGGAATTGGCGATCGCTCCTGACGGATCCTCCGCTCGTAAACAGTCAGAGTGAGGCCGCGGTTTCGACGTATCCCGAAGCCCCGTAAGACTTGGAATA
>Ga0326733_1000159_pt1 | contig 22104 bp, 24 predicted proteins | sample 14_GP2_308_FD_207946 | JGI IMG/M metagenome (GOLD analysis project Ga0326733, IMG submission 207946) | Glacier ice microbial communities from Ngari, Tibet, China - 14_GP2_30.8 | ecosystem: Environmental > Aquatic > Freshwater > Ice > Glacier | place: China: Ngari, Tibet | collected 2018-07-17
TTTTGCTCTTTGCTGGTATCAATCACAATCAATTGAATGTGCTCATTCACTTGGGTGGCCGCCAAGCCAATGCCCGGCGCGTCATACATGGTGTCTGCCATGTCATCAATTAATTGGCGAATGTCCGCATTCACCTCTTTAATAGGCTTGGCCACCGTGTGCAAGCGCGGATCAGGATAATTTAGTATATTCAATAGTGCCATATTCGTTAAATCTTTAAAGTGTTGTCATGTGTATACAACCAGCATTGTAAAAATGTTTCAATTTTGCTAAAAAGCTTGATTGTTGAATGAATTACGTGATAAATTTAATGCAATTTCGCGGATGCTAACTCTTATTTTTAGCCGCTTTTTGACCGAGGTCATGCAATGAATAAACGCATTATAACGCTGCTAGTGCTTGCTTGCTTAAGCTTGAATGTAAATGCTGATGTAATTCAGCTACAAAAAAACCATCCTGAGCGCCATGTTGTTGTAAAAGGCGATACATTATGGGGCATTTCAGGCCGGTTTTTAAAAGATCCTTGGCAATGGCCAAAAGTGTGGCGCATGAATCGTGTGCAAATCAAAAATCCACACCTTATTTACCCTGGCGATGTGGTGGTGTTAGATAACAGCAGCGGCTCACCACGTTTAAGATTATTGCATGAAACCGTTACATTAAGCCCGGGCGCACGCATTGAGCCACTAGAAAAAGAAGCAATTTTTACCATTGCGCCAAATATTATTGGGCCATTTTTAAGCCAACCTTTATTAATTGAAAACGGTAAATTAGATCTGGCGCCACGCATTATCGCCGGCCAAGAAAACCGCGTGGTGCTAAGCCCTGGCACGCGTGTGTACATCAACAGCATTAAAGAAGGACAAGGCACACACTGGAATATTTATCGTCCGGGTGAGTTATTAAGAGACCCAGATACCGCGGAAGTGCTGGGCACAGAGGCGATTTATTTAGGCGACGTGGATATTGCGCGTTATGGCGACCCTGCTACAGGCGATATTGTAAGAGCCAAAGAAGAGATTTTTGCTAAAGATCGATTAGTGGTTTCGCCAGATGAATTTAAAAGTAGTTTTGTGCCGCATGCGCCAGATACGCAAATTTCTGGCCGCATCATTCGTATTTACGGCGGTGTTGCCGAAGGCGGCCCAAATACCGTTGTGTCAATCAATCGCGGTAAAATTGACGGCTTAGAAGAAGGCCATGTGTTGGCAATTAGCCGATATGGCCGCGTGATTGTAGATCCTGAATATAAAGATACGGCTTCTAACAAAGTGACGGCAGAAGATAAAAAGCTAAAAGAATTAAATTTTGATGTAAAAACCGATGCTAACGGCAAAAAGATTGTTAATTATGAAAAAGCACCTACGCAAACTAAATTGGTGCTTAAACCGGGCCAAGTCAAATTACCAGATGAGCGCGTGGGCTTAATGATGGTATTCAGAACGTTTGACCGTGTTTCTTACGCACTGATTATGAATACTTCAGACGCAATTTACACCGCCGATTCTGTGCATACACCTTAACAAGCACCTTAATATACGAAATGCAAAACAAAGCCAACATTGAAGATTCCGATGTTGCGCTTTGGCTGTCTTTAAATCAAACCATTGGTTTAGGCAACGCAGGCATTTGCCAACTATTAGCTAAATTTGGCTCACCAGAAGCCATCTACAGCGCCTCAAGCCATCAACTGCGCGAAGTAGTAGATGAAGCGACAGCGCAAAAAATTCTAAACGGTGTTAACTTAGATGCCATAAGGCCAACGCTTGATTGGCTTAAAAAAGACCACACACACGTTATTACGCTGGCCGATAAAGCCTATCCACAAGCTCTATTAGAAATCAGCAATCCACCCGTTGTGCTGTATGCCATTGGCCATACTCATTGGTTAAATGAGCCTTGCATTGCCATGGTGGGTAGCCGCAGCAGCACGCCGCAGGGTGAAAAAAATGCAGAAGACTTTGCAGAAAGCTTATGCAACTACGGTTTATGCGTAGTGAGTGTAATGGCGCTGGGGATAGATGGCGCTGCACATCGCGGTACTTTTAAAAGTGTGGGTAAAAATAAGGGTGCCACCATTGCCGAGGTGGGCACAGGCTTAGATATTGTTTACCCTTCACGCCATCGCGATTTGGCACATAAAATTGCAGAGCGCGGTTTAATTATTTCTGAGTTTGCTTTAGGCACACCTTCAAAAGCGCAAAATTTTCCAAGAAGAAATCGTATTATCAGCGGCCTAAGTTTAGGCTGTTTAGTGGTTGAGGCCAATATAGACAGCGGCTCATTAATTACCGCGCGTTTAGCGATTGAGCAAGGCCGCGAAGTGTTTGCAATACCGGGTTCGATTCATTCACCCGTTGCAAAAGGCTGTCATCAGCTGATTAAGCAAGGTGCCAAGCTGGTTGAAAACACGGCCGATATTCTAGAAGAATTGAAAAATATGTTAACAAACGTTAGCCCATTGGGGCTAATGACCCAAATGGGGGGTAATGCCCCAGAACCCAATACAGTACTGGACTGCATGGGTTTTGACCCCATTGATTTCGAAACGGTATTAAGCGTTTCTGGATTGACTATAGACGGGCTTTCCGCCATGCTGATGGTAATGGAACTAGAAGGCAAGATTACGACCTTAAGCGGTGGCAAATATCAACGGCTTATTTAGTTGAGATGTCGGCTGTGTTTAGATTCCAAATTGTTTAGGAGATGCTATGTTTGAAGTATTGGTATTCATGTTTGAAAATTATTTTGCACACCACGCGATGCCAGATGCAGACGTGATGGGGCAAGAGCTATCTGCTGCAGGATTTGAACAAACGGATATTGATGGGGCGTTTGATTGGTACGATGAAATGAAATACCGTTTAACGCAGCCTGATATTAAGTATTCACATCAATACTCTGGTATGCGCGTATTTTCTGAAACAGAGCTTAAAAAAATCAATACAGAAAGCATTGGATTTGTGATGTTTTTACAGCAAGCCAATGTGATTAACGACATGGAACGCGATTTGATTGTGGACCGCGCGATGGCGTTAAAACAACAAGAAATTACAGTAGAAGAAATGCGCTGGATTACAATGATTGCCTTGTGGAATGAAGGCCGCGAAAAAGATTATTTGTTTGTTGAAGACGCGTTTTTTAATCCACGCGGATTAACGATTCACTAAAAAATAAAATCGATAGCAAAAAAAATCGCGATTAACTCTAATCGCGATTCTCAATTTTCAAACCAACTTTTAACCTCTAAGTCGTTTATATTTAAAGTTATTTAATCTTTAAATTATCCACAATTTTTGAGATAGTACCGGCTTGATTCAATGTGTAAAAATGCAGGCTAGGCACACCGCCAGCCAACAACGTTTCACAAAGCCCGCTCACCACATCCACGCCTAAAGCACGTAACGATGGCAAATCGTCAGCGTAAGCCTCTAAGCGCAAACGTAACCAACGCGGAATTTCAGCACCACAAACGCCTGAAAATCGGGCTAATTGGGTGTAGTTGTAAATGGGCATAATGCCCGGCACAATCGGAATGGTAATGCCATCTTTTACACAGCTATCCACAAAACTAAAGTAAGCATCAGCATTGTAAAAATATTGCGTAATGGCTGAATCAGCGCCTGCTTCAACTTTGCGTTTAAAATTGGCCATGTCTTTGGCGGCCGATAATGCTTCTGGGTGAAACTCAGGGTAGGCGGCTACTTCTAAATGAAACCAATCGCCGGTTTCTTGGCGAATAAAACTCACTAACTCGTTAGCATATTTAAAATCGCCAACGCTCACTTCGCCAGATGGTACATCGCCACGCAAAGTGACTAAACGCTTAATACCTTTGGCTTGATACGCACTTAATAATTCACGGATTTCTTCTTTGCTAGAAGAGATGCACGAAATATGCGGTGCCGCTTGGTAGCCTTCGGCTTGAATTTCAAATACGGTTTCTTTGGTGCGGTCGGTGGTAGAACCACCTGCACCAAACGTTACCGAAAAAAACTCAGGCTTGTATTGCGCAAGTTGTGCACGCGTTTCGCGTAAATTGGCGATACCTTCTGCCGTCTTGGGCGGAAAAAACTCAAAACTTAATGGAATATTGTTTAACATTTTTAATCGTCTTATTTTTTATCAACCACAATCGCGCTTAAAATCCACGAAATAATACTGTAAACAATGGCGCCAATAATACCCGCCATAAAGCTGGTTACATCAAAACCTTGCAACACATAGCCTGCCAACCAAAACAGCAAGCCATTGATAACAAATATAAATAAACCCAGCGTAATGATGGTCACAGGTAGCGTGAGAATCAATAAAATAGGTTTAATTAATATATTAGCCAAGCCAATAACCGCTGCCGCGATTAAGGCCGACATAAAGCTAGACACATGAATGCCAGGTACCAAATACGCCACCGCCAATAAAGCCAGCGCGCTTAACAACCATCCAATCAACAATTTCATGTGTCTGCTCCTAAGATTAAAAATTAATAACGATATGTTTCTGGCTTAAATGGGCCATCTTGCGATACGCCAATATAAGCGGCTTGTGTTTCACTTAAACGCGTCAATTGTGCGTTTAATTTTTTCAATTGCAACACCGCCACTTTTTCATCCAAATGTTTTGGCAATACATACACGCCTACTGGGTAATCGGCTTGACGTGTAAATAACTCAATTTGCGCAATCGTTTGATTGGCAAAGCTTGAGCTCATTACATATGAAGGGTGGCCTGTACCGCAACCTAAGTTTACCAAACGACCTTTGGCTAATAAAATGATTTTTTTACCATTTGGGAAAATCACATGATCAACCTGTGGCTTAATTTCATCCCACTCATATTTTTCAAGGCTTGCAACGTCAATTTCGTTATCAAAATGGCCAATATTGCACACAATGGCTTGGTCTTTCATTTTTGCCATATGGTCATGCGTAATTACATGGTAGTTGCCCGTGGCGGTTACAAAAATATCCGCATGCTCAGCCGCGTAATCCATTGTTACTACACGGTAGCCTTCCATTGCCGCTTGCAAGGCGCAAATTGGGTCGATTTCTGTTACCCAAACTTGGGCCGATAATGCACGTAAAGCTTGCGCAGAACCTTTACCCACATCGCCATAACCAGCAACCACAGCCACTTTACCGGCAATCATCACATCCGTTGCACGTTTAATCGCATCTACTAAACTTTCACGGCAACCGTATAAGTTATCAAATTTAGATTTTGTTACTGAATCGTTTACGTTAATGGCTGGGAAGGCTAATTTGCCTTCTTTATGCATTTGATACAAACGGTGCACGCCAGTAGTGGTTTCTTCGGTTACGCCAATAATTTTGCTCAAGCGCACTGAATACCAAGTTGGGTCGATTTTTAATTTGGCTTTAATCGCATCAAAAAGACAAATTTCTTCTTCTGAAGTTGGGTTAGCCACTACTGATAAATCTTTTTCAGCGCGGGTACCAAGATGCAGCAACAATGTCGCATCGCCGCCATCATCTAAAATCATATTGGTGTAGCCACCGTCTGTCCACTCAAAAATGCGGTGTGTGTAATCCCAATATTCTGTCAGCGTTTCGCCTTTAATGGCAAAAACAGCTGTGCCACCAGCCGCAATCGCAGCCGCCGCGTGGTCTTGAGTTGAATAGATATTGCACGACGCCCAACGTACTTCTGCGCCTAAATCTTTTAGCGTTTCAATCAGTACTGCTGTTTGAATGGTCATGTGCAGTGAGCCAGTAATGCGCGCACCTTTTAATGGCTGTGCTAGTGCAAACTCTTCACGAATCGCCATTAAACCTGGCATTTCAGTTTCGGCAATGGCGATTTCTTTACGGCCAAAAGTCGCTAAACTAATATCAGCAACAATGTAATCTTTGAATGTTAAATCAGTCACGGTGTTCATCGTTTTTCCTTAAACAATAATGAAGTTTGGTGACCAGAGGGGATGAATTGAGAGAGACATTAACTTTGCCCACCTGCATCCCGTGTCTGGCACGGTTAGGTGAACGCCGTTTACAATAATGATGATAATTTCACCAATATTGCTAACCGAGCCTAGGGTTTACGTCGCTTTTATATGACTAAGCTGGCGTAACCTCGCAACGTTCCTCGGTTATAAATTACTAAGAACTTCAATTTCTGAAGCGGAATTATAATGAAATCATGCTTTTTGTAAAGTCATGATTTCATTAACTTATACTACGGATAAACCTTACAAGCCTGCTGCGGCCTTCAAAGCTGCCGCTTTGTCCGTCGCTTCCCAAGTAAACTCAGGCTCATCGCGACCAAAGTGGCCGTAAGCAGCGGTTTTTGTGTAGATCGGGCGCAATAAATCCAACATTTTTACAATGCCTTTTGGGCGCAAGTCAAAGTGTTCACGCACCAATTGCGTTAATACTTCATTCGAAACTTTGCCTGTGCCGTAGGTTTCAACCATGACAGAAGTGGGCTGTGCAACGCCAATGGCGTAACTTACTTGCACTAAACAACGTGACGCCAAACCAGCCGCCACAATATTTTTAGCCACATAACGACCCGCATAAGCGGCGCTACGGTCTACTTTTGAAGGGTCTTTACCTGAAAACGCACCGCCACCATGCGGGGCTGCGCCGCCGTAAGTATCCACAATAATTTTACGGCCAGTTAAGCCGCAATCGCCTTGTGGACCGCCGATTACAAAACGGCCAGTTGGATTCACTAAAAACTTAATATCGCCTTTAATCAATTCTTTTGGCAACATTGGCTTAATAATGTCTTCAATCACCGCTTCGCGAATCATTTCCAAGCTAATTTCTGGCGAGTGCTGTGTAGAAACCAAAACTGTATCAATTTTGTATGGTTTGCCATCTACATATTGCACCGTTACTTGGCTTTTTGCATCTGGACGCAACCATGGTAAACGGCCGTCTTTACGCAACGCCGCTTGGCGCTCCATTAAACGGTGGCTTAACCAAATTGGTAATGGCATTAATTGCGGTGTTTCATCAACCGCATAACCAAACATCAAGCCTTGATCGCCTGCACCTTGGTCTAGCGGGTCATCTTGCGCGCCGTCTACACCTTGCGCAATGTCGGGCGATTGTTTGTCGTAAGCGACTAATACCGCACAACCTTTATAGTCAATGCCGTATTCGGTGTTGTCATAACCAATGCGTTTAATGCAATCGCGCGCCACTTTAATGTAATCTACATTGGCTGTGGTGGTGATTTCGCCTGCCAGAACTATTAAGCCGGTGTTGGCTAAAGTTTCGGCGGCTACGCGTGCAGTTGGATCTTGCTCTAAAATAGCATCTAAAATGCTGTCGGAAACTTGGTCTGCGAGTTTGTCTGGGTGGCCTTCAGAAACGGATTCTGAGGTAAATAGGTATTCATTCATGAGTTGCGCCTTGAAAACATAAACATTAAAAAAGAAAAAATAATATCGACTAAAGGCTAAAGCAAATATTATTAATCACTGTTGGATTGCGGATTGTACACGGTTAAGCACTTGTAAACACTCAAATTTGGTAGAATACGCGTAACAGATTGAGGTAAAAATGCAGCTAAAGTTCACTAAAATGCAGGGCGCTGGTAATGATTTCGTTGTGATTGACGGCTATTCACAAAGTGTTGCGCTAAATGCAGATCAAATTAAAAAAATCGCCAATCGTTATTTTGGTGTGGGCTGCGACCAATTATTAATGGTGGAAAAAAGCACGTCTGCTAATGTGGATTTTAAATACCGCATTTTTAACGCGGACGGCGGCGAAGTTGAGCAATGCGGCAACGGTGCGCGTTGCTTTGCCCGATTTGTAGCCGAAAAAGGCTTAAGCAATAAACAGGAAATAAACGTTGAAACCGCCAGCGGCGTGATTGTGTTGCAGTTGCAAGCGGATGGCCAAGTGACAGTGAATATGGGCGCGCCAATTTTTGAGCCAGCGCGTATTCCATTTAATGCGGCTAATCAGCAAGCGAAATACGCACTTGATTTAGCCGCGCATACAGTGACGATTTCGGCTGTTTCCATGGGCAATCCGCATGCGGTAATGGTGGTGGATAATGTAGAAACGGCCAATGTGGCGCAATTAGGCCCGCAAATTGAATCGCATATTGATTTTCCGCAACGGGTGAATGCAGGCTTTATGCAAGTTGTAAATGCGCATGAAATTAATCTGCGCGTGTATGAACGCGGCAGTGGCGAAACACTTTCTTGCGGCACCGGCGCTTGTGCCGCGGCAGTTAGCGGCATGCAATTAGGGCTTCTGCAATCGCCTGTTTTGGTGAATACGCGCGGCGGAAAGCTCAGTATCGATTGGGCGGGTGAAGCGTCTCCAGTCATGATGACAGGGCCAGCAGAGTTTGTATTTGAAGGCCAGCTTGAAATTTAATTAATCAACAAATTGCATCACTTTTTAGGGAAAAACATGTCAGATACCGTATCGGAAATGATGGATTTAACGGAAATTAAAACCTATTTAAAAAATCACCCTGAATTTTTTGAAGAAAATGCCGCGTTATTAGCTGATATTCACCTGCCAAGCCCGCACGGTGGCGGCACTATTTCATTGGCAGAGCGCCAACAATTGGCGCAACGCGATAAAATTACCGCGTTAGAAAGCCGATTTGCTGAGCTGGTTTTGCATGCGCAACAAAATGACAGCACAGCCAATAAAATGCACATTTTTAATTTGCGTTTGCATCAAGCTAAAAGTTTTGACGCGATTGAGCAATTGATTAGCCACGATTTGCCCGAAATGTTTGATTTAAGCGACACTTGTTTGCGCATTTGGGTGCAGCCGTCTGAGCAATCTAGCCAAGCCAATTTGGTGTTTAGCGAAACTTCTGAAGAGGTTAAAACATGGATTGCATCACGCAACCAAGCCTATTGCGGCAAACCGCCTGCTATTGTGGGTGAAAATTGGTTTATAGAGCCAGCGGCATCTTTGGCCATTATTGGCTTGCATCACGCAGACCAATATCAAACCAATATTTTTGGCTTTTTAGCCTTAGCCAGCGATAGCGATAGCCGATTTTATGAAGAAATGGGCACAGACTTTTTAACTAAAATGAGTGAGCTGATTAGCGCCGCTTTATCGCGCCATTTAACGCTGCCTTAATCGCACAAAGCAGGCTACTAAACCGTATGTCAGCCGATAGTTCAGCAGAAAGCTTAATTGCCAAGTATCTGGAATTTTTAAGTTTTGAGCGCCGATTAAGCCCATTAACCTGCCAGCATTACGCTAGAGATTTATCTCAGCTAGTGCAATTAAGTGAACAATTAAGTTTAAACGCGTTACAAAATAGCCACATTAGGCGCTTTGTGGCTGGCTTGCATGGCAAAGGTTTGGGCGGAAAAAGCATTGCGCGTTTGCTATCTTGTTGGCGCGGTTTTTTTAACTTTTTGATTCAGCAACATGGCTTTACGCAAAACCCTGTGCTGGGCCTGCGCGCGCCAAAATCGGCACAAACGTTGCCACATGCTTTATCCATAGAGCAAACCATTAAGCTGGTGGATATTAAAGAAGACGACCTATTAAGTGTGCGCGATCATGCCATTTTAGAGTTGTTTTATTCGTCTGGCTTGCGTTTAAGCGAATTGGTTAATCTAAACTTAGGCGCGCTGGACTTTACCGAAGGCACCGTAACCGTGACCGGTAAAGGCAATAAAACGCGTATTGTGCCGCTGGGCGAATTTGCTATTAAAGCCATTCAACAATGGTTAAGCGTGCGGCCAGATGAAGCCACTTTAAGTGTTAATCCGCACGATAAACCCTTATTTGTTGGCAAACAAGGCAAGCGAATCAGCGCCAGAAACGTGCAATATCGCATTAAAGAATGGGCCATTAAGCAAGGCATTCACACCTCTGTGCATCCGCATATGCTGCGCCATAGCTTTGCATCACATGTGCTGCAATCTAGCGGCGATTTGCGCGCCGTGCAAGAAATGCTAGGCCACGCCAATATTAGTACCACGCAGGTTTATACCCATTTAGATTTTCAGCATTTAAGCAAAGTGTACGATGCCGCGCACCCAAGGGCTAAAAAATCGGCCGTTAAAATTTAAACCCATTTGCAATTAGAGCGGTCTATCTAATTAAATTATTTTTCTGCTAATGGGTGTTAAATTTACTTTTGCACCCAATATAATAATTAAATCTTATAAAAATTGATTACAACCCTCCCATTAACATTGTTAGGAATTAATATGGAACATACTTTACCAGCATTACCGTACGCAAAAACAGCGTTAGCGCCGCATATTTCGGAAGAAACACTGGATTTTCACTATGGCAAACATCACCAAACTTATGTGACTAACTTAAATAATTTAATCAAAGGCACCGAGTTTGAGCATTTAAGTTTAGAAGAAATCATCAAAAAATCATCCGCTGGCGTTTACAATAACTCAGCACAAGTGTGGAATCACACCTTTTTTTGGAGCAGCATGAAGCCAAATGGCGGCGGCGCACCAACGGGCGCATTGGCCGATGCCATTAACGCAAAATGGGACAGTTTTGATGAGTTTAAAAAAGCCTTTCAAGCATCAGCGGTTGGCAATTTCGGTTCTGGCTGGACATGGTTAGTTAAAAAAGCCGACGGCAGTGTAGACATTGTAAATATGGGCGCGGCTGGCACGCCGTTAACCACTGGCGACAAAGCCTTGTTAACGATTGATGTGTGGGAACACGCGTATTACATTGATTACCGCAATGTGCGCGCTAAGTTTGTTGAGGTGTTTTTAGCCTCATTAGCCAACTGGGATTTTGCATCTGAAAATTTTGCTTAAGCTTTAAATGTAAGTGTTAAAAAAAGGTCGCGTAAGCGGCCTTTTGTATTTTATTCACAGATTTGTCATTTTTTTCTGCTAATATTGCAACTATGTTGCATAAGTTTTTTATTCATTTTAGCTTGGTCATTTTATTTGCGTTTACGCAAATAGGTGTTGCTACGCATGAAATCAGCCATTTATCTGATTTTACCCAAAAGAATCAACAGCCTAATCAGCAATCAAAGCAAGACAAACAAGCGCCTAATCATCAATGTGAGCAATGTATTAGCCATGCTGATGTTGAAAGTGCGATAGTTGCAAATGCTGTCTTGCTGGCGTTTAGCCAGTCACTGTCTGCGTCTGTTTCAAGTAGCTATTTTTCGTTTTTCAGCCTTCCAAATCGCGCCTATTCTGCGCGCGCACCACCTCAAACCGCTTAATTTACCCATTAATCAGCCAATAGCCTAATGCGCTTATTGGTGCTTTTTGTATTAAGTTTTTTGAGGAATCCATTATGTATAAGCTTCAGCAGCCGCGCGTGCGCGCAACGCAATTCATGTATTTATTCAAAACCAAGCCTATGGTTTTAGTGTTAGCCGCTTTATTTATCCCCAGTGTTTATGCGGCCGATGCGGCGCAAATCGATTTACCTGCCTTAGCGGTTACCGGTAACCCATTAGGTGTTGGCTCAGATGAGTTAGTAGTGCCTGTTAGTGTGTTAAATGGCCTTGAGTTAAGTTTGCGCCGCGAAGGCACGATTGGCGAAACGCTTAATGGCATTCCGGGCGTTACGGCTACCCAATTTGGCCCTAATGCATCAAGGCCAGTGATTCGCGGTTTGGATGGTGAGCGCGTGCGCATTATGCAAAACGGTATTGGCATTTTAGATGCATCTAGTTTAAGTTTTGACCATGCGGTTGGCGTAGATCCTTTAATTATTGAGCAAATTGATGTGGTTCGCGGCCCTGCGGCCTTGTTGTATGGCGGCAGTGCGGTGGGCGGGGTGGTCAATGCCATTGATCATCGAATCCCCAAAGAGCAATTAGACGGCATTACAGGCCGTGCCGAAACGCGTTTTGGTGGGCCAGAAAATACCCGCAACGGCGCTATGGTGGTGGATGTTGGCAATGGTCAATTTGCCATTCATGCCGATGTTTATTCGCGCAAAACTGATGATTTAGATATTGATGGTTATGCGGTATCGCGCCGTAAAAGTGAGGCAGATGGCACGCCACGCGAAAATCGCGGCAAATTGGTTAATAGCAGCGCAGAAGGCGATGGCGGCGCTTTAGGCGCAGCGCTAACTTTTGAAAACGGCTATGTAGGCGCATCGTTTTCTACGCTAAATAATAATTACGGCGTAGTGGCAGAAGAGGCCGTGCGCATTGATATGAAAAGCGACCGCTGGGATATTGCCAGTGAATTTACCGATTTAACAGGCATTTTTAATCGCGTTAAATTTCGCATGGCGCATACCGATTATGAACACCGCGAATTAGAAGACGGCGAAGTAGGCACTACTTTTTTAAATCGCGGCGTTGAGGGCAGCTTTGAGGCGGGGCATGCCAAAATTAATTTGGGTAATGGCTTGGTTTTAAACGGTGTGGTTGGATTTCAATTTAATAACACCAATTTTGAGGCGCTGGGCGAGGAAGCGTTTGTGCCAGGCGTAAACACGCAAAACAAAGCCTTATATGTGTATGAAGAATTGCCGATTGGTGAAAAATTACAGCACAAAATTACCTTTGGTGGCCGTTTAGGGCACGCAACAGTCGATTCTAAAGCCAATATTAACTTTGGCGCAGGGCAAAATAACAGCTTTAATCCAAACAGTGTGGCTTTAGGCGGCTTGTATAGCATTAATGAAAATTGGTCGCTCACCAGCAATTTATCCCATAACGAACGCGCACCCAGCTATTTTGAGCTTTACGCCAATGGCGCGCATGTGGCCACTGGCCAATTTGAAGTAGGCAATACCAATTTTAAAGAAGAAAAATCCAACGGAATTGATGCACAAATTCGTTGGAAAGATGCCAAAAACGCATTCAGTTTAGGCGCTTATTACACCCGCTTTAGCAATTTTATTGGATTATTTGAAACCGGTAATTCTATCGGCCCAGTAGGTGAAGAATTGCCAGAAGCCCAATTTAAGGCCGTACCAGCTGTATTTAAAGGCTTGGAATTTGAAGGCAAAGTAGGACTTACAGACCAGCTAACCTTAAACCTGCGTGGCGATTATGTGCATGCCAAAGAAAAGCGTACTAATGACTATTTGCCGCGTATCGCGCCGCTGCGTTTAGGCGCTGGCTTGCAATATCAATTAAACAGCTTTAGCGCAAAGCTGGATGTGTTACGCGCTTTTAAACAAGACAACACCGCTGATAATGAGCTAGCAACCGATGGCTATACCAATGTGAGCGCGCTAGTGGCCTACAAATTGCCAACCAAGCTTAATTTAGAGTTATTTGCCAAAGCCAATAATTTGCTCAATGCTGAAATACGCGAACATGCCTCGTTTTTGAAAGATATTGCACCAGCAGGTGAGCGCTCATTAATGATTGGTTTGCGTGGCGATTTTTAAGCTTAATTCTGGCTCAAATAAACGCTGTCTGATTATGAATGTGAACCAAACTTAAGCAATAACACTCATTACTTTTTTAAATTTTGAAAAGGTAATGAGCATGAGCGCGCCTAAATTTGTAGTACTTGGTTTTGTATTTTTTGTAGCGGCGGCAGGCGCTTGGATAACATTGCTAGAGTACACGGTAGATGCCAACGGTATTCACGGTTGGCATCTTAAAAAGTAGCAGGCTTTAGTTTTGCGGCAGGTTCATAAAGCTAGGTGTTAAAGATTGGTGATAAAACTAGGTAATAAAGCTTGAGGTTAAAACTTGGTGCTTAAAGCATTACTTTTAATAAAATAAGACTAAACACCAAACCACCACCACCACCAGCAGTGCAATAAATACGGCAGCGCTGCCAATATCTTTGGCGCGTTTGGCTAATTCGTGGCGCTCAATCGATACACGATCCACCACAGCTTCTATCGCCGAATTTAGCAATTCTACAATTAACACCAGCAACAAGCTGGCCACCATTAAGGCAATTTCAACCGCATTATTGCCTAAGTAAAACGCCAATGGCGTTAATATGATTGAAAGTAAAACCTCTTGCCTAAAAGCGTCTTCGTGCTTGTAGGCGGCTTTAAAGCCATCTGCCGAATAGCCAAACGCATTAAACAAACGGCGCAAGCCAGTTTTACCTTTAAACGGGCTTTCAATATGGGGTTTTGAATCAATAGTCATTACGCTAATCAATCATGAAAAATAATCGAATTATTTTAACATGCGTTATCATATTGTTTTGATGTCAGTAATTTATTCGATAAAGGTTTTTAAATGGCACGCATAGTACATTGCATTAAATTAGCTAAAGATTTAGATGGCATGGATTTTCCGCCATACCCGGGTGAGCTGGGTAAACGCATTTATTTGCAGGTTTCTAAAGAGGCATGGGCCGCCTGGTTAAAACAACAAACCATGCTAGTGAATGAAAATCGCCTAAGCTTGGCAGACCCAGCCGCGCGTAAATATTTAAGTGAGCAAACCGAAAAATACTTTTTTGGTGAAGGCGCCGATACCGCCAGCGGCTACGTTCCGCCTGCTAATTAAACATTGGCAGACACAAAAAAAGCACCTATTAAGGTGCTTTTTTATTAACTACTTAACCTTAAGGTTGCAAGGTTTCGCGTTCCATTTCTTGCAAGCTGCTATGGCGAACGTCTTTACCTTTCACCATATACACCACATATTCGGCGATATTTTTAGCATGGTCGCCAATACGTTCAACCGCTTTTGCCACAAATAACACTTCTAGCGACATTGAAATAGTGCGTGGATCTTCAAGCATATACATCACCAACTGACGCATCGCCGCGCGGAATTGTTCATCCACCAACTCATCTTGTTTCGCTACTTCTACCGTTTGGCTCACATCTAAGCGCGCAAACGCATCAAGTGAAGTGCGTAGCATTTCGCGCACAATTTTAACCATGGCTTTAATTTCGTTAAAGCGCGGTTTATACATGCGGTCTTCATCGAAAATACGTTGCGCAGTGCGGGCAATCTTGGTTGCTTCATCACCAATACGCTCTAAATCGGTAATGGTTTTAACCATCATCATTACCATGCGCAAATCGCCCGCGGCAGGCTGGCGACGGGCAATAATATGGCTACAATCTTCATCAATTTGAACTTCAAGTGAGTTAACGCGCGAATCCGCTTCCATCACTTCTTTGGCCAATTTAATATCGGCCTTAATTAAGGCCTCTAGCGCATTCACAATTTGCTGCTCAACCATGCCGCCCATTTCGAGGACTTTGGCGCGAACGGATTCTAGCTCAGCATCATACTGTTTAGAGGTGTGTTCAAATTGCATATTTACTACCCTTCTTATTTGCGACTTTATTTTAATTAATCTAATATTAGCAATCAATTGTTACACTAATATTATTCTATTTATAACGTTTTAAAGCCTGTTTTTTTGTAAATAAAGCTTAATGTTTAAACTAATCGTAAAACTTATTTTTTATAAGTTTTAACGCCATCTGCCGTTGCTAATAACAATACATTAGCAGGGCGAGCAGCGAATAAACCGTTAGTCACTACGCCTACAATTTGATTCACTTTTGCTTCAAAAGCCACTGGGTCGCTAATGGTTAAGCCGTGCACGTCTAAAATCACATTGCCATTGTCTGTTGTGAAATCGCGCAATTTTGGTTGGCCGCCCAATTTCATTAATTCACGCGCTACATAGCTTTTTGCCATGGGTAATACTTCTACTGGTAGTGGAAATTTGCCCAAAACAGGTACATATTTTGTTTCGTCACAAATGCAAATAAATTGCTTGGCAACTGCGGCCACGATTTTTTCGCGCGTTAAAGCACCGCCGCCGCCTTTAAGCATATGCAAATGTTCGGTAATTTCATCCGCGCCATCCACATAAATATCCAATTGGTCAACGCTGTTTAAATCAAATACTTCAATGCCATGGCTGCGTAATCGTTGTGCGGTGGCTTCACTGCTGGCAACAGCGCCATCAATTTTGTGTTTAACTTTTGCTAATTCTTCAATAAAAAAGTTGGCGGTTGAGCCTGTACCCACACCAATAATGCCACTTTTTACATATTCAACGGCTGCTTTTGCCACTTGTTGTTTTAATTCATCTTGCGTCAATGCCATTTTGCCTAAATCCTTTATAATGTAATAAGTTAACCAATTCAATACTATACACTGCGCCAGCGAACTTAAAAACTGGTCAGTTTAAAAATAAATACCTATAAAAAAGCATGACTACTGATTATCAAACCAAAATAGAAAACTCGCGCGTTTACGACGTGGCGATCAAAACGCCCTTAGAGTTTCAACCTAATTTATCGGCTCGTATTGGCAACCGCGTGTTGCTTAAGCGCGAAGATATGCAGCCGGTTTTTTCATTTAAACTGCGCGGCGCTTATAACAAAATGGCTAATTTGCCTTTAGATGCGCTTAAACGCGGTGTGATTTGTGCCAGCGCTGGCAATCATGCGCAAGGTGTTGCCTTAAGCGCGCAAAAGCTTAATTGCCGCGCGGTAATTGTTATGCCAACCACTACGCCGCTTATTAAAATTAACGCGGTTAAAGCGCGCGGCGCTGAGGTTGTGCTGTTTGGCGATAGCTATTCTGATGCCTATGTGCATGCGTTGGTGCTTGAAAAATCAGAGGGTTTAACCTTTGTGCATCCTTATGATGACCCAGACGTGATTGCTGGCCAAGGCACGATTGCAATGGAAATTTTGCAAAGCCATCCAGAACCAATTGAAGCCATATTTTGCTGTGTGGGCGGTGGCGGTTTGCTGGCAGGCATTGCGGCCTATGTAAAAGCTGTGCGGCCAGAAATTAAGGTGATCGGCGTAGAGGCTAAAGATGCCGAAGCCATGACTGAATCGCTTAAACTGGGTGAGCGCGTGATGCTAGACCAAGTAGGCTTATTTGCCGATGGCGCCGCCGTTAAGCAAGTGGGTGAGCACACGTTTAAATTAGCACAGCAATTTGTAGATGAAATGATTGTGGTGGATAACGACGCTATTTGCGCCGCCATTAAAGACGTGTTTGAAGACACGCGCAGTATTTTAGAGCCGGCAGGCGCCTTAGCCACAGCAGGTATTAAAGAATATGCCAAGCGCAACAAGCTCACAGGTAAAACCTTGGTAGGTATTGCCAGTGGTGCCAATATGAATTTTGACCGCTTACGCTTTATTGCAGAACGTGCAGAAATCGGCGAAAAACGTGAAGCGGTGCTAGCGGTAACCATCCCTGAGCAAGCGGGCGCGTTTAAAACGTTTTGCCGATTGCTAGGCGACCGCAATATTACCGAATTTAATTACCGTTATTCAGACCCCGTTAAAGCGCATATTTTTGTCGGTGTTGCCATTGCCGACCCAGCAGAATCGGTAAAATTGGTACAAGATTTGCAATCGCATGGCTTGCCAGCGTTAGATTTAACCGATAACGAAGTGGCGAAATTGCACTTGCGACATTTGGTTGGCGGACATGCGCCGCAAGCTGAACATGAAGTGGTATTTCGATTTGAATTCCCCGAAAAACCCGGCGCGCTGATGAAATTTTTAGACACGATGGGGCACGATTGGAATATTAGTCTGTTTCATTACCGCAATCACGGTGCCGATTTTGGCCGCGTGCTAGTGGGCATGCAAGTGCCGCCCAACAACCAAGCCGAATTTGCAGCATTCTTACAAAACTTGGGCTACCCGTATTGGGATGAAACGCAAAATCCTGCTTATCAATTATTCTTAGGTTAAAAATTTCTTGGGTTAAAAATACTTTTTAAGTAACAGCTGAGTTTGATTGTATACAGCCACCAAATTGGCTGTATTGAACCAGAGTCAGTTTGAACTAATAATAACTATCTGTTTCTATTGATTTTACCTGTGTATACTAATGAGTATAATTCTTGCTTATTAAGTCTGTAGAATTAAATAAAAATACGAATTCTTTGGAGATTTGGAATGAAATTAACTTTTAATAAAACCCGTATCAGCTTGGTTTTGATTGCCTTAATGGCCAGCTTAACCGCTTGTAATAAAGAAAAAGCAGCAGAGCCTAAATTAGATGAAACAGCCACGCAACCATCCGCCGAACAAGCAGTTTTGTCTGCTGGCGTGGCTTATGTAACTAGCCAAGATGCCGGCGTAAGTGTAATTGATTTGGCCAGCATGCAAGTGGTTAAGCAGTTGGATATTAAAGCGATTGCGCCGCGTGGTTTGGGCATTACCGATGACGGCAAAAAATTAATTGTGGCGACGCGCGAAAACGAAAGTATTTCGGTGATTGATACCGCGACAGGCGAAGTGTTACAGCAAATTAAAGTGGGTAAAAACCCTGAGTTTGTACGCGTAAGCGGCAATTTTGCTTATATTTCCTCAGAGCCAAGTGCAAAAGGTGGCCCGCCACCAAAACCCGGTGCAGAAGAAGAGGATGACGATGATGAAGAGAAAATCCCTGCAAAAATTGCAGTGGTTGATTTAATTAAAGGCGAAAAAGTACGCGAAATTACCGGCGGACCAGAAACAGAAGGCATTGAGTTTTCGGCTGATGGTAAACAATTAGTGATTACCAATGAAGCCGATAATACAGTGACTGTGCATGATATTGAATCAGGCAAGTTGGTTAAAACCATTAAAACGCATGAATTAGGCGATAGACCGCGCGGCATTAAAGTATCGCCAGATGGATCAACCTATTTGGCAACGCTAGAGTACGGCAACAAATTTATGGTGCTGGATAAAGACTATAACCTTGTGCGCACGGTGGATACCGCTGAAACGCCTTATGGTATTGCGTATGACAGCAAAGGTGAGCGCATTTTTGTGGCCACAAACAAAGCCAAATTGCTGCAAGTATTTGATGCAAAAACCTATGAAAAAATTAAAGAAATTCCAACAGGTAACCGTTGCTGGCACTTTACTTTTACCCCAGACGACAAACAAATTTTGTTAGCTTGCGGTAAATCAGACGCAGTTTATGTGATTGATGCAGAGAAACTAGAAGTGACTAAACAAGTGGAAGTTAAAGGCATGCCATGGGGCTTGGTAACATACCCTAAAGCGATGGGAAGTCTAGATAAGCCATAGAGATAAGCCTTAGTTTACAAGGTAGTTAGCAGATAAAAAAGCCCGCATTTGTGGGCTTTTTTATTTAAGTTGTTAAGTAACCATGCCTAGACTTTTAATGTTTTACAGTTTGAGTAGATCCAAAATAAATAGCCACTCTTTTGGAGCTTTATGTTTTCAGTAGATCCAAAATGAAAAACCACTCTTTTGGATCTACGGGCGTAATCGATAACCGATTGCCGCGCTGCAAAATACGTAAGCTTTCAAGTTCTGGCGTTTCGCGCATTTCTTTTAGGCTCAGTAAGCGTGTTTTGCGCACCAATTTTACGTCTACATTAAACCAGTGTGGCGTTTCTGGCGTGGCTTTTTCATCAAAATATTTGTGGCCTTTTATAAACTGCAAACGGTCTTGGTAGGCCAAACTGCTTACTTCGGCAATACCAGCAATGCCTGGCGTTTCGCAGTTGGAGTGATAAAAAAACACGCCATCGCCAATGCTCATTTGGTCGCGCATAAAGTTGCGCGCTTGATAATTGCGCACGCCATACCAATCCACCGTTTGATTCGGCATCGCCGCCAAATCATCAATCGATACATCGCCCGGTTCTGATTTCATTAGCCAATAACGCATTAACACTCATCTTTCTCAATATAAAATCATTAATCTTGGGTATGATAATTGAAATTCAATCATTTGGAATTAAACATGGCACGTAACGTAATTGGCACCACTCTGCAAACCTGTGGCTTAGACCCAATAACAGGTTTTACCCGCAACGGTTGTTGCGAAACAGGCCCTGATGATAGCGGCAGCCATACCGTTTGCGCACAAATGACAGACGAATTTTTAGCGTTTTCAATATCGCGTGGAAACGATTTAACCACGCCACGCCCTGAATATGGATTTGAAGGCTTGGTAGAAGGCGATCGTTGGTGCGTATGTGCCGCGCGCTGGTTAGAGGCCAGTGAAGCAGGCTTTGCGCCGCCAGTGGTATTAGAAGCCTGCCATGAAAAATGTTTAGAAATTGTGAGTTTGGCCGATTTGAAGTATCACGAATTGCGTTAAAAACATATCTATTCCGTCATTCTGAGCAGAGCGAAGAATCCAGAATTTTGTGAGTAAGAACTGGATTCTTCGCTATGCTCAGAATGACGGTAGTGGGGTGAGCGGTTTTGAGTTTTATGGGTGAAAGAGCGGTATTTCAATAATATTGGTTTTGAGTTTTAACGTGAAAGTTCAAGGCGTTTGAGCGAAGGCGAGTAGCTAATACGTAATTTTGGTTTTATGGGTGAAAGTGCAAGACACGGAGTTGCAAGCAGTAAAGCACCCAAATATTGTTCAAATGAAGCTGAGGCAAGGCATTTGAGCGAACGCAGTACATTAAGTACGAGGAGCGAAAATAACGCCGCATCAGCGATATTTCAACAATATTTTATTTGCTGTGGTGTTGCCTGAGCCGTTATCCTGAACCAAAAAGGTCCAAGTGGTAACAACCTAAAGCGCTTTAGGTTCACTCGCCAAGGGTACCTTAAAAGATATCCCAATTTAGAGCGCTCACACCGCGACTTGAATAGCTGAAACCGATAACAAAAACTAGTTCAAGGAATTTAAGACTCAAGCAACACCACAGAAAACAAGTTGAATTTTAGGGCTCACTTGTGACGGGCTGATGAAGGATTCTATATTAAATATAGTCACAACAGTCTAGCGTTGGAGGCTAGATTTTTAAAAAGTTTACTACTTATAACAATTTAGTTTGGCTAGCCATCGCTTCATCAATTTGATTCTGCATGGAGCTAATCCTACGCTTATAATCACCGATGTCAATATCGCCAGTCTTGGTATGTAGCAATTCATGTGACATATTCAGCGCGGCCATTATCGCAATGCGATCAATGCCGACCACTTTACCAGTGTCGCGAATATCGTGCATTTTTTTATCTAAATAATTGACGGCCTCTAGCAATCCTGCGCGTTCTTCATCGCTACAGGCGACTGTAAATTCACGCCCCATAATGTTTACATCAATGGTTTTTGCGTTGCTCATAATGGCTCAGTGCCTGTTGCGGCGATATCGGCGGGAAGTGTTTCAAGCAAAACTTCTAGCTTTTCGCTGGCTAGCAACATATTGCTTTTTAAGGTGGTTGCATTTTGCTGCGCTTGATTTAAATCGTCACGCAGCTGACTATTTTCTTCGCGCAATGTTGCACACAAAGTAATTAGCTTGGTAATTTTGTCTTCTAATCTTTTTAAATCAGCATCCATGCATCACTATAGTTGAAAAAAATCATTGTAGTCAATAGCTAAGGTGAGTTATTCAAAGTAAATTGATATGTTGTAACTTGCATGTTGTGTAAACAATCTACTTATAAAGCAATAATTCAATCGGCAACGCGCCGCAATAAAAGCTATAATTCAGTTTAGTTGTAAGGTGCCACTGTTAATTTAAACTTAACAAGGGTGAAACTGGGAAATAGGTGCGTATCGTTTTAGGCATGTTTAAACATCGCTTTTTAAACATTGTTTTAAAACAAAACAATCCCTATGCTGCCCCCGCAACGGTAAGTGAGAGTAGTTTTGCACGTGTATTTTTATACATGATAGCCACTGAATGAAAATTTGGGATGGCGCAAATCATTCCTCACAAGCCCGGAGACCGGCCTTGCATCAAAACGTTAGGACATACCGCGGGGTGACGGTAATCAAAACAAAATGCGCATTTCAGTCATTTTCGCTTAAGCTTTCAAGCGTTAAGCCGTCAAAACGGCGCATTTAGTTCTGGCTTATTCAACCACCTTTGGTATTCCTCATTATAAAAATAGCACGCGGGGTCGCGTGCAAACAGGGATATTTCTACAATGCAAAAAACCATCTTAGCCAGCCTAATCGGCTTGGCTATTCAATCATCTGCCTTTGCCGCCGAAAATTTAAATCTAGACGAAGTGACTGTAAAAGCCAACCGCTTTGAACGCAAAGACACCGAAACCACTTATGCCTCTGAGATTCATACCGCTACGCAAATTAAAGCATCTGGCGCAACCACGCTTTATGATTTTTTAGCGCAACAAACATCTTTAAATGTGTTATCCGGCTTTGGTAACAAGGCTGCACCGCTGATTAACCTACGCGGCTATGGTAATGAAAATGGATACCAAAATGTGGCCATTACATTAGATGGGCAACGTTTAA
>Ga0326733_1000160_pt1 | contig 21954 bp, 19 predicted proteins | sample 14_GP2_308_FD_207946 | JGI IMG/M metagenome (GOLD analysis project Ga0326733, IMG submission 207946) | Glacier ice microbial communities from Ngari, Tibet, China - 14_GP2_30.8 | ecosystem: Environmental > Aquatic > Freshwater > Ice > Glacier | place: China: Ngari, Tibet | collected 2018-07-17
TGCAAATACGATGTTGGGGTTATTGGGGTCGATGGCCATCTTTTGGCCGTCCATCCGATTACCGGCATTTGCGTCCATGAATACATTCGCAAAAGACGTTTTCGTCCAGTGTCCGCCGCGATCGATGCTTTTATAGATATTTCCAGCGGCCTCCATGTAGAATATGTTGCTGTCGCTCGGTGCGATGCGTATTTCGTACACGCCTGCTGTAGGCGGCGTGTCGGCCGGCATCGTGTAAGTCGTAACCAGATGTTCCCAAGCGCTCCCGTTCCACAGATATGCTCCGGCTGTGTCCGTTCGGACCACGGTGGTACCATCTTTGTGGATATCGATTCCGGTGACCCACCCACCAGCGCCGATCTTGACCTGCCGCCAAGCGCTATCGTTTACAAATGCAGTCGCCATCGAGAAACTCCCACCCTGCAGCCCATCAACGGGCTAAAATTCATCCCCTCGACGCGCGAGAGATCGCCTCAACAATCTTCAACGTCGCGAAAAAAGGTAAACATCGAACTAAGAACGCCGCCGTTACGGGGCCTCCGTGTTCGATCTTGGGTCGGATAGTCTGGAGGGGGGGAAGATAACAAACATAGATTGGTCCGCAGCGGCGTAACGACGCATTCCTGCGGTGGTTGCCCCACTATTCGCACTCGTTATTTCAGCCTGAATAGCGACTTGGCGCGAGAGACTCGCCTGGGACCATTAATAATACTTGGCGATTCGTCGTCATACCTATTGATTAATCAAAGAATTCAGATCGTAGAAGGATATTTGTATCCGTGTGGGCTGACCTCATCCGCATTGGCGCAGCGTCTCGGGGGCCTCACGGTGGTGCGTTTGGTCTGAAACTAGACGAGAACCTGAATATGCGCTGGTGTCGGCTCCAAGTCAGCTGAACGCATCCGGTTGCGCTTGGCTTTTGCAAGCGTCGTAGGACAAGTCGCTACGACCCTCACCGTGCGCCTTTCAGGGGCAATTGGTAGCTCAGCCTGCCCAGGCATCGCTGAGCATGGCGTCCGAGTTGAAGGCGCGAACACCGCCGGGATGCTCGGGATGACCAACATCATGACCAAGGGCCTGATCGCGGCAATCCCGTTGCGAACGCAAGCTACAGGCAAGCCTCCAGATAAGGTTGATCGAAGCCATATTGTTTGGCCTTTTCAAGCGTATACGGGCGCAGCCCCATCGAGCGATACTCGCCGATAATCTTGCCGTCGGCGCTCTCGTCAAGATATTCGAACTTGAACAGCTCCTGGGTGACGATCACGTCGCCTTCCATTCCAATCACTTCGGTGATGTTGGTCGTACGTCGCGAGCCATCGCGGAGGCGCTTGACCTGGACGATAAGATCGACCGAGTCGGCGATCTGGCGCGAGATCGCTTCCTTCGGGACCTTGATGTCCGACATCATCACCATGTTCTCCATACGGGCAAGACACTCACGCGGACTGTTGCTGTGAAGCGTTGCCATTGAGCCGTCATGTCCCGTGTTCATCGCGGCGAGAAGATCAAAACATTCCGGCCCACGAATTTCGCCCAGGATGATCCGGTCGGGCCTCATGCGCAGTGCGTTGATGACCAAATCGCGAATGGTGATCGCGCCATTGCCTTCCAGATTGGGCGGGCGCGTCTCAAGCGGCAGCCAGTGTGGCTGCTGAAGGCGGAGCTCGGCGGCATCCTCGATCGTAAGAACGCGTTCGCCGGGGTCGATCATCTTCGAAAGTGCGTTAAGCATGGTCGTCTTACCCGAGCCCGTACCGCCCGATATGACAATATTCATCCGTGCCGCACCGGCAATCTTGAGCAGGGTAGCCATCTTTTCCGACATCGAACCGAAACCGCGCATCATGTCGAGCGTGATGGGTTTTTCGGAGAATTTGCGGATCGAGATGGCGGTGCCGCGTAGCGATAGCGGCGGGACAATGACGTTGACGCGGCTGCCATCGGGCAGGCGGGCATCGGCTAGCGGGGTCGTCTGATCAACGCGGCGACCGACCTTGTTGACGATCCGCTGAGCAATTTGAAACAGATGTTCTTCATCACGAAACTGAATGTGCGCAAGCTCCAGCTTGCCCTTGCGCTCGACGTAGGTCTGATCTGGGCCATTGACCATGATGTCGCTGATCGAAGGGTCGGACAGCAGTTCCTCAAGCGGTCCCAGTCCGAGCAATTCGTCGACCAGCACTTTCTCGAGAGCAAATTGCTCGCGCCGGTTGAGATTGATCTTTAGTTCGCCAAGAACCTCGGAAATGATCGGGCGGAATTCTTCGGCGAGTTCGTCTTTGCCAAGGGTCGCCGCGGCTTCAGGGTCAACTCGCTCAAGCAAGCGCGGGAGCACCTGTTCCTTGATGCGATGAACCGAAGCTTCAAAACCTTCGACCTTGCTGCTGCCGGCTTCTCCGCTTGCGTTCTGGCGCTGGTTCAGACGATCCATCGCGCCACTGAGGGGACCGGATGGCGTCACCGGGTCGGCGGGGGCAGGGGACTCGTCACTTTCGCCATCGACCGATGGGAATTGATCACCACCCCCGGCGCCGCCCTTCATCGGACGGGCAACGCCAAAGCTGGCACGCTGGGCTGCGCCGCTGCCTAGACCATTACGTTTGCCAAAAGCGTTCATTGCTGCCCAACCATTATTTCAGGACCCGAAAGTGGTGAATAACACTCAAACCTTTTAGATTTCGCTAATCGGCCGAGGCTTTCTGAATGATATCTGTAAGAGCGTGCTTCCACGGTCGACTTGCAGACTTATCGGGGAAGTACCCTGTCGTTCGCCCGACGCCTGCTTATGATCATTACGAAACTTGATGCGGTGGGGCGACAAAATCCCGTAAAGATCAGCGTCGGGTCCAGGTGAGCCAGCCGCTGGCAACATAATTCCACACTGATCCAACCACAGCGCCAGCGATACCCGCGAGCCACCATTGCGGCACTCGGTCGTAAACAAGGCTGCCAATGCCAACGTTTGCGAAGGCGCCGAGCGAGCATACAAGGTAGAAGGACAATAAGCCTGTGATCCAGCTGGCGCCCTTCAACTGGCGATCCCGGTAAGTAAAGCGATTGTTCAGCGCAAAATTGAACGTCATGGCCCCGATGACCGCCCCGGCCTGCGCAATTGCAAACCCGCTGTGGGCAATGTTGAGGAGCAAATATAATGACACCAGATGGACCCCGACGCCGACGATCCCGATTGTGCCGAATACAACAAGCTTGACCGGAACGACCCGACCGATCGTCTTGTCGAGCAGGAGTTCGACATATTCGAGTGCGACCATTTGATCGAGCTTGCTCGCGCCAGACGTGCGCGTGCCAAAGGTGTAGCCGATTTCGGCGACGCTCAGCCGCCGCGGATGCGACGCGACAAGGTCGAGCAGGATTTTATATCCGACCGACGAAAGGTTTGGCGCCGCAGCGAGCAGCACATCTCGTCGAACGGCGAAGAAGCCACTCATTGGGTCGGTCAGCGGAGTCTTCATGATTGGCGCAGCAAGGCGCGTTGCGAAACGACTGATCCTGCGTCGCCCCTCGTCCCAATTACCGGTCGAGCCCCCCTGGCAATAACGCGTGCCGATCGCAAGTTCGTGCCCATCGTTCGCAATGGCCCGATGAAGCAAGGGGAGAACGGTTTCGTCGTGCTGAAGGTCGGCGTCGATTACCGCAATGATCGGGCTGGTCGAGGCGAGTGCGCCTTCCACCACCGCCGAGGAAAGGCCGCGGCGGCCGATGCGGCGGATAAGGCGGATGCGGCGTTCGCTTTGGGCAAGCCGGGTGATGAGCTCCGCGGTGCCGTCGCTCGATCCGTCGTCAACGAACATCGCTTCCCATTCGACCCCAGCGAGCGCCAGGCTTATGCGTTCGAGCAAAGGCTCGACATTACCGACTTCGTTAAGCGTCGGGATGACGACGGTCAGCCCAAGCGGACGGCTAAATGTGGCGGGGTCGGCGATTGGCTTGAGTTCGAACAAAGACCGGTCTCCGCGATGACATCGGTCACGGATAAAGACCACATGAGGTAAAGACGGTGTTAACGCTGCGGCGGAGGGAGATCGCGGCGCTGCCACACGCGAACCGTCGCAAGCAGTTGCGGGCCATCGGTCGGAACTCGATAAATCACGCGGTAATTGCGCGATAACTCATCACGCAGGATCCGTTGCGTAGCCGGATTATGCTTTCCCCTTTCACTGTCCTGCGTGACGACGACCGCCGGGCGTAGCGCAAAGATGCGTACCAACTCAGTCCTCGGATCGACCCCGACCGCATCGCGCTCGACGTATAGATTGAGGTGGTCCGGGAAAAGATAGGATGTCAGCCGGCAAGCATTGGTCGATTTATAGAGCCAGGTGGGACCATCCGCGAGATAAATGCAGCCCTCGCCACGGGCCTGGTTGATGCGTTCCGTCAACACGTTAAACTGGGTTATTGTGGCGCGGTTGCCGGCAACGTCTATGACTGCGCCCTGGATGAGGCAAAACATCAACAGGCCCAAGGCATAGAGTCGCCCCGCGCGCCGAGCAAAGGCAAAAGCGGCGGCGACCGACAAGGGGACGAGCAGCGGCAAAGCATAATGATCGAAGAAGTGGGGGACGGCCAGATAGCCAAGAAACGCGGCTCCTAACCAGGCAAGCAACAGGCGAGCCTGCATTCCGCCGCCTCCCCTGACCCAGCAGTCCTTGATACCGATCGTCGCCAAGCCAAGCAGCGGAAGAGCGTAAATGAGGAAGAAGGCCAGCCCCGCAAGTTTGGCTTTGATCCCAAAACTGTCCTTCTCGAAGATGCTTACGAAATTGGCATAGACAAAGGCGTCGCGCGCATCGTCGCCTGCAAGCGCGTAGGCGAGATACGGCAGGATAAGGGGCAGCAGCGCAACCGCGATCATGGCAATAGCGGTTGTGGCGACGACCGCGGGGGTCGCGCCCCGGCGGATTACAAGCCACAGGAAAGCCAGCCCAAACGCCGCCCCCTCAACGACAGCTACCGGCTTTATCGACATCGCCAGTCCGCACAGCAGCATAGCCAAAAGCGCATTGCTCCGGAGCGCCGCGCCCGGATGCAATGATGAAAGCAACAGCCATGCTGCGCCAGCGATCGGCAAATTGTAAAACACCGGCGACTGAGCGCTCTGGCCGCCCAATAGTGGAATCATGAGGAGATAGGCGAGCGCTGCCAACAGGGCCGGCTGTGGTGTGACGTAGAGTAAGGCAATGCGTCGAATGACCATTGCGGTTGCGGCCGCGAACAACATCGCGACCATCTGCATGACGAGGATTGACCCATCGCCGAGTGCGGCAATGGCCGCGAATAGCAGAAACAAACCGAACGGCTTGCGGTCCCAAATGTCGGTATATGGCCACTGGCCCTGCCGTATCGCGTCGCCGACAAGAAGATAAAATTGGTCGTCGAGTATGACAACGGGGTTGCCGAAGGTGACCCATCTGGTGGCTACCGCGACCAGCAGAATTACGAGCATTGCAATGCTGGGCCGGCTCACGACGGCGACCAAGCGATGACCTGCCGGGACAGGCGCGAGGTTCAGCCTTCTACGCTTTCAGCAAGCACCGTCAGGCCCCGGTCGCCCACCTCGGCGACGCCGCCACTGACGCGGATCGTGTCGAAGCTCGTCCCCGCGGTGAGATAGATCTTGAGGTCGCCGTCCTTGAGCGTAGTCATGAACGGCGCATGCCCCGCCATCACGCCGAATTCGCCTTCGATCCCGGGAACGACGACCATATGGACGTCGTCCGAGCGCACCAGCTTTTCAGGCGTAACAAGTTCGAAATGGAGGTCTGGCATGCAATTTCTCCCCCCTCCCGCCAGAGCGGGAGGGGTCGGGGGAGGGCCTGTTTGAGGGAAGGGAAGGACAGGCCCTGACAGGCCCTCCCCTTCGGCGCTACGCGCCTCGTCCCCTCCCGCTCCGGCGGGAGGGGCAACATCGTTACGCGTCCTGCGCCATCTTCTCGGCCTTGGCGATCGCTTCGTCGATGCCGCCGACCATGTAGAAAGCGCTTTCCGGGAGGTGGTCATATTCGCCTTCGACCACGGCCTTGAACGACTTCACCGTGTCTTCGACCTGGACGAACTTGCCCTTGATGCCGGTGAACACTTCGGCGACGTGGAACGGCTGGCTAAGGAAGCGCTGGATCTTGCGCGCGCGGCTGACGGTCAATTTATCTTCTTCCGACAGCTCGTCCATGCCCAGGATGGCGATGATGTCCTGAAGCGACTTGTACTTCTGGAGGGTCTCCTGGACGGCGCGCGCCGTGTCGTAATGCTCTTGGCCAACGACCGACGGGGTCAGCACGCGGCTGGTCGAGTCGAGCGGATCGACCGCCGGGTAGATGCCGAGTTCGGAAATGGCGCGGTTGAGGGTCGTGGTCGCGTCCAGATGGGCGAACGATGCGGCCGGGGCGGGATCGGTGAGATCGTCGGCGGGAACGTAGATCGCCTGAACCGATGTGATCGAACCCTTGTTGGTCGAGGTGATCCGCTCTTGCAGCTGGCCCATGTCGGTCGCCAAGGTGGGCTGATAGCCCACGGCGGATGGAATACGCCCAAGCAGCGCCGACACTTCCGAACCGGCTTGCGTGAAGCGGAAGATGTTGTCGACGAAGAACAGCACGTCCTGGCCTTCGACGTCACGAAAATATTCGGCTTGCGTCAGGCCCGAGAGAGCAACGCGGGCGCGCGCTCCCGGCGGCTCGTTCATCTGGCCGAACACGAGCGCGACCTTCGATCCCTCGGGCGTAGGATTGCCATTGGCATCCTTGGCGATAACCCCGGCGTCGAGGAATTCGTGATAAAGATCATTGCCTTCGCGAGTGCGCTCGCCAACCCCGGCGAACACCGAAACACCGCCGTGGCCCTTGGCAATGTTGTTGATCAGTTCCTGGATGAGGACGGTCTTGCCAACCCCGGCGCCGCCGAACAGGCCGATCTTGCCGCCCTTGGCGTAAGGCGCGAGAAGATCGATGACCTTGATCCCGGTGACGAGAATGGCGGCTTCGGTCGACTGATCGACGAACGGCGGGGCCTCGGCGTGGATGTTCGAGAACATGTCACTGCCGATGGGGCCCTGTTCGTCGATCGGCTCGCCGATGACATTCATGATCCGGCCAAGCGTCATCGGACCGACGGGGACGCGGATCTGTGTGCCGGTGGCGGTGACGGCCTGGCCGCGAGTCAATCCCTCGGTGGCGTCCATGGCGATCGTGCGGACGAGGTTTTCGCCGAGATGCTGGGCGACCTCGAGCACGAGGCGGTTGCCATTATTGTCGGTCTCGAGCGCGGCGAGGATCGGCGGAAGCTCGCCCTCGAACGCGACGTCCACAACCGCGCCGATGATCTGCGCGACGCGGCCAGTGAGCTTGGCGGTGGTGGCGCCAGAAGCAATGGGGGTAGCAGTGGGGGCGGCGGTGGCCATGTCTTTTTTCCTCTTACGTCACCCCGGACTTGATCCGGGGCCTGCCTTGTTTCTTTTCTTCCACCTTCGCGAAGAAGGCGGGTCCCGGGTCGAGCCCGGGACGACGAATATTACAGCGCTTCGGCGCCCGAGATGATTTCGACGAGTTCGGTAGTGATCGCTGCCTGGCGTTGGCGGTTATAGGCAATCGAAAGCTTGTTGATCATGTCGCCAGCATTACGCGTGGCATTGTCCATCGCCGTCATCTGGCTGCCGTAGAAACCGGCAGCATTTTCAAGCAAGGCACGATAAATCTGGATGGCGACGTTACGCGGCAAAAGTTCGGCGAGGATCGCTTCCTCGTCGGGTTCATATTCGATCGCGGACGCGGCGACATTGCCCTTGGTTTCGGCAAGCGCTGACGGGACCACCGGGATGATCTGGTCGACAGTCGGTTCCTGAAGCAGGGTCGAGCGAAAATTGGCATAAGCGAGGTGCGCGACGTCGAACTGCCCGCTGAGGAAGCGGTCCGAAATGTCCTTGGCGATGGCTTGCGCATCGGTGTAGCCCGGCGCTTTCATGCCCTGCGTATCGTGCTGAGCAATGATCGCCTTGGGATAGAAACGCGCAATCACCGGACGACCCTTGCGTCCGACAATATAGAATAACACCGTCTTGCCCGACGCTTCAAGCTGCTCGGCCTTGCGGCGCGCAGCGCGTACGATGTTGGTGTTGAACGCACCGGCCAACCCGCGATCGCCGGTGGCGACGACGATCAAGTGGCGCTGGTCGCTGCCGGTGCCGGCAATGAGCTTCGGGCTCTGCGGGCCGACGGTGACCCGCGATGCGAGGCTGGCGACCACTTGCGACAGGCGCGTCGCATAAGGTCGGCCCGCTTCGGCATTGGCCTGCGCCCGGCGCAGCTTGGCCGCGGCGACCATCTTCATCGCCTTGGTGATCTTTTGCGTCGACTTGACCGAGCCGATCCGCATCTTGAGGGTCTTGAGCGATGCCATCAGTCGACGTCCACCAATTCGTTGATCACGACCGGGCCGGAAAGCCAGCTTTCATACGAGCGGTAAACGTTCTGCACATACGGTTGGGCGTGATGAAAATCGAACGCTGCGCGATCCTGCCAGCGCTCGTAGATAAACAGGCGTGACGAGCCATCGGCGGCGCGGTGCAAGGTAAATTGCCCACAGCCAGGCTCGGCGCGCGTCACCTCGAGGATGCCGCTCACCGCAGTGACGGCGTCCTCGAGATATTCCGGCTTGACCGGGATCTCGGCAAGGACCGGATACGACATCTTAGGCGAACTGCTTGCCGAAGGCGGCCAGCGCATCCTTCAATGCCTTGGCGGTGTCGTCGTCGAGCGCTTTGGTGTCGCGGATCTTGCCAAGCACGTCGGCATGATCCGAGCGCAAATAGCTCAGCATCGCCGCTTCGTAGCGGGTCACGTCCTTGACCGGCACGGCGTCGGCGAACCCTTGCGTTCCGGCAAAGATCGAGGCGACCTGCTCTTCGACCGGCATCGGCTGATACTGGCCCTGCTTAAGCAGTTCGGTAAGGCGCGCACCGCGCGCGAGCAGCTTCTGGGTCGAAGCGTCGAGATCCGAACCGAACTGGGCGAAGGCTGCCATTTCGCGATACTGCGCGAGCTCGAGTTTGATCGAGCCCGAGACCTTCTTCATCGCCTTGGTCTGTGCAGCCGAGCCGACGCGGCTGACCGACAGCCCGACGTTGATCGCCGGGCGAACCCCCTGATAGAACAGGTCGGTCTCGAGGAAGATCTGGCCGTCGGTGATCGAAATCACGTTGGTCGGAATGTAGGCCGAAACGTCGCCCGCCTGGGTCTCGATGATCGGCAAAGCAGTGAGCGAACCATTGCCATTGGCGTCGTTCATCTTGGCGGCGCGCTCAAGCAAGCGACTGTGAAGGTAAAACACGTCGCCGGGATACGCTTCGCGGCCCGGCGGACGGCGTAGCAGCAGCGACATTTGGCGGTAGGCAACGGCCTGCTTCGACAGATCGTCATAAACGATCACCGCATGCATGCCATTGTCGCGGAAATATTCGCCCATCGCGCAGCCGGTGTAAGGCGCGAGGAACTGCAACGGGGCAGGCTCGGACGCGGTCGCGGCGACGACGATGGTATATTCCATCGCACCGTTTTCCTCGAGCGCGCGCACGATCTGCGCGACGGTCGAGCGCTTCTGCCCGATCGCGACGTAGATGCAGTACAGCTTCTGGTTTTCGTCGTCGCCAGCGTTGGCCTTCTTCTGGTTGATGAAGGTGTCCATCGCAACCGCGGTCTTGCCGGTCTGGCGATCGCCGATGATCAGTTCGCGTTGCCCCCGACCGACCGGAACGAGCGCGTCGAGCGCTTTCAAGCCGGTCTGCACCGGCTCGTGAACCGACTTGCGCGGGATGATCCCGGGCGCCTTGCTCTCGACCCGGCTTCGCTTCTCGGCAACGATCGGGCCCTTGCCGTCGATCGGATTGCCGAGCGCGTCGACGACGCGGCCAAGCAGCCCCTTGCCGACGGGGACGTCGACGATGGTGCCGGTGCGCTTGGCGGTCGAGCCTTCGCGAATCCCGGTGTCCGAGCCGAAGATGACGACGCCGACGTTGTCCGCCTCAAGGTTGAGCGCCATGCCCTTCACGCCGTTTTCAAATTCGACCATCTCGCCCGCTTGGACGTTGTCGAGGCCGTGAATGCGGGCGATGCCGTCGCCGACCGACAGCACGCTGCCGACCTCGGAGACCTGCGCGTCGGCGTCGAAGTTCGCGATCTGGTCGCGGATGACGCGGGAAATTTCTGCGGCGCGGATATCCATGTTCAGCCTTTCATCGATTCTGTTCGGGCGGCGGGGCTAACCCCGCATCGCCAGCGCGAGAGTGTTTAATTTGGTACGGATCGAAGCGTCGATCATCTGGCTGCCGAGCCGGACGACGAGGCCTCCAAGGAGCGTGGGGTCAACTGCAGTGTTCAACGTGACATCGCGTCCAACGCGGGTACGAAGCTTGGCCTTGAGTTCGGCGATCTGGCTGTCGTTGAGCGGATGCGCCGACGTCACTTCCGCGGTGGTTTCGCCGCGATGCCCGAGCGCGAGCATGCGGACCATGCCGATGACGTTGCGCAATTCGCTCAACCGCCCGTTCTGCGCCAGCACGCCGATGAACTTGGCGGTGATCGGATCAAGCCCAAGCGTCGGGGTTAGCGCCGCAATCGCCCTAGCGGCGTCACTGCGACTGACCAGCGGGCTCGACACAAGCGCCGCAAAATCGGTCGAACTTGCCAACGCCGTCTCAAGCGAGTCGAGACTGCGCGTTACCGCATCGATCTGCTGTTCGTCACGCGCGAGGCCAAACAATGCAGTGGCGTAGCGCCCCGCTAAGCTGGCCTGAATGCCGCCGGATGTCTCCACGTGCTGATAAGCTCCAACAGGAATAATGCCCCATGGTAAAGCAGGGCGCTTCGGCAAAAACCGCGCGCCCTCATGGGTTGGCGCGCCCCTAGCAAGCGCCGCGCACCGATGCAAGACAAGGTTCGCGTGGCGGCCCCGGGCCAAGGTCAATTGTGACTAAATGTCCCGCGTGTAGAATAATGTGAAGTCCGACGGCTCATAGTCCGAAAACCCGCCGCAATGGACGAATCCTTCGCGCTGGTAGAGGTGGTTGGCAGCGGCGAACAGCGGCGCATTGCCGGTTTCCAGGCTAAGCCGCGATATTCCCGACGCGCGTGCAACGGCGATAAGGCGGACAAGCATGGCGGTTCCGACACCTCTGCCAAGCGCCCCCAACGCCGTGCGCATCGACTTCACCTCGCCATGAGTCGGATCAAGCGTCTTGAGTGCGCCCACGCCCAACAATGCCTCACGCTCGTCCCGCACGGAGAAGAACCGGATCGCCGGGTGGCCAAGCGCATCGGCGGCCAGGACATGGCAGGACGACGGCGGCGATCCAGCGTTCATCTCCGCCACGTGATGCGACAGCAGGGCGCGGACATCGGCATGGCCGAGTTCCCCCTCACGAAACGTCCAGCTCATCGTCGCCCTCCCGCTTTGAGCGCAAGCCGCGGGATGCACGATCCGAACGCCTGGCCTACACCCGAGTCATGATCGATCCCAACACCGCCTGGACCGCTTTTGAAGCCCGCGACCGCACGCGCGACGGCGAGTTCGTCGGTGCGGTGAAGACTACCGGCATCTATTGCAAGCCAAGCTGCCCCGCACGCCACCCCAAACGCGAACATGTCGAATATTTCACAAGCGGCGAGCACGCGCGCGACGCCGGCTATCGGGCGTGCCTGCGCTGTCGGCCCGACGAGGTCGGGCGTGACCGCGAGGCAGTGGCGAACGCGGTGCGGCTGATCGAAGCGGCGGAGGAACCGCTGATACTCGCCCAACTGGCGGCGGCGGTCGGCTATGCGCCGCACCATTTCCAGCGACTGTTCACTCGCGACCTCGGAGTCTCGCCGGCGGCTTATGCGCGAGCGCTGCGGGCCGGGCGGACCGAGGCACAGCTCGATCAGGACAAGAGCGTCACCGCAGCCGTCTATGATTCGGGCTACGCCGCGCCGAGCCGTTTTTATGCCGATGCCAGCCAACGCCTCGGGATGACCCCCTCGGCGTGGCGCGACGGCGGGCGGGGGGAAACAATCCGTTACGCTGTCGCCGACAGTCCGCTCGGTCCGATGCTGGTTGCAGCCACGGCCAAGGGAATTTGCCGGCTGTCGTTCGACGAGGATGGCAACACGCTTGCCTTGCGCTTCCACGCCGCGACAATCTTGCCCGACGACGGGACGATCGCCCATCTGGTCGAAGGCGCGTTGAAGGCGGTGCGCAATCCGCGCTCGATGCCCGACTTGCCGCTGGACGTCGCCGGAACCGCGTTCCAGCAAGCCGTGTGGCAGGAATTGCGCCGGATCCCGCCGGGCGAAACACGAAGTTATGCGGCGATCGCGGCAGCGGTCGGCAAGCCCGGCGCAGTGCGCGCGACCGGGTCGGCCAATGGCGCGAACCATGTCTGCGTGTTGATCCCCTGCCACCGCGTCGTGCGCAGCGACGGCAGTCTGGGGGGCTATGCTTACGGGCTCGAGCGAAAGCGCAAATTGCTCGACGCCGAGCGACCCCACGCAATGTTGCCGTTGGGCGATTAGGTCAAAGGAAGTTGTACGGGTCAACGTCGACCGCGACCCGCACCTTGGCGGACCAGTCGATCCCGTCGAGCCAGTCGCGGATGACGTCCTGAACGTCCAGTTTGCGCGTCGCATGGACCAACAGGCGCTGGCGGTGGCGACCGCGCAACATCGCCAGTGGTGCGGGGGCGGGGCCGAATACCGCCATTCCCTCGATCCGCGGGGCGGCCTGGCCGATGCGGCGCGCGACGGCCTGCGCCTCGCCTTGGTCCTCGGCTGACACGATGATCGCGGCGAGACGACCGAACGGGGGCATCGCCGCTTCCCGCCGCGCTTCGGTTTCGGCGGCGTAGAACCCCGGAGCATCGCCGCTGATCAGCGCAGCGATCACTGGCGCATCGGGGTCGTGGGTTTGAACCAGGACCCGGCCCGGTTTGTCGCCTCGCCCGGCGCGGCCCGCGACCTGTTGGATTTGCTGAAAACTCCGTTCGGCAGCACGCAGGTCGCCGCCCTGAAGCCCAAGGTCGGCATCGACCACGCCGACCAGGGTCAAGTTGGGGAAGTGATAGCCCTTGGTGACCAATTGCGTGCCCACGACGATGTCGATTTCGCCCGCCTCCATCCGGGCCACGAACTCGGCGGCGCGCGCTGGCGACCAGATCGTATCCGAAGTGACCACCGCGGTACGCGCGTCGGGGAACAGCGCCGTAACTTCGTCGGCAATCCGTTCGACCCCTGGGCCGCAGGCGACCAGGCTGTCCTCATCGCCGCACTCGGGACACAGCCGGGGCGGTGGCATGACGTGTCCACAATGGTGGCAGGCCAGGCGATGCATCAGGCGATGCTCGACCATCCACGCGGTGCAATTGGGGCATTGGAAGCGGTGCCCGCAGGTGCGGCACAAGGTCAGCGGGGCAAAGCCGCGGCGGTTGAGGAACAGCAGGCTCTGTTCGCCCGCCTCGAGATTGGCCGCAAGCTCGGCAACCAGCGTTGGCGCAAGCCAGCGACCGCGCGGCGGCGGATCCTTGGTCAAATCGAGCGCGGCAATCGTCGGCATGATCGCGGCTCCGTGACGCTCCTTGAGCAGCAATTCGCGATAGCGCCCGATCTCGACCATGTGACGAGTCTCGATCGCCGGCGTGGCCGACGACAATATGATCGGAATTTCTTCGAAGTGCCCGCGCATCACCGCGACGTCGCGCGCATGATATTGCACCCCTTCTTCCTGCTTGAAGCTCGGCTCATGCGCTTCGTCGACGACGATCAGCCCAAGCCTGGCATAAGGCAAAAACAAGGCCGATCGCGCGCCGACGACGACCCTGGCCTCGCCGCTTGCAATCGCGCGCCAGGCACGTCTGCGCTGAGAGGATCGCAGGTCCGAGTGCCACGCGACCGGCTCGCATCCGAAGCGTGCCGTAAAACGCGTCAGGAATGGCTCGGTCAGTGCGATTTCGGGGAGCAGGACCAGGCTTTGGTAATTTTGGCGAAGCGCTTCGGCAACGCCTTCAAAATATGTCTCGGTCTTTCCCGATCCGGTCACTCCGTCGAGCAGCACGGGGTCGAACCCGCGTCCGATCGCGGCGGTCAGCGATGCCGCGGCGGCGGCCTGTTCGGCATTCAAGGCTGGCGGGGCGAAGTCCGGGTCGGGAACCGGAAACGGCGCGACGCCATCGACTTCGACCCGCTCGATCGCGCCAAGTTCGATCAACCCGCGCAGGACCGCATCGCTGACCTCGGCGTAAGCGCCGAGCTCGCGTACGCTCCCCTGCCGGCCATCGAGCGCGGCCAATGCCTTCGCGCGTTGAGGGGTGAGACGGTCAGGAACAACCCCGGTCGTCCGATATTCGACCATCTGACGAGGCCCAGCAAGCGCGGATGAGGAGGGCAGGACCATCCGCAGGACGCTGGCGAGCGGGCTCAGATAATAGTCCGCGGTCCACTCGGCGAGACGGCGCAGGGGCGCGGGAATGACAGGAACGTCGACCAGCCCGGCGATCGGGCGCAGGCGATTGTCCCCGACCTCCTCGGTCTTGAGGCGGTCAGCCTCCCACGCAACCCCGATCAGCTGGCGCGGGCCAAGCGGCGCAACGACCACGGTGCCCGGCTGGACCGCCATTTCGGCGGGCACGCGATAATCGAGCGGCCCCAGCGCGGCGTTAAGCGTGACGACTCGGGTGCGGGGGAGGGGCATTAATCGTCACCCCGGGCTTGACCCGGGGCCCGCCTTTCCTTGCCCAGCGAGAGGGGTGTAAAACCAACATCTTCCGCAAGACCGAGCCAAGTCGGATTGTCTTTGGCGATCAAGTCGTACTTCCATTGCCTCAGCCACCGCTTGATCGTCTTCTCGCGGCGAATGGCGCCTTCCATGTCGCCATGACCTTCGAACCATACCAACCTTTTGATTGCCCAATAATCGGTGAATCCGCGAAACTCGCTATCACGGTGTTGGGCAATTCGCTGGATAAGGTTTGACGTGACGCCTGTGTAGAGGGTGCTGTGGGAGGCCCGTGCCAAGAGATACACACATGGCTCGCGTTCCATCGGCGGCACCAAGGGGAAAGGGAGGCCCCGGGTCAAGCCCAGGGTGACGGCTTGGACCTATTTCCCACGCTTCTTGCGGTGGCTTTCAAGGTCAAGAACCGGGCTTTCTTCGCCTTCTTCGGGAAGCAGACCCAAACGGCGCGCGACTTCCTGATAAGCCTCGGCTTCACCCCCAAGGCTCTGGCGAAAGCGGTCCTTGTCAAGTTTCTCGTTGGTCTTCATGTCCCACAGCCGGCAACCGTCGGGGCTGATCTCGTCGGCCAGGATGACCCGGGCGTAATCATTTTCCCACAGCCGCCCGAACTCGAGCTTGAAATCGACCAGCCGGATCCCGATTGCCGCGAACATGCCGCACATGAAATCGTTCACTCGGATCGCCATGTCGGCAATGTCGTTCATCTCGTCCTGGCTGGCCCAGCCAAAACAGGCGATATGCTCGTCCGCGACCATCGGATCGCCCAGCGCATCGTCCTTGTAATAATATTCGATGATTGTTCGGGGAAGCTGGGTGCCTTCCTCGATCCCAAGGCGCTTGGAAATCGATCCCGCCGCAACGTTGCGGATGACGACTTCGATCGGGATTATTTCGACCTGGCGGATCAATTGCTCGCGCATGTTGATCCGGCGGATGAAGTGAGTCGGAATGCCAATCGTCTGCAAAGCCGTGAAGATATGCTCGGAAATACGGTTGTTGAGCACGCCCTTGCCATTGATCGTGCCGCGCTTCTCGGCATTGAAAGCGGTCGCATCGTCCTTGAAATATTGGATCAACGTACCCGGCTCTGGACCCTCATAGAGGATCTTGGCCTTGCCCTCGTATATCTGGCGGCGGCGTGTCATGCGATGCAACTGACCTCGATGGCGATGAATGAGCGGCGGGCTATAGGCGAGCCGCTCACGCATCGCAATTGAGGTCCTCGATCAGGCGGTCCGGCGCTCGCCGACCTATTTCACGGCGACCACCGGGGCGGGCGCCGGTGCAGCGACGATCTTGAAATCCAAACGGCTCTTGGGATCAAGATATCTGACCGCCAGGGCCTGCAACTGGGCCGGAGTGACCGCTGCGAACCCGGCGCGCAACCCGATCAAACGATCGATTCGCCTCGGATCGCTCTGCGCGCGCACGACCACGCCCGTCCACGCGCCATTTTCCCGCTGGGCGCGATCGGCCCCTTCAAGCTTTGAGTTGCGCGCGCGGGCCATCAGGTCGGCGCTGATCGGCGAAGCCCGCAATTGCGCCACGGCCTCGTCGATCGCCTTGCGAACTTCGTCGATCTTGTCCGGAGCAACCACCGCCGAAGCATTCAAAACCCCGAACCCCGGAAACGTATCGGACAGATCGGACCTGACCGAAGCGCCATAACTATTGCCCAATTCCTCACGCACTTTTTCGACCAGCATGATCTGGAGCGCGCCCGCCAGCAGGCTGAGCTGTGTTGCCCGAACCACATCCTCGTCATCGTCCGTCGGCCAAACGGCGATGACCATCGACTGGGTAGCGGCGCCAAGATGGTTGAGGGTCACCGGCGCACGATCCTGCCGAAAGCGCACCACCCGGGCGGCGGCGTAATCCGGAGCGCTCGCCGCACGCATCGGCAAGGCGCCGAAGCTGTTCGCCACCGCGGCAATCACCGCGGCCTCGTCGAAGTCGCCAACGATGCCGATCTCGATCGGCGCGGTTGCGGCGATCGGCGCATAAGCCGCTTTGGCCTCCCCAAAATTGCGCGCCGCGAGGATCGCACTTGCCGGCAAGCCAAAGCGGACATCGCCTTCGGTATAAACGATCGGCACCAAAGCCTGCGCGACCCCTTGCGGCTGGGCGCGGCTCTGGGTCTCGAGCAGCGGAACGACATTCGTCCATTGGTTATACGCCTCGGGACGAAACCCCGGATCGAGCAGATAGGCCGCGCTCAGCTTGAGCTGGGTTGCCAGATCGGCGCGGGTCGTAACCCCGGTCGACACAAATGCATCGTCATCGACCGTGACGCCAAAGGAGACAACCTTGCCCGCCATCGCCTGCTTCAATTCGTCAAGCGACTGCTTGCCCGTCCCGCCAAGTGCCGAAGTCACGCTCATCAAAAGGTTGAGCCCAGGCTTGTCGAGCGGCAGCGAAATCTGCCCGCCCGTCATCCGCACTTCAAAGCGAATCCGGCCCTGCTCGAAATCGGTCTTCTTCAAATTGAGCCGGACATTGTTCGCAAAGCGCAACGTGCGCACGCCCGCCTTGGCGATCGTGCCATCGGCAACGACCGTCCCCGGCTTTCCGAAGCTGTCATAAGCGAACGCCACGGCGCCGCGGTCGGCGAGCGCTGGGGTCGTCACCTTGGCGCTCGCCGCCAACACTCCGGAAATCTGCTGCGGCGAGCCGATCGGCGTCTTGGCGCTGACGAACACGACCGGCGCGCTGCCGCTCCACAGACGGCGATATTCGGCGTTGACGAGCGCCAGAGTGACCTTGGGTGCAAAAGCCTTGAAATGAGCCAGTCGCCACGCCGGATTCGTAACGAAATCGTCGTCGGATATGGTCGATATGATCGCGTCGGCTAGCGCCTGGTTGCGCCGCGTGTCGGCCTGCGCCGCGGACGTTTCAAACCCCGCCATGAAGTTGGTCATCACTTCCGAAAGCTCGGACGCAGTAAAGCCATGGAGCATCGCCCGTCGCACTTCCTGCTCGGCCGTGGACAGCGCCTTTGGCCACTCCCCATCCTTTGCCGCGATCGACACTCCGGTGCTCAAGGCCGCATCCTTGACTTCGGAGACGGTCATGGCCCCGCCAAGCAACACCGATCCTGGCGCACTCGCCAGCCGGTCGAGGCGGCGGTTGAACAAGGCCGATGCGATCGCCTGAATAAGCTTGCGGTTGCGGTCGGCGATCGTGTCGGCCGGATCGTTGAACGGCCGATAGATCGTCACATTGGCCGAATTGGGTATCGCCTTGTGGACGAAGGCGCCGATCGTCGGCTTGCGAGCAAGATCGACCCCGCCGCGTGGCAGTGGGGCGCCCGTCACGCCTGTTCCGCGCCAGTCGGCGAACTTGGCCTTGACCTGTGCTTCGATCAATTTGGGGTCAACGTCGCCAACGATCACCAGGGTCGCATATTCCGGGCGATAATAGCGGCGGTAAAGGTCGGCGGCCTTGGCCGCCGGAGCGGTCGTAATCACTTGGCTCGTCCCGATTGGCAGGCGTTTGCCGTAGGGCGTGCCCGGCGTCTGGAAATTGAGCAAACTGGTAATATAGCCCAGCTGGAAACTGTCGCGCGCCCGACGCTCGCCTTCGATGACCCCGCGCTCGCGCTGAACCGCAGCCGGGTCGAACTTCACCTCGCTTGCAACTTCGCGCATCAGGAAGAGCGCCGTGTCGATCCGTGCCTTGTCGGTCGCCGGGAGGTCGAGCAGATAGGTCGTACTGTCGAACCCGGTCTGGGCATTGGTATCGGGGCCGAACGCCAGACCCTGGCGCTCGAGGATCTTGACCATGTCCCCCTCGGGCACGTTGGTCGTCCCGTTGAACGCCATATGCTCGATGAAATGAGCAAGTCCGCGCTCGTCTTCGGCCTCCGCGATCGAACCGAAGGCAAAGTGAAGCCGGACCGACGCGGTGCCCTTGGGCGTGGTATTGCGCCGAACCGCATAGCGCATGCCATTGGCAAGCCGGCCAAGGCGGACCGCGGGGTCCGCGGGCACGTCGGTGATCGGCACCCCCCATGCCGAGACCGGCGGTGCGAGGACTTGCCCGGTTTGCGCGGCGGCTGCAGAACTGAACGCCAGCGTGACGATCAACGCGTTGCCAAGAGCGAATGCGGCGAAATTATACGCCGTTCGATTGCAGCCTATCCGCTTCGACTTACCCATTTTTCGCTTTCTTTGGCTGTTGCCGTCGCACCTGGAAATAGCGCGCACCCTGCGTATGGGGAAGGGTGGTCTACAGCTCTACTTATGCGCGATATCCCCATTATCCACAGGCGATCATCTGTTGAATTCATTTGGAGCGACTCGCCCTGAAGCCCATAAGGAATGGGTGATCGGGACGAAAGTCTCTGCCTCCCCCAAGCGTCGGCAACGACAGGAAGGATGAGGACGGGATGGAAGGTCCGATCTCCACCGGCAGGCGATGAATGAAAGCTTCGGCTTTCATTCGGACCAGTCGGAAGAGGCGCCGGAAGAGCCATTCTTTCTTGCGCGAAACGCGGTGTTCTTCGGGATACAGGCGACGCGAAAGGGAATTGGTCCAAGAAGGGCCGTGGAAGCAAAAGGAACCCGTCTTCGGATTGGGATCCACGCGCTGAAGCGACGCCTGAGCTGGTGAGCAAGGATCGAGGAGCAGGGGACCTTCGGGTTTCAAAAGCTGACGAACACCGGCATATCCTTCGCTCGGCGCAGATGGGGGCTGGCAGCAATGCCGGCCCCCATTTCTCGTTGCGGACCCAGGCGCGGGCGACTGGCCCGTGCGGTACTCCATCTGCAAATGGGCCCGGAAGGCCGATCCTGCTCGATCCGACGTAGCAAGAGACTTTCCCTTGCGAACGATCCACTCCGTCGCCGTCGTCCGCGAACACCGACCTTGAGCCTGCACATCAGCTGGTGCACAGCCCGCGCCTCAAGCGCCAACGCGCTTGAGCCAGGAGCCCGCGCCATGTCTCGATTGCCAATCAAATCCGCGCCAATGGTGCTAGCTACGATCCTGCTGACGCTGTCCGCACCGCTTCAAGCCCAGCGTGCCGGGCAGCTCATCGCCGCTGACCCGGTCGTCGATACGCCAAGCGGAATGCAGGCGTGGCGGATTCAATATTGGACTCGAAGCGACCGTGATCGCCCGGTCCGTGCATCCGGGATGGTCGTTGCCCCGCGCGAAGCGATCCCCGCGCGGCCGCGAAACGTGCTGGCCTGGACCCATGGAACCTGGGGAGTAGCAACAAAATGCGCGCCCTCGGCCAGCGCCAACTTCTGGAACGTCACCCCGGCCTTGCAGGCGGTCAGCCGCGGTTACACGGTCGTAGCGCCTGATTTTCCCGGGCTTGGCGGTCCCGGAGTGCATCCTTATCTCGTTGGGACGGACACCGGGCGCTCGGTGCTCGATGCGGTGCGCGCGGCGCGGGGCATTTCAGGCGCGGCAGCGGGTAGTCGCTTCGCCGTCTGGGGCGAAAGCCAGGGCGGGCATGCGGCGCTGTGGACGGGGCAGTTGGCACGTAGCTACGCGCCCGATCTGACGCTCGTCGGAGTTGCAGCGGCGGCACCACCGACCGATCTCGTCGCCAATCTGCGCCAAAGTCCGAACGAAAGCGTCAAGACGTTGATGACGGCGTTCATCGCGTATAGCTGGTCCGACCACTACGGCGCGCCGCTCGCTAAGCTTGGCGGGCCGCAAACGCGCAATATTATCACGCGACTCGCACAGAATAATTGCGTCGAGCTTCATGCCAAGCCCAAGCTCGGAATGATCCTTGGTCTGGTGACGGTTCAGCAGCGGCTGCGTGACAAGGATCTCGGCACGATCGAGCCGTGGGCGCGGCTGGCACGCTTGAACAGCCCGACCACCCGCCCGTTCGGGACGCCCTTGCTGATCGCGCAAAACCCGCGCGACGATCTGGTTGCGCCCGCGGTGACCCGGCGCCATGCGCAAATGCTGTGCCGGGCAGGGGCACGCTTGCGCTTTATTTCGATTGTTGGCGAAGGACATGCAACCAGCGCCAAAGACAGTGCGACTGACACGCTCGCCTGGATCGGCGAACGCTTCGCCGGGCGAGGCCCACCAAATGATTGCGGCCGCTTCTAAAGCCGAAAAAGGGTTTGGGAAGAAACGGCGACGCCCTGTGAAGGCGCCGCCGCACTCGTTTAGTCGGTCAGGGTAGCAGGCACCTTGCCGCCGTTGGCCGCAAGCTGGCGCATGACTTCCTTGTGCAGCCAGATGTTCATTTCCGCGCTGCCGTCCTTGGCGCCGGTATAGCCAAGCTCGGTCGCCAGTTCCTTGCGATTGTCGAGGCTGGAATCCATCCCCAGCACCTTCATCAGATCGACGATCGACGACTTGTAATTGAGGTCGCTGTGACCGCCCTGCGTCGCGATGCTGTCAAGCGTCTGCGCGACATCGACCTGGGCACCGGGCGCGGTACCACCGATCGCCGAACCACCGATTCCGCCCGGAGCAGGCTGGCTGGCGGCGGGGGGACCGCCTGCCATTCCCGCGGGAATTTGCGGACGCGCGGCGGGGCTGGCGCTCTTGTGACCGAAGATCGCGTCCTTGATCTTGCCGAAAATGCTCATCGTGCCGCTCCCTTACGCTTCGAGGCTATGCTTGAGGTCACGCATCTGGTCATGACCGCTCTTGACCGATCCATAAGCCGTTTCAACGATCATTCGGCTTTGCGGGGACAAATCATCGTCCTTGAGCGCTTCCTCATATTTCGCCTTGATATGGTCTTCGCCGCGCTCGACTTCGTTGACGATGGCCTGGTCGTCGCGATTTGTGACGGCGGCCTTCAAGTTGACGAACGCGCGATGGCCCGCAGCAAGCAAAGTGCCGTCATCTTCGGGATTGCCGCCAAGGCGCTTCACTTCGGCGCGAAGCTGCTCGGCAACCGACGAACGCTCGCTGGCGCGGGACGTGAACATCTCGGCGAAGTGGCTATTCTCTACGTCCTGGGCCGATGTGCGATAGCCATCGACGCTGTCGATGGTCGTGGCGATCAGCCCGTTGAGGATGCTTATGTCGTGGCTGGTGTCGGTCATCTTTATACTCCGTGGATAAGGACGAATGGCGGTGAAACGCTCCGTCACAGGCAAAGGTTCGCCAGCGATACGAATTTTGCGGTTAAGCGGTTATGCGAATTGGCGGACCGCTCGAGGCGCGCGCAGTCATTTCATGTCCGACGCAGGTTCC
>Ga0326733_1000161_pt1 | contig 21930 bp, 19 predicted proteins | sample 14_GP2_308_FD_207946 | JGI IMG/M metagenome (GOLD analysis project Ga0326733, IMG submission 207946) | Glacier ice microbial communities from Ngari, Tibet, China - 14_GP2_30.8 | ecosystem: Environmental > Aquatic > Freshwater > Ice > Glacier | place: China: Ngari, Tibet | collected 2018-07-17
CATCACCATGTCTTCGGACGCGACAAAATCGGCTTGCGCCTTGGCCCGCGTCCTCGGTTCCATACCGGCATGATAAAACCGCGCGGTACGACCGGTGGCGGCAATTTGCGCTGCAATCTTTTCAGTTCGGTCGCGCGTTTGCGCATATACGATGCCAGCGCCACTCAAAGTGCGTACCAGTCCGGCAACCCCGCTCGTCGCCCCGCCAGGCATTGCATATCGAATATTGGGTCGGTCAAAGCCCGATACGATCACACCGTCCGCCGCGATGCCCAGCTGCTCGGCAATGTCGTTGCGGGTGTTTGCATCGGCAGTCGCGGTCAGTGCAATGCGGGGGACCGCTGCGAAATCGTCCATCAACGGGCGGAGCAGCCGGTAATCGGGGCGGAAATCATGCCCCCATTCGGACACGCAGTGCGCTTCGTCTATCGCAAACAGCGAAATCTTCGCTTCGCGTAGTAGCCCGCGGAATTCATGCCCCGACGCTCGTTCGGGTGCAACATACAGCAGGTCGAGCGCGCCAGCCCTGAACCGCTCGATGGTCTCGGCGCGATTTTCGTCGACCGATGTCAAAGTCGCCGCCCTGATCCCAACAGCATCGGCAGCGCGCATCTGATCGTGCATCAAAGCGATCAACGGCGAGATAACGATGCACGTGCCGTCGAGCATAACCGCGGGCAGTTGATAGCAAAGCGACTTGCCCGCCCCGGTAGGCATTACTGCTAACGTGCGTTCGCCGCTAAGCACACGCTGAACCACCTGCTCCTGCACCCCGCGAAATTCGGGAAAGCCGAAAACGCGGTGCAAAACATCGGCAGGGGCAAGGGTTTCAGCAGCGGATGCCATCGCGTCCGGCCCTAAGCCGGAAACTTGTTCAAGAATAGAGCGCTCTTGCAACATGCGCGACTCCGCTGTGGATGAGTCGGGAAGGCGTAGAACATATTAAGAACAAATATATAACGCAAGCCTTAATTGCTTCACGCCACAGTCTCCTCTTCCTCGTCGACCTCGGCCTGCTGCCGCGCCCACATTTCGGCGTATAGCGCCTGTTTTCGGAGCAGCGTCGTATGCGTCCCACGTTCGACAACCTGCCCCGCTTCAAGCACGACAATTTCGTCAGCATCGACAATCGTCGACAGGCGGTGAGCGATGATGATCGTGGTACGACGTTCGGCGACTCGGTCCAACGTCGCCTGAATCTCGCTTTCGGTTCGGCTGTCGAGCGCGCTGGTTGCTTCGTCGAGGATCAGGATCGGCGGGTTTTTAAGGAGTGTCCGCGCAATTGCCACCCGCTGCTTTTCGCCGCCCGAAAGCTTCAGTCCGCGTTCGCCGACTTGAGCGCCGTAACCTTCGGGGAGCGAGGTGATGAATTCGTGGATTGATGCACCGCTCGCCGCTTCTTCGATTTGCATCTGAGTCGCGCCCTCCAAGCCGTAGCCGACATTGTACCCGATGCTCTCATTGAACAGAACGGTGTCTTGCGGCACGATGCCGATGTTGGCGCGGAGTGAACTTTGGGTGACATCGCGTAGATCTTGCCCGTCGATAGTAATGCTTCCGCCGGTCACGTCGTAAAAGCGGTAGAGAAGCCGAGCGATGGTCGACTTCCCCGCGCCCGATGGTCCGACAACGGCAAGCGTCCCGCCCGCCGGAACATGGAAGCTGACGCCTTTCAGAATTTCGCGGTCGGGATCGTAGCCGAAATGCACATCCTCAAACGATAGCCCGCCGCCGCTGATCGCAATCGGTTGAGCGCCCGGCTTGTCGACAATCTCGCGCTCGGTGTCGATCAGGTCGAACATTGCTGCCATATCGGTCAGCCCTTGCCGGATTGTCCTATAAACCATACCAAGCATGTCGAGCGGCCGGAAAAGCTGAGCTAGCAAGGTATTAACGAACACAACATCGCCAGTCGTAAACCGCCCCTGCGACCAGCCCCAGATCGTGAAGCCCATCGCCCCTGCCAGCATAAGGTTGGTGATCAGCGCTTGTCCGATATTGAGCAGCGCCAGCGAGTTTTCGGACTTAACCGCGGCACTCGCCCATTGCTGGACTACCGCGCTATATGCTTCGCTTTCGCGGCGTTCGGCGTTGAAATATTTGACCGTCTCGTAATTGAGCAGGCTGTCGACCGAGCGAGCGACAGTTCGGGTGTCGAGCTCGTTCATTTCCTCGCGGAGTTTGTTGCGCCAGTCAGTTATTTTCTGCGTAAAGACGATGTAGACGACGACCATGAGGAGTGTCGCCGCGACCAGTTCCCAGCCGAATTTGAAGTAAAATATGGTCGAGACGCCAACTAGCTCGATGACCGTCGGCGCGATGTTGAACAAAAGGAAGTAGAGCATGATATCGATGCTCTTGGTGCCGCGTTCGATTACCTTGGTAACCGCGCCCGTCCGCCGGTTCATGTGAAAGCGCATCGACAGATTATGCAGATGCGAGAACACGTTTTCGGCGAGGCGCCGCGTTGCATCCTGCCCGACTCGTTCGAACACGACATTACGCATATTGTCGAAAAGTACTCCGCCAAACCGCGCTCCGGCATAGGCAGCGACCAAAGCAATCGCGATGGTCGCGCCCGATTCCATCCCCGGCGTCATCCGGTCAATCGCCTGACCATAGAGCCAACCCATCGAGAATTGCACCAATTTAGAAATCAACACTAAAGTCAGCGCGATGACGATCCGCACTCGAAGCGCAGGTTGGTCCTTTGGCCAAAGATACGGTAAGAACCGTGCCAGGATTTTCATCATCGCGGGTTCAGGAGCGTCCGTTACAGATTTCGTCACGGGCGGCACGCTTATGCTCTGCCCGATAGCAGCAGCCACGTCGCCAGCGCGTTCATGCCGGTGTACGCCCAATAAATGAACGCGATAATCAGCGACCCCTCATAAGCAAACAGCATCGCACCGGTCAGCATCACAAACTCGATTCCATAGCTACTATATTGCCCGAAATATTGACCGAAATAGCGTTTGGTGTCCTCGACGAACGGATGCCCCGATTCAGCAACCGCTTTGTGCATCGCAAAGTTGGCGACGCCCATCAGGAAGCAAAAAATGAGGATCATCAGCGCGGCTTGGAGGGTTGCCTCGCCTCGTTGCGTTCGGATTGCCTTTCAAGCGCCACTTTGATCATCGCGATGATCGGATCGGCAAGTGCCAGTCCCAATATCCCGAACAAAGCGCCGAACAATATCTGTGCGCCAAGCACCAGAGCAGGCGCCAGATCGACCGCGCGTTTGGCGACCATTGGTACGATCAGATATCCGTCGACCATCTGCACGACGAAATATACGAACACCGCATAGAGCCCGATATCCACGCCAGCCGAGAAGCCGACAAGGATGATCAACGCGCCCGAAACGATCGCACCGATGTTCGGCAGAAACGCAAGCAATCCAGTCAAAATGCCAAGCAATGCTGCCATCGGCACCCCGCCGAGCGCGAGCAATATCCATGTGCCAAACCCTTCAACCGCCATTCCGAGCAAGCGTCCGGCCATCAACCGTCGAAGCGTCGAACCGATTTTTTCTGAAGTAACGTAAAAACTTTCACGTTCGGACAACGGCAACATCCAGGCAACTCCACGCTCGTACAGCCGAGGTTCCGACGCTATGAAAATTGCCAAAACTAACATCATTGCCATGTTGGTTACGGTGCCGACGACCGACGAAACTGCCGCCGTGACCCGCCCGACAGAATTCAAAATTTGAGAACCGAGGCCTTTGACATCTTCGGCGGATATGTTGAAGCCCGCCGCTTTCAGCCTGTCGCCGCCAAGCATAACCTGCTTTTCGATTATGGTTCGTAGTTCAGCGGCCTGTCCCGCTAGTTCGGATCCCGCGAACACAAAAGTCCAGTATAGAAACCCGAATACCGCCAGCACCACGATGGTCAATCTGATCCCGCGGGGAATAGGCAAAACCCGGCCCAACAAACGCGCGCCGCCGTCAAACATTGATGCAAGCACAATGCCACCAATGATCAACAATATGGCCTGTGATAGCCAAGCCAGCAATGCCACCAGCACTGCGACGCCGATCCAGACCGTAGCTTTTTTGAGCTCGGTCCGGATTAGCGGGTCGTAAAGCTCGGTTGGACCGACATGCTCTTCAAAAAACTCTTCATCGGGTTCAGCCGCCGCAGGAGCTGCCCGGGGTTTTCGAGGTTTGCGTGTCGCTACCATGTTATTTGCTCGCTTTTTCCTGCGCAGGACGCAGACTTGTACCAGCGCGGTCGCCGCGCAAGGATGTGAGCCAACTGACCGGATTAAGACCCGTGCTGCCGTCAACCGAAAATGTAATTATCTCCGCACGTCCGCCGATGCGATCCCACCGCACCGGTCCGCCTAGTCCACCCAGTTCTTCGGCCACACGGCTGTCGGAACTGTTGTCGCGGTTGTCACCCATCAGGAAGATATGGCCAGCCGGAATTTTGACCGGTTCCATATCGTCGGTCTCGCGGCGCCTTGCGTCGATGGTGTCATATTGCGCACCGTTTGGTAGCGTTTCGCGGACAATCGGGAGGTAGCAATGCAGCGTGCCGTCATTGCCCTGAACCTTTGCTCCGGGAAAATCGCTTTCATTGCACGGGTTGTTACCGTCGATGGGCAGGTCAAGCGCTGGCTGCACCTCCTGCTTGACCGGTTTGCCGTTGAGGAAAATCTGGCCCTCGCGAAGCGAAATGGTATCGCCGGGAAGGCCTATGACGCGCTTGATCCAGTCCTGATATTTGCCTTGCGGTGTCAGGATGACAATATCGCCGCGCTTGGGCAGTTCGCCCCAGACGCGCTGGTCATTTTCGGGAAGCGGCACGGCAAGTGCCTCGACCTCCTGGCGCAAAACCAGCCATTTGAAAATCGCAACTGGGTTTGGGATCGTTGGCGAAACGTGGCTCCAGCCATAAGGATATTTGCTGACGAACAAGCGGTCGCCGACGAGCAGGGTAGGCATCATCGAAATCGAAGGGATGTAGAATGGTTTGGCGATGAAGCTATGAAAGCCAAGTACGGCAAGCAATAGCCAAAACATGCCCTTCAATTCCGCCCAAAGCCCCGCAGCCCAGCCGCGCTTTTCGGAGGTAGCTGTGGGCGTTGCGGTTACCGCAGAATCGTTGATGCTATCGAGGCTCAAAACTCAAACTTTCGCTGGAGGCAGTGCCTCAATGATTACAAATGCCTGCGCCCACGGATGGTCGTCGGTTAGCGTCAGGTGGATATGCGCTTCATAGCCGACAGGAATCATCGCGTCGAGCCGCGCTTTTGCCCCGCCAGTGAGTGCAAGCGTCGGCGCACCCGATGGCGCGTTGACCACGCCGATGTCCTTCATGAACACCCCGCGCTTGAAGCCGGTGCCGACAGCCTTTGAAAACGCCTCTTTGGCAGCAAAGCGCTTGGCGTAGGTGCCTGCGCGTGTGAACGGGCGGCGCTCGGCCTTTTTGCGCTCAACATCGGTAAAGACGCGGTTTTCAAAACGCTCGCCGAAACGGTCGAGTGAACTTTGTATTCGCTCGATATTGCACAGGTCAGAGCCGAGGCCGACGATCACCGAGCATCATCCATAAGCGCGCGCATCTTGCGTACACTTTCTTCCAAGCCAATGAAAATCGCCTCGCCGATTAGGTAGTGGCCGATGTTGAGTTCTATGATTTGCGGGATTGCGGCGATTGGCTGGACATTCTCGAAGGTCAGTCCGTGCCCTGCATGCGGTTCTATGCTGTTCTTTGCGGCAAGCGCCACAGCATCAGCGATCCGGCGCAACTCGACGTCGCGCTCAGCACCCTCACTATGCGCGTATTTGCCGGTGTGAAATTCAATTACCGGCGCACGAAGGCGGATAGCAGCCTCTATCTGACGGGGATCTGGCTCGATGAACAGGCTGACCCTTATGCCCGCATCCAACAAGCGAGTGACCAAGGGCGCGAGATGATTATGCTGCCCCGCGGCATCAAGTCCACCCTCGGTTGTCCGTTCCTCGCGCCGTTCTGGCACGATACACGCCGCATGTGGTTTGTGGCGGAGCGCAATTTCTACCATCTCGTCGGTCGCGGCCATCTCGAGGTTAACTGGCAGGCGTATCTCGCGCATGATCGCATCGAGATCTGTGTCTCTGATATGGCGGCGGTCTTCGCGCAGATGCACGGTTATGCCGTCGCCGCCCGCTGCCTCCACAACGCGCACCGCACGCATTGGATCAGGATGCTCGCCGCCGCGCGCATTGCGGATGGTCGCGACATGGTCGATATTGACGCCGAGGCGAAGGGGCGTGCTCATTCCTTCCGGCTCCCGGGCTTGACCGGCTCGGTCGCAGCAAGCGTTACTGGCAATTCATCGGCCGCGTAAGTCGGGAAGTTTAGCTGGATCAGCGGGAAGAACGGAACGCCTAGCTCAGCTGTACCGGCGGAACGGTCAACCACAGCGCCCGCCGCGATCACGACGCCGCCAGCTTCTTCGATGGCCTTGATCGCTTCGCGTGAAGAAAGCCCCGTAGTCACGACATCCTCCATCATCAGAACTTTGGTTCCTTCGGCCAGCGAAAAGCCGCGACGAAGGCTAAACACCCCATCGGGCCGCTCGACGAACATAGCATCCACGCCCAATGCCCGGCCCATTTCATGGCCGATAATAAGCCCACCCATAGCGGGTGATATCACCACCTGTATTTCGCTACGGATTTCTCGCGGGATTTTTTGCGCGATGGCGACTGCAATTCGACCCGCGCGTTCGGGGTTCATCAACAACCGGGCGCATTGTAAATAATGCGCACTATGTCGTCCTGACGAGAGCAGGAAATGGCCTTCGATCAAGGCGTCTGCCGCGCGGAATTCGGACAGGATTTCGTCTTCGGTCATGGGAGAAACAACGTCCTTATGTTTTTTGCAACCAGCATGTGATCACTTGCAAGCTGCGATAGGTGGAAAATGCTTGCGAATAAATCCATAAAATCTATGGGCAACTGCTTGAGGCTTGCGGTAAGCGTCACTATAAGCCGCGCAAGACCTGTCGAACATGATTTCGAACGGTCTAGCGCAGTTTTCACGCGCCGCACCAAAGACACGGGGCCAAGTTGATGAATATGTTGAAGAGTTTCCTGGTTTTTCTGGCGTTGATTTCGATGCCGTCACTGGCGTCGGCTCAAACCGCGAATCCCGTGCCAGCCACAGTGACCAAAGAGGTTGCTGCGCCTGTTGCCAGCACACCCGCAGCGGCTGTAGCGGCAACTGCCGATGCAGCACCGGCCGCGCCGAAATCGATGGACGGATCATTGCCCGGTTACACGCCGATGCGTCCCGATTACGAAAATAGCGTTGGGATGCCAAAGCCAAAAGAAATAGATTTCCAGGAACAATTCAGCGAAAACGGCCAATATGCCAAATGGATCAACAACAGCATTTTGTTGCCGATCATCACCCTGATATCGCTCTTCGTGCTTGGCTTGTTGTTTTTCATCATCATCCGGTTCCGTAAGGCGGCTAACCCCGTTCCCTCGAAAACCACTCACAATACCTTTATCGAGGTTGTGTGGACTTTGGTCCCGGTTCTAATTCTGCTCGGCATTGCCTATCCGTCGCTCGATTTGCTGGCCAAGCAATTCAAGCCAGCGGGCAAAGAAGCGGTAACGATCAAAGTGACCGGCTATCAGTGGTATTGGGGCTATACTTATCCCGATCATGGCGGGTTTGAAGTCGTATCCAACATGCTCAAGGACGAGGGCGACGCGGCGAGGGGTGAGCGGTTTCGGACTGACAACGACGGGCCAGCGCAACTCGCGGTCGATAACCGCATGGTTGTCCCGGCTGGCGTTCCGCTTCGTATCCAGACGACAGCATCCGATGTGATCCATGCCTTCGCGGTTCCGTCCTTGTGGTTCAAGCTCGATGCAGTTCCCGGGCGGCTGAACGAAAAGTCGCTCACCATTACCAAGCCCGGCGTTTATTTCGGTCAGTGTTCTGAGCTATGCGGTGCGCGCCACGGTTTCATGCCTATTGCGGTCGAAGCACTGCCGCCGGCTCAATTCGCCGCATGGGTAAAAGCGCAAGGTGGTGCAATGCCCGGCGCTAACAAACCGTTGCCGCCAGCGATTGCGCCTAAAGGTGAATCCGTCGCTGAGCCAACGGCTGCCGCTGGAACCGCTACCAACACCGACAATACTGCGCCCGCCGCAGTGCCAACCAAGTAATAGAGGCATACAGTCATGACGACCATAGCTGCAAACCCCGCCGATTTTCATGGCGCTGATGATCATGCAGATCATAAGCCAGCATTTTTCGCTCGTTGGTTTATGTCGACCAACCACAAAGACATCGGCACGCTCTATTTGATTTTTGCGATTTGCGCAGGGATCATCGGCGGTTCGATTTCGGGGCTGATGCGGCTCGAGCTTGCAGCGCCCGGTGTGCAGTATTTGCAAGGTTGGGCATCGATGATGGCGGGCAAGGAAGCCTCACTCGACGAAGCCTATCATATGTGGAATGTGCTGATCACCGCGCACGGTCTTATCATGGTGTTCTTCATGGTCATGCCAGCGCTGATCGGCGGTTTTGGGAACTGGTTCGTGCCTTTGATGATCGGCGCGCCCGATATGGCGTTTCCGCGGATGAACAATATCTCGTTCTGGCTGACCGTTGTTGCCTTTATCATGCTGCTTGGTTCCAGCTTCGTGCCGGGTGGTACAGGCCTTGGAGCTGGTACCGGCTGGACTGTCTATGCTCCGCTGTCGACATCGGGCTCGGTCGGGCCTGCGGTCGATATGGCGATCTTCTCGCTCCACTTGGCGGGCGCGGCCTCGATTTTGGGCGCGATCAACTTCATCACAACGATCTTCAACATGCGCGCACCGGGGATGACGATCCACAAAATGCCGCTGTTCGTATGGTCGGTGCTGGTGACCGCGTTCCTGCTGTTGCTGGCGCTTCCGGTGTTGGCGGCCGCCATCACCATGCTTTTGGTTGATCGTAACTTTGGCGGCGCTTTCTTCGACGCGGCGGCTGGCGGTGACCCTGTTCTGTACCAGCATTTGTTCTGGTTCTTCGGTCACCCGGAAGTGTACATCATGATTCTCCCCGGTTTCGGCATTGTCAGCCAGATTGTCGCGACCTTCAGCCGCAAGCCGGTCTTCGGCTATCTCGGCATGGCTTATGCAATGGTCGCGATCGGTGTCGTCGGCTTCGTCGTCTGGGCGCACCACATGTTCACGACCGGCATGAGCGTCGATATGAAGATGTACTTTACGGCAGCCACGATGGTGATCGCGGTACCGACCGGCATCAAGATTTTCAGCTGGATTGCAACGATGTGGGGCGGTTCGGTCAGCTTCAAGACACCGATGGTCTGGGCGATGGGCTTCATCTTCATGTTCACCGTTGGTGGCGTGACAGGCGTGGTTCTGGCCAATGGTGGCCTCGACGATAACCTGCACGACACTTATTATGTGGTGGCCCATTTCCATTATGTGCTTTCGTTGGGCGCGGTATTCTCGCTCTTTGCCGGGTTCTATTACTGGTTCGGCAAGATGAGCGGTCGCCATCTAAGCGAAGCGCTGGGCCATCTGCATTTCTGGTTCTTCTTCATCGGCGTAAACGTGCTGTTCTTCCCGATGCACTTCCTTGGAAATTCGGGCATGCCACGTCGCTATCCCGATTATCCCGAGGCATTTGCTTACTGGAACCAGGTCGCGTCGTGGGGCTATGTCATCATGGGCGTTGGCGTTCTGATCTTCTTCGTCAACGTGATCTGGTCGTTGCTGGCCGGACGAAAGGCAGAAGACAGCTATTGGGGTGAGGGTGCGACAACTCTCGAATGGACATTGTCGAGCCCGCCACCTTTCCACCAGTTCGAAACGCTGCCAGTTATCAAGTAACCGGTAATCCCCCTCTAGTCCTGAGCTTGTCGAAGGACGGGAGGGGAGGACAAACGAATATGACGACGATAGCACGCGATATTATCCTACCCGCCGATTGGCGTGATTTCTGGGCTTTGACCAAGCCTAGGGTGATGAGCCTTGTGGTGTTCACGGCGCTTTGCGGTCTGCTGGCCGCACCGGGCGATATTCATCCGGTCATCGGCTTTACTGCGATCCTGTGTATAGCAGTTGGCGCCGGCGCATCGGGCGCGCTCAACCAATGGTATGAATTCGATATCGACGCCAAAATGGCCCGTACTGCAGAGCGGCCATTGCCTGCCCGACGGATGGACCGCCAAGCAGCTTTGCATTTCGGCATAGGTCTTTCGGGTTTTTCGGTGGTGACGATGGGGATGGCGGTCAACTGGCTGTCGGCCGGACTGCTTGCCTTCTCGATCTTCTTTTATGCTGTCGTTTACACGATCTGGCTCAAGCGCTTTACCCCGCAAAATATTGTTATCGGCGGGGCTGCCGGTGCGTTTCCGCCTGTCATTGGATGGGCCGCAGTCACGGGTGACGTGACGATGCTGCCAGTGCTTCTGTTTGCGATCATCTTTCTATGGACCCCGCCGCATTTCTGGGCGCTCGCGCTGTTTATGAAGGCCGATTATGCCGCTGCTGGCGTACCGATGCTGCCGGTGGTGTCGGGCCGCAAGGTCACGCGGAACCAGATCTTTGCTTATAGTTTTCCGATGGCAGCAGCAGCAGTTGCGCCATATGCGCTTGGCATGACCAGTTGGGTTTATGGTGCCGTTGCGGCTGTGCTAAGTGTGGTATTTTTGGTGTTGGCCTTTGCGGTGTGGCGCAACCAATCAACCGACGCGGGCGATATGAAGCCCGAAAAGCGCTTGTTCTCCTACTCGATTCTGTATCTGTTTTTGTTGTTTGCAACGTTCGCGGGCGATCGGATGTTGATGGTATGACTATGCCTGACAATCGACCCTATACACCCGAGGAGACGCAGCTCATTCGGAAACGACAGGCAGCGCGGTCGAAAATACTGGCGGTTTTGCTGATCGGTATGTGTGTGCTGTTTTTTGGTATCACAGTCGCAAAGATTGGGTTCTGGTAATGGCAATCAGTGCGAACCTTCGTGTAGCGATGATGGCAGGAGCGGTTGCCGTATCGATGGTGGGTGTCGGATTTGCGGCCGTCCCGCTCTACCGGATATTCTGCGAGGTTACCGGCTTCGGTGGCACGACTATGCGAGTCGATGAGGCGGTTGCAGCGACGGTGGTTGCCACCAACAAACCTATCGTTATCCGCTTCGACGCTAATCACCGTGGTGATCTGCCGTGGGAATTCAAGCCCGAACGTCCCACTGACACGGTCAGCATCGGCGCGAAGGATATGTCGATCTTCATTGCGAAGAATTTGTCCGATCAACCGGTGACCGGCACCGCGACATTCAACGTTACCCCGGCGCTTGCTGGCAAGTATTTCAACAAGATCCAGTGCTTTTGCTTCACTGAACAAACGTTGAAACCCGGCGAGCAAGTGCGGATGCCTGTGCTGTATTATGTCGACCCTAAAATCAGCACTGATCCGGAAACGCGCGACATCGAAGAAATCACGCTTAGCTATACGTTTTACCCTGTGGACCAGCAGGATAAGGGCAGCTAAGGACTCAATCAGACGACGTTAAAGCCACAGGGAAAATAATATGTCCGGTGCCAAGAACCACGATTATCATATCCTACCGCCAAGCATTACCCCGCTGCTCGGTTCGCTGTCGGCACTCGTCATGTTTTTCGGTATGGTGATGATGTTCCAGCCCGAATTTTTCGGTGGCTATGGTGGGCTTATTTTCGGCCTCGGGTTAATCGGTGTAATCTATACTTTCTACACTTGGTGGGCCGATGTGATCAACGAAGCTCATGCTGGCGATCATACGCCAGTTGTTCAGCTCCATCTACGTTACGGGATGATCCTGTTTATTGCTTCCGAAGTAATGTTTTTCGTCGGATGGTTCTGGGCATGGTTCGATTTCTCGTTGTTCCCCGTGCCATTGGAAGTCGTGAAGGACGCCGAAACGCATGCTTTCACAATTACCAACCTCATAGGGCAAGATGGCGCAGCTGCATTGATGCAATGGCCGCCCAAGGGTCTCGAAGTACTCGACGCGATGAAACTGCCTTTGCTCAACACTCTTATCCTGCTGTGCTCAGGCACTACGGTAACATGGGCTCATCATGCGCTGATCCACGGACAACGCGGCGGCGAGATGAAAGGGCTTTGGGGCTCTATAGGCGTTGGCGAGAACGACAGCGTAAAAAAAGGGCTATGGCTTACCATCGTGCTTGGCATACTCTTTACGAGCTTGCAGGTTCTGGAATATGCCGAAGCGCCATTCCCGTTTGCTGGTCTTAACTATGGCACGACGTTTTTCATGGCGACCGGTTTCCACGGATTTCACGTACTTGTCGGTACGATCTTCCTGATTGTTTGTCTGGTTCGCGCTTACAAGGGGCACTTCACGCCAAAGCAACATTTCGGCTTTGAAGCGGCTGCTTGGTACTGGCACTTCGTTGATGTCGTCTGGCTGTTCCTGTTTATCGTTGTCTATGTCTGGGGCGGCTGGGGCGCGCCGGTTCACGCTTAAGTTCAAGCGTGCCAGAAAACGAAATTCCAACGGGTCGGCCGGGCATTGCCAGGGCCGCCCTTTTTGGTCTTTGCCCCGAATGCAGTGCAAAGACGTTGTTCGCTGGTACTGCCAGATTTGCGGATCGTTGTAACAATTGCGGGTTGGACTATAGCAGTTTCAATGTTGGAGATGGTCCTGCAGCGCTTCTTACAATGGCAATAGGCGCTCTGGTGATTGTGCTGGCGATCATTGTCGACGCCGCCTTCCGCCCGCCCTTTTGGGTTCATGTGATCATCTGGGTTCCGTTCACCGTCGCAGTGACCGTTGCGTCGCTTCGAGTAGCCAAGGGCGCTTTGCTTGCGTTGGAATATCGTAATCGTGCGGGAGAAAGTCGGTAATGAAACGTTGGCCGCTGATCCCAAGTATACTGGTCGCGCTTGCCGTCGCGACAATGATCGGGCTTGGCGTCTGGCAGCTTCAGCGCAAGGCGGAGAAGGAGGCGTTGTTGACCCGCTTCGAAGCAGCGGAGGGATTGCCGCCGATTGCGTGGCCAGCCGTGCCGGACCCCAAGGCGTTACCGCTATACCGCCTGTCTTCGGTGCAGTGCATTAAGGTCATCACGTGGCGTGCGGTTTCGGGCAGCAACGCCGATGGAAAATCAGGTTATGCGCATCTGGCTTCGTGCCAGACCGGCGGGGGCGAAGGCCCGGGGGCGGTGGTCGCTGTTGGCTGGTCGAAAGGCTATGCTCAACCCGCTTGGACCGGTGGCATTATCGAAGGCGTTATCGCGCCAGACAAAGCCCAGCTCATCCGGTTGGTCGCTAGCAAACCAGTCGCGGGGCTGTCACCGCTCGCCAAGCCTTCGCCTGACCAGATACCCAACAACCATCTTCTCTATGCAATTCAGTGGTTCATCTTCGCCGCTGCTGCTGCCGTCATTTATGCACTGGCGGCGCGCAAGCTGCGACCCGCGGCTTGAACGTTCCTGCCGACCCGGTTTTCTGGATGGTGGCCGCGCTTGCGGTGATACTCGTCGGGCTAGGCAAAGGCGGATTTTCCGGGCTTGGTTAAGCATCGATGCCGCTGATGGCGCTGGTCATCGATCCAATCAGTGCAGCGGCAATTTTGCTGCCATTGTTCATAGTGCAGGATGTGGTTGGCGTGTGGGCGTTTCGTAAGCATTACGATGCGCGCATATTGGCTTGGGCGTTACCGGGCGCGCTCGTCGGGACATTTCTGGGATGGCTGCTTGCAGCGAGCGTCGCTATCTGGGTCGTCGAGGCGGCAGTAGGAGCCATTGCTTTATCGTTTGGGATAAACCGGATAGCTGCAATGCGGGGCGGCGGGCTTCAGGCTTCGGGTGAACAGCGCGAATATCTCGGAGTGTTCTGGGGCGCAGTATCCGGCTTTACCAGTCAGGTGGCACTGGCCGGTGGACCACCTTTTCAGATTTGGGCGATGAGCCGCCAACTGGCCAAACCGTTATCAACTGGTTCAAGGTCCCGGCATTCTTCGCGCTTGGTCAGTTCACCCGGCACGATCTGATGTTTTCGGCGATGCTCCTGCCGGTCGCCATTGCCAGCACCTTTGCAGGCGTAGCACTGGTCAAACGGGTTTCGGCAGAGCGGTTCGTTCTCGCGATCAACCTTTTGATGATCGCGGTTGGAGCCAAGCTGCTCTGGAGCGCGCTCGCCTGACGCCTATTTGGGCGACAGCACCATCAGCATCTGGCGGCCTTCCATGCGCGGGTGGGCTTCGACCTTGGCGGTTTCTGCCATATCCGCCTGAACGCGCTGCAACAGCACCATGCCCAGTTGCTGGTGAGCAAGTTCGCGACCACGGAAACGCAGCGTTACCTTGACCTTGTCGCCATCGTCGATGAATTCGGTGACCTTCTTCATCTTGGTGTCATAATCGTGATCGTCGATATTCGGCCGCATTTTGATCTCTTTGATCTCCTGCGTTTTCTGGCTCTTGCGCGCCAGATTGGCCTTTTTCTGGGCCTCGTATTTGAATTTTCCGATGTCGAGGAATTTGCACACTGGCGGATCTGCGTTGGGGGAAACCTCCACTAGGTCCAATCCTACGGATGCCGCTTGCTCTATCGCTTCATTGGTGAACATCACACCAAGGTTTTCGCCGTCATCATCAATGACCCGCACTTTGTCCACGGTAATCATAGTGTTGAAGCGCGGTCCACTTTTAACAGGTGGCGTCATGGCGCGCCGGGTCGGCGGGGTTGCGATAGTGGGTACTCCTTACAGTTATATGATTCTGGCGCATTAGAGCCAAATGCGCGGTAAATAAAGGGGGTTGGCGCTTCGACCTGCCGAATTGTCACCGAGCGTGACGATATCGCAACGCTTGTTTATCGAGATTGCGGCATCTTTTAATATCAGTCCAGTTCAGCAGGATACTGTGCGTGGCAAAATTCATCCAAGCTCGTTCACCTTCCGTGCATGTAAATTTTTCTAAGTAACGCAATATAGTTTGTATGATTTATTATAAGATGTTGCTCATGCGACAGATAATACCACTATTATAGGAAATTGAATGACCAATTCCCCCAGTGGTTCGCTTTCGAGCGTTCCAAGCGGGCGGATAATCGACTTCGACGTTGCTGAATTGCGCAAGGTGCCTTTTCAGGACAGTCTGTATCTCTGGGTGAGGGGGACACTTCCCGGGATCGGATTTGAAGCCAGATTGGCCCCCCGCGTATATCAGATCCGCCCCGATTATTGGGGCATCGAGGTGGCAGTTGTCGTGCACCCCGAACCAGCGAACGATTCCACAGTCGATGGAACCTCGCTCGATTTCGAGCGTTCGGTTCCGTTGGCTGGTATAACCGGTGTTCGCGGGATCGCGGTGATCGGAGCAAACCAGATTAAACGGATCGAGATAGCTGGCGAGTCCTGAAACGGGTCGCAACTTGCCGGTTTGGGTCGGGGGCAGATTGGAGACAGTCTGCCCCCGCACTCGTTTTTGGGAGAAGGCGAGCGCGTTCATTTCACCAGCTCCGTCAGCGTATCGACAGTTAGTATTTGGGGTAGCACCACAGGTTCCCCGCCTTTTGGATAGTACAGATACAGCGGAACGCCCGAACGGCCATGCTTTGCCAAGAATCGCGCAATGGCTGGATCGCGGCGAGTGAAATCGCCTTTGAGTGTTACGACCCCCGCCTTTTTGAACGTGGATTGCGTCTCGTCCCTATCAATCGCTGCGGCCTCGTTTACTTTACAGGTTACACACCAGTCTGCAGTGAAGTAGAGAAATACCGGCGACCCTTTCGCCCGATGTTCGGCCAGCTTGTTTTCGCTAAAGTTCTCATCGGGCAAGCTAGTCACGGCCTGGGGTATCATTGCTGTGTTTGACAAAATGATCGTCGACGCCAGTGCAATGCCGACAATGGCCGCAATAACCAGCTTTGAGCCTGCTCTGCTCCTCCGATTGCGACCCAATTCGAACAATTGCCACAACATTACAAGCGACGCGCCGCCTCCTATCAACAGACCGTTAAGACCCATCAGCTGCCATATCAGCCAAAGTAGAGCCAGCGCAGTTAAGGCCATTGGCACCGCCATCGCCTTGCGGAACGTGTTAAGCCACGGTCCGGGCTTGGGCAACATGCGCCGAGCAGCTGGCACATAAGCCAGTAACAGGAACGGCAGTGCGAGGCCGAAGGCCAGTCCGGCAAACAGCAACAACGCTTGCGTTACCGGTAGCAACAACGCTGCACCCAGCGCGGCGGCCATGAACGGGCCGGTGCAGGGGGTGGCGACCACTGCGGCTAGGACACCAGTCCAGAACGATCCCGATATTCCCCCTTTGCGGGTAAGGGCACTGCCCGCGCCGATACTACCGATATCGAACAATCCAGCCAGATTGGCGGTGACCGCGACCATCAGCAGAAGCAGCAGCAGGACGACAACAGGCTCCTGCAACTGGAACGCCCAGCCGATTTCCTCGCCACCAGCGCGAAGGGCAAGCAACAGGCCGCCAAGCGCGAGGCAACTCAACATGACGCCAGCCGAATATGCCAGCGCATCGCGGCGCGCTTCGCTTTCGTTGCCGCCCATTTTGGCCAGGCTCAATGCCTTTAACCCGAGGATGGGAAAGACGCAGGGCATGAGGTTAAGAAGCAGCCCGCCGAGAATGGAAAAGCTCAGAATCCAGCCGAAGTTGATAGTGGATTGCACATAATCCGGAGCGTTTGCCTCCCCCAGTACCGTAACGACATCGCCGCCCGCTGGCACCGCCCCCGGCATCGCTCGGACCTCCAACCCTTGCGCATCGCCGAAGCGAAGCAGGCCGTCGATTCGTCCGGCGAACGCGCGGCTGACCTCGCCTGACACGATCAGCCAGTTGCCGGTGCGGCGTGCGCTTTGCGGCACGGCGTAGCGAAACAGGTTCGCGGTTCGGGGGAAGAACCAGACTTTCTCGACGACGGCCCTTCGCGGATAGGGGATGGCAATGCTAATTTGCTTATCGTCGATGGCGTAAAGCGCTTGCCGGTCAAGCGCGACCGGCAATGCTGCGCGCCATTTGTCAAAGCGGGTGCGGTCGCCAACTTCACCGTTTCCGACCGTTAGCGGGATCGAGAGCAAGCCCCCTTCGGGTACGCACACGGTGTCCGAACACGCCGACCAGCGGGCGTCGACCCTGACGTCGAGTATTTGACCCGCGCTGACCGTGGGCGCGATTTTCAGGTCGACAAGGAAAGCGTGCCGCGTTTTGTAGATATGGTTCATGAAGCCGCTGACGATCAGCGTCTCCGGCACCGGCGCTTGGATTGGTCCGGCGGTGACGCCGGGGGGCAGCTTCCAATCAAGCTCAAGCGGCGTCCCCGCATCGCCTGGGTTTAGCCAATAATCGTGCCATCCAGATTTGGGGTCCATGACGATTGCAACGGTGACGGTATCGCCGGGCGCGGGGGTGGCGGTTTCCGCTACGATGGATGCGCGGACATTCTGAGTCGCGCCGGGGACTTGCGCGTTTGCGATGCTCGCGGCGAAGAAAAGTGTAAGGAAAAGCTTACAAAGGTCACGAAGGTCACGACCCGTCACCCCCCGCACACGCCCCCCCAAAGGCACCGCCGCAGTCTTGATGGTCAGAGACAGGGCGCGAGTAAGCGTCATGCGTTGTGCATGGCATAATGCAGGGGCTGTAGGACAGAAGAATTTAACGCGAAGGCCGCAAAGATTTTAAAGAGGGCAGTCCTGTTCCGATTACCACCCTTGCGGATTGGCGTTGGTGACTTTGAGTGGCTGCGCCGCCATCTTGAAAATCTTTGCGTCCTTTGCGTTAAATAATCTCCTAAAACAAAACCGAAAGCCTATCCCAACCGCGCCAGTGCCGCCTGCAACCGTTCGGCTTCGGCGGCCTTTTCGGCATGGTCGGCGCGCGCTTTTTCGACGGCTTCGGGTTTGGCCTTTTCAACAAAGGCGGCGTTGGAGAGGCGGCCTGCGAGCGCATCTCGTTCCTTGGTGGCGGCTTCGATGGCTTTGGTTATGCGAGCCTTCTCGGCGGCGATGTCGATAAAGCCGGCAAGTTCAATCGATGCACCCAGGCCGATTAAGTCAATCGCAAGTGAGTCACTAACCGCCCACCTGTGCGCTGCATCTTCATCCACCGCATTCGAAACTGGATCGTCGGTGAATTGCTCGATTGGCACTTCGAGGCTCACCACCACGCGCGCCAACCTACGGAGCGCATCCGTGTTAGAGCTTAAGATATCGTACCAAATTTTCGAGCACTCGTAGACATGTAGCGTCGGCAAGGTCGATGGAGGTATATTGACCTCGTTCCTCGCTGACCGAATGGACTCAGTCAGTAGAATCAGTCGACGGACTTCCTCTTTCGCCTCGACATCGATGCTCGCCTTCGGCTCCGGCCATTTTGCATGAATGATGTCATACTTCCGCTCACCCATCGAATGCCACAACTCTTCGGTAATGAACGGCATAAACGGATGCAGCATCACCAATATCTGGTCGAGCACCCAGCCAGCGACGACCTTCGACTCAGCGTCCATATCCTGCTTCTCGCCATCAACGAAGGCTGGTTTGATCAACTCCAGATACCAGTCGCAAAACTGGTCCCAGACGAAGTGATATATTGTGTCCGCCATGCCGTCGAAGCGGAATTCGGCGAACGCTTTGTTGAGCTTTTCGACGGTCTCGACAACCTCGCCGATGATCCAGCGGTTGACCGCGAGTTCGGCTTTGGGGGCCGAAATCGAATGCGATCCGCCGATGCCATTCGATTGCGCAAAGCGCGCCGCGTTCCACAGCTTGGTCGCGAAGTTGCGGTACCCGGCGACGCGGCTTTCATCCATCTTGATGTCACGGCCCTGGCTCTCCATCGCCGCCATAAAGAAACGCAGCGCGTCGGCGCCATATTGGTCGATCAGGCCAAGCGGATCGACGGTATTGCCCTTTGACTTTGACATCTTGCTGCCATCGGCAGCGCGGACGAGGCCGTGGAGGTAAAGCGTTTTCCACGGCACTTCTTTCATAAAGTGCAAACCCTGCATCGCCATCCGCGCGTCCCAGAAGAACAGGATGTCGAAGCCGGAGACGAGGACGTTGTTGGGGTAGTGGCGGGACAACAACGACGGTGATCCAACCCCCTCTCCGTTCGTGTCGAGCGAAGACGAGACACCGTGAGGTTGCGCACCACCGATGGGCCTCTCGTCTGCGCTCGAGGCGAACGGGTCTGGTTGCTGTTTGCTCTCTCTCTCCGGCCAGCCCAGCGTTCCGAACGGCCAGAGCGCTGAGGAGAACCATGTGTCGAGGACGTCTTCGTCCTGCGTTATCGCGACCCCTTCGCCAGCGAGTGCCTGCGCACCCGCTTCATCCTCGGCAACGAAGATATTGCCGTCGGCGTCGAACCAAGCCGGAATCCGGTGCCCCCACCACAACTGCCGCGAGACGCACCATGGCTGGATATTCTCCATCCAGTTGAAATAGGTTTTCTCCCATGTCTTGGGGACGATATCGATAGCACCCGAGCGCACGGCCTCGATGGCGGGAGCCGCTAAAGTCTTGGCATCGACATACCATTGGTCGGTGAGCATCGGCTCGATGACAACGCCAGAGCGGTCGCCAAAGGGTTGCTGGATGGCTTTGTCTTCGACGGCAATCATCAGGCCGTCGGCGTCTATGTCGGCGACGACGCGTTTGCGAGCCTCGTAACGGTCCAGTCCGCGATAGGCTTCGGGAACGAGGTTCAGCGCGTCGACTTCGGCGGCAGTCGCGGTTTCGCCAGTGGCAATCGCCTTGGCGCATTCGGCGGCTACGGCGTAGGGCGCGCCATCGGCGCGCATCGCCGCGACTTCGTCCATCAGGCGGTACATCGGGATATTGTTGCGCTGCGCTACACCGTAGTCGTTCTGGTCGTGCGCGCCGGTGATCTTGACCGCGCCAGAGCCGAAATCGGGGTCGGGATATTCGTCAGTGATGATGGGGATCAGACGGCGATGTTCTTTCGGGCCGACAGGGATTTCGCAGAGCTTGCCGATGATCGGCTTATAGCGTTTGTCACCCGGATGCACCGCAACCGCGCCGTCGCCGAGCATCGTTTCGGGCCGCGTTGTGGCGATGGATATGTAATCGCGGGTTTCTTCGAGCGTGATAGTGCCGTCGGCATCACGTTCGATGTAAGTGTAGGTTTCGCCGCCAGCGAGCGGATATTTGAAGTGCCACATATGGCCCTGCACTTCGCGCGTTTCGACTTCGAGGTCGGAGATTGCGCTCTTGAAATGCGGGTCCCAGTTGACGAGGCGTTTGTCGCGGTAGAGCAGGCGCGTTCCGTCTTCCTTGACGGTGTTGTAGAGATCGACGAACACCTTGATGACGGCCTTTGAAAAGCCCTCGTCCATTGTGAAGCGTTCGTTCTCCCAGTCCATCGAGCAGCCGAGGCGACGGAGCTGCTGCGTAATCTCGCCGCCGGATTCCTCTTTCCATTCCCATACCTTGGCGACAAATTCTTCGCGAGTGAAGTCGGTGCGTTTTTGCTGGACAAGCGCCATCTGCCGCTCGACCACCATCTGCGTTGCGATGCCCGCATGGTCGGTGCCGACGACCCACAAAGCATCCTTGCCCTGCAACCGCGCATGGCGGATCAGGATGTCCTGCAACGTATTGTCGAGCGCATGGCCGATATGAAGGCTGCCGGTGACATTGGGCGGCGGGTTGACGATTGTGTAGGGCTCGGCGTCGGGGCGTTCCGGGCGGAAGGCGCCAGTGCTTTCCCAATGCGCATACCATTTGGCTTCGATGGCGGCTGGGTCGAAATTCTTGTCGATGGTCATGGGGGAGCCTTTGCCAGTGGACGCGTGATTGGGCAAGGGTGGCGCTGTTTTGAACCCTTGCGAAGATGCGTTTCATAGAAGCCGCAAAGGAAAAAAGGGGATAAGGGCGTTAGCCCCTCATAAATGCAGTAGCTTGCAATCGTTGCGACAACGGAATTTGAATGGAACTGCGCTCCTTTTTATCGTCTTTCCTTTGCGGCTTTTATGAAACGGCCTTCTGACGCCTGAAGACAAAAAATGCCCCCGCAAATCCTGCCGCAACCACGAGGCTAAGCCATAATTCTTTTGATGCGCTTGGGTCGAGGCCTTTGGCGACCAGGATTACCAGCATCGCCGCAATCGCGATGTAGGTGCCGTATGGATGAAACCACATCTTGATCTGCAACCGCGCAGGGTCTTCGGCTTCGTATTTGCGGCGGAGTTTCAGCTGGGCGCCCGCAGTCATCAGGTAGAGCAAAAGCATCGTTACGCCGCAGCTGTTAATCAGGAAACTGAACACGACATCGCGCGACACCGCGTCGGCGGCGAGGGCGAAATAGCTGAACAGGCTGGCGATCAGGATGGCGCGCGCGGGGACCTTGCGCTTGTTAACCTGGACCAGCCACTGCGGCGCGTCCTGATGCTTGGCAAGGCCGAACAAAGCGCGCGAAGTGACGTAGAGCCCGGAGTTCAGGCACGACAGCACCGCGACCAGCACGACCGCCTCCATGATGAGCTTGCCCGCCGGGATACCCATGTATCCGAGTGTGGCGGCAAACGGCGAAAGCTTGGGCACAATCTCGGTCCACGGCACTACGGCGACGATGAGGAAGATCGACAGGATGTAAAAGATCAGGATTCGCAAGGTGACCGACACCGTCATTCGGCTGATGACCTTGGCCGGTTCCTCCGATTCAGCAGCAGCGATAGTCGCGATTTCCGCGCCGACGAGGCTGAAGATCGTTGAGGTCGCGGCGGCTAGCACGACGCCCCAGCCATTGGGGACGAACCCCCCGTGCTCGGTAAGGTTGCCGAACGTCGCGCCGCCGCCTGAGGTGAAGCCAAACGCCCACGCCGCGCATACCAATATGAAGACGATGATCGCGGCGACTTTGATCGACGAAAACCAGAATTCGAACTCGCCATACGCGCGAG
>Ga0326733_1000162_pt1 | contig 21765 bp, 20 predicted proteins | sample 14_GP2_308_FD_207946 | JGI IMG/M metagenome (GOLD analysis project Ga0326733, IMG submission 207946) | Glacier ice microbial communities from Ngari, Tibet, China - 14_GP2_30.8 | ecosystem: Environmental > Aquatic > Freshwater > Ice > Glacier | place: China: Ngari, Tibet | collected 2018-07-17
CGAGCTTAATTGCTTCTCTTTTAAACTCTTCTGTAAATAAACGACGGGGAATGCGTTTCATGGAAACTCCTAACAAGTTGATAAAATATCATCAACTTGCCCCTCCACAAAATCGGGTCTAGCTCAGCTTAGCTTGGCTATTTAAAATCACTAAACTTTCAAACCCCGTCATTCTGAGGCTAATGTTTTATCTAGGCGAAGAATCCAGAATTTTAATACTTAAAAGCTGGATTCTTCGCTATGCTCAGAATGATGGGGAGGGGAATTTTGCTTGCACTTACTCGGTTTTACGTTTCCTTAGCATCTTCAACTAAGCAATCAACGTAAACTAATCGCGCTTATGTACGTTATCTAACAAAGGTAAATTTTTAGTTCGATTATAATGGAACTTAAAATGAAGTTTTAAGTAGGCTGGTTTTTTTAAAACCAAGAATTTCAATACACAAATTTCAATTAAAGGTAAATAAAATGCGTAATAAGATAATCATTAGTTCTGTGTTGGTGGCGTTTGTGTTGGGCGGTTGCGCTAATATGACAGAAACGCAAAAAGGTACGGCTAAGGGCGCTGGTATTGGCGCTGGTGTGGGTGCGGTTGTGGGTGCGGTTGCTGGTAAAGGCAGGGGCGCGGCAATTGGTGCGGTTGTTGGTGCTGGTGTTGGTGCTGTGGCTGGTAATGTTTGGACTAAGCGTCAAGAAGAGCAAAAGCGCCAAATGGAAGAGGCAACGGCGGGTACTGGTGTAGCGGTAACGCAAACAGCGGATAACCGTTTGAAATTAGATATTCCGAGTGATATTTCTTTTGCAGTAGGCCGTGCGGACATTCAATCTAACTTTAGAACAATTTTAGATACATTTGCTTCAGGCTTGGTAACCAACTCTGCTAGTAATGTAACGGTAATTGGCCATACAGATAGCACAGGCTCTGATGCTGTTAATAATCCATTATCACTAAACCGTGCGGCAAGTGTGCGTGATTATTTATCATCACGCGGCGTGGCTTCTAGCCGTGTTGCTATTGATGGTCGTGGTTCACGTGAGCCGATTGCAGCAAACGATACCGCTGCAAACAAAACAAAAAATCGCCGTGTAGAAATTTTTGTAGCAGAGCCAGCACCAGTGGCTGCAGCGCAATAATTTAGCAGGTTATTTGGTTTTAAATAAAAAAGGGCTTAATAGCCATTTTTTATTGCCGGTAGAAATGTAAAGTTTAAATATTAATGCGCTTTTCTTATGGTAAAAGACGGTGGTTGCGGGTTTTTATAAAGTACTGATACGCGATTAAAATTAATAAAGTAAATGCGACTACAGCAAGCAGCGCAAGGAAAGTGACTACAAAAAACTCAATATTTTACGCATCATCCACAGTATGTGCATTTAAAAGTTGATCAAGCAAATTCCACAGCGCCACTGGAAGTTGAGGAAAGTAATTGGGATTTGCATACCACCAACGGCTTAACATCAATGTGCCAACGCTTAACCATGTTAAAAACCCCATAACAAGTGAGATTTTTTTCATTTTACAATAACTTTTCCATAGGCTTTTAGCTCGCTTCCGGGCACTGTAATCGTTGCCGTATTTTTTAATAATGCGCGAATGCGTTGAAAGTCAGCGAATTTTTCAATAGTGATGCAACCTTCACTAATGCCCCGTGGCCCTTTTGGGTGCAGCCTAAAACTCCCGCGCTTTACTTTATTACAATAGGTTTCATCGTCGATTTTGGCGTCTAGAGCATATAACGCGAACCATTCACTGTGATCATTGAATAAATTTTTATAGACTTCTAAATGTCCAGCTCCTTGGCGGTCGAAAATATAATATTCACCAGAAGGAATTGGACCAAGGCCAGACAAGCATGCTGAAACGCGCTTGTTAATATATGTTCCATTACCAGAAAATGCTGGTACTGAAGTGGCGCCAAGGTTAAACGCGCTTAAAGGTTGGTTATTAAGTTCAAAACTGCATGCAAACACGATGTTTCCTTTTCTGAATTAAGTCACAGAAGTTTAATTATACAATAGTATAATTAATTAAAGGATTAGTATTTATTACATCTATATATTCTTTGAAATCAGCCCGCGCTTGGTTTTTTTTTACGAAATATGCCTACTTTCGACGCAATTCGCCGTTATATTGACGCCTTAATATAAACATCATTTTTAACTTAATTTTTTGCTAAAACGGCAAAAATGCAGCCGTTGCAATGCTTTGCATAATGCGCGAAATAAGGCGTTGTGATTTTTCGGCTAGGCTAATGGCGTATAAATCAGTGCGGCCAATCATTTTGCCAAATTCGCGCTCAAAGCTTAAATTACGGTCTGTGGTGTTTATTTCGTTGGTTAGCAGATATAAATTACCGTTGGCATCGCGGCTGGTGGATAGCTTCCAAGCGGCAATTTCAATATTGCGCGCGGCGTTGTAAATATTTTGCGCGTCAAGGCTATCGGTTAGGTAAAAATCTTTTTTGTTGCCGTGCGCTTTTAGCAGCATGGTGTGCAAGCCGACAATAAATGGCAGCACGCGATCGCCTTGATAATTGGCGTCAAACGCTAAAAAAATAGCGTCAGTGCCTTGTTTATTATCGATTTCTTTAAATTTAAACTGATGCTGTAATTCGCCATCAAATACCCAATCCACCATTTTATCAGCAGGGTCAGCTGTACTTTTAGCCAGCTGTTGCGGGTTGCGTTTATAAAGTTTGGTCATTAATAGGCGCAAACTTTGCGAATTTTCGGCCAGCTCTACATCGGCCATGCGGTCTAAATCATTTTTAACTAATTGGCTGGCAGAGCTTCTATCGGTGCGTTGTGGGATTGGTTTGCCTGTTATTAATGGCTTGGCGGCGCATGCGCTTAAAAACACACACAACATAAGCCAATAGGTGATTTTCACACAGCTATCTCAGCGGGTTTTTGCACAACGCGCGCCTTGGGGAAGGCAATGCTAAAAGTGCTGCCCACACCCCATTCACTTTCGATTTCTAATTTGGCTTGGTGGCGGCTTAAAATATGTTTAACAATCGCCAAGCCCAAACCGGTGCCGCCCGTTTCGCGACTGCGACTGCGGTCAACGCGGTAAAAGCGCTCTGTTAGCCTGTCGATATGTTGTTGCTCTATGCCAATGCCGGTATCACGCACGCTAAACACCGCTTGGGCATCGCGCAATTGCCAGCAAATAAAAATATCGCCGCCTTTGGGCGTATAGCGCACCGCGTTGCTGGTTAAGTTACTTAAAGCGCTATAAAGCTCTTCTTGCGCGCCTTTTAAGTTGAGATTTTTGTCTATTTCTAAATAAATAGAATGCTGGGTTTTGTGTAAGCTTTTGCTTAAATTTTTGGCATCGTTTTGAATCTGATTAAGCAATTTTGCCATGTCAATTTCGTGATCGTCTGGGCTTTGCGCGTTGCTTTCAATGGTGGATAAAGTGAGCAAATCTTCAATAATGCGGCGCATACGGCTGGTTTGGTCTAGCATCATGCTGAAATAGGTTTTAGAGCTTTCTGGCACCGCGCCATCCATATCGCCCAGCGTTTCTAAAAAGCCACCCACCACCGTTAGCGGTGTGCGTAACTCATGCGATACATTGGCAATAAAATCGCGGCGCACGGTTTCGGTTTTTTCTAGCGCGGTAACATCGCGGCAAATAAGCAATTTTTGTTTAGAGCCAAACGGAATCAGTTGAATTTCAAGTGTGATTTCTGGATTGCGCCAAGATTTTAATTTGATAGGATCTAGCTTAATGGCGGCTGGCTTGGCTTGGTTTGGTTTAGCAGAATCTAGTTTTGCCGATTCAATTTTAGCCGCATCGCCTTGATCTTGCGCCTGCAAATAGGCGACAAAATCGCTGTGGCGCACCAAGTAATTAATCGGCTGATTTTCATCTTGTTTTAAATTTAAGCCAAGCTGATTTTCGGCGGGCGGGTTGCACCATTCAATTTCATTATGGCTATTTAGCACCACAACGCCATCGGGCAGCGCGCTGGCGGCGTGCCTAAAGCGCTCTAGCGTAGAGCTTAATTGGGTTTGGCTGCGTGAATTTTTACGTTGCGCTTGGTAGAGTGATGCGAATATATCTTCCCACACGCCAATGCCGTTTGGCATGTGATGTAACACCGGTTTATTGAGCCAAGCGTGCAATTTATGCAGCCAAAATAAATGGCTTATTAGGTATAAAAACAAGCCGGCGCATAAAATAATCAGCGCGGTAACGGCGTCTGCAGATGCCCACACCATTAAGCAGAGCAGGCTTAATGACAAAATTAACCAAAATGCATTCCAGCGAATATCTTGCACAGTTGCTCACTATCAATTAACTGTCGCTATTATAGCGAGCTTTTTTATGGCTTTTGCGCATAAAGCCGCCAAATCATCAAACAATTTTGGCGGCTGTTTTGTGCGCTATATTATTTGATTTATGCGGCTTAATTCATTTGCGCCGATAAACGGTAGCCAGAGCCACGCACGGTTTGAATTAAATCTTGGTGGCCAGAAGCGGCAAGCGCATTGCGCAGGCGGCGAATATGCACATCTACCGTGCGGTCTTCTACAAATACGCGGTCACCCCACACTTTATCTAGCAGCTGGCTGCGCGTATGCACGCGTTCGGCGTTGCTCATAAAATAATGCAGCAATCTAAATTCGGTTGGGCCTAAATCAATATTGGCCGAATTACCCGTTACGCGGTGCGTAGTTGGATCAAGCAATAAGCCTTGAATCTCAATTGGGTCATCGGTCATTTGTGGTGCACGGCGACGCAATACGGCTTTAATTCTGGCGTTTAATTCGCGCGGGCTAAATGGCTTGGTTACATAATCATCGGCGCCTACTTCTAAGCCGCGCACTTTGTCATATTCATCGCCACGCGCGGTTAGCATAATAATAGGAATCGCTTTGGTTAAGCTGTCTGATTTTAAGCGGCGCGCATATTCAATGCCGCTCATGCCTGGCAACATCCAGTCCAGCAAAATTAAATCTGGCATGGTTTCGCGTAGCAATTCTTGCGCATGCTCAACAGATAAGGCGCGCAACGCGTTGTGCCCCGCTTGGGTAATGTTCAATGCCAGCAATTCTTGAATCGCTGGTTCGTCTTCTATCACTAAAATATTTGCTGGCATTCTTTATTTCCAATCACACTGTATGGATTAATGATGATCATTGATATCTTTTGATATTGATTTATCACGTGATATTGATTTATCAGGCGATGCTATTTTGTGACTTTAATATGACATATTCATGACAAATTTTAAATGTTTATTTGACGATGCTATTAGTGCACTAAATGTAATGGAGTGGCTGGTAATTGCCATTTTTACAATTTTGTAACATTATGGTGGCTAAGTCATATTAATAAGGCTTACTAAAAGCCAGTCATTTTTTGCGCATCTTTTTTGGGGTCAGCATGGCAGATTTTTTATCAAAAGAACACATTACCGCAAACGCAAACTTTAATCGCTGGTTAGTGCCGCCAGCCGCCTTGGCCGTGCACTTATCAATTGGTATGGCTTATGGATTCAGTGTGTTTTGGAAGCCGCTAGGAAATGCTTTAATGGGCGAAGATGGCAAGCCATTAGCCACTTGTGCCGCAGGCGCTGCCAACTTTAGCGAAAAATTAGCTGGCACCGCAAAAGCCTTATTTGCCACTGATTGTAATTGGACCCAATTTGATTTGGGCTGGATGTACACTTTGTTTTTTGTGCTGCTGGGCTGCTCTGCCGCGCTATGGGGTGGCTGGCTAGAACGCGCAGGGCCGCGTAAAGCAGGGTTGGTTTCAACTGTGTGCTGGTGCGGCGGCTTACTTATTTCAGCGTATGGCGTGTATGCGCATCAATTATGGTTAATGTGGCTGGGTAGCGGCGTAATTGGAGGCATTGGCTTAGGCTTGGGCTATATTTCACCCGTTTCCACTTTAATCAAATGTTTTCCCGATAGGCGCGGCATGGCAACAGGCATGGCGATTATGGGTTTTGGCGGCGGTGCGATGATTGGATCGCCTTTGGCCACCAAATTAATGACCTATTTTGCCAGCGCTGGCAATGTGGGCGTTTGGCAAACGTTTGTAGTGTTAGCGATGATTTACACTGTATTTATGCTGTGCGGTAGCTTGGGTTACCGCGTACCGCCAACCGGCTGGAAACCAGCGAACTGGACACCCCCAGCCACGCAAAAAAACACCATGATTGCCAGCCGCCATGTGCATTTAAACAAAGCACACAAAACGCCACAATTTTGGTTGTTATGGATTGTGCTGTGCATGAACGTATCCGCTGGCATTGGCATTATTGGTGCCGCCGCGCCCATGTTGCAAGAAACCTTTGGCGGCGCGTTAATAGGGGACGCCAGTATTGGTTTTGCCGATATTAAAAAAGATGAAGCCATGACAGCGGCCGCTGCTGCGGTGGGCGCTGGCTTTGTCGGCTTAATTTCACTATTTAATATTTTTGGCCGAATTGGCTGGGCTAGTTCTTCTGACAAACTGGGCCGCAAGCGCACTTATTTTATCTTTTTTACGCTCGGCGCTATTTTGTACTGCAGCGCAACTTATCTGGCTGGCTTAAAATCATTGGCATTATTTGTGGCTAGTTTTTGCGTCATTGCATCTATGTATGGCGGCGGTTTTGCCACAATTCCGGCTTATTTGGCCGATATGTTTGGCACACAATTTGTGGGCGCGATTCATGGGCGATTACTCACTGCTTGGTCTACAGCGGGTATTTTAGGGCCAGTAGTGGTGAATTATATGCACGATACGCGATTAGAAGCAGGCGTACCGTTTGACCAAATTTACGCGCCCATTTTTATGGTGTTGGCGTGCATGCTGGTGATTGGCTTTATTGCTAATTTATTGGTGCGACCAGTAGCCGATCATTATTTTATGACAGATGCCGAATTAGAAGCTGAGCGCAAAGTGGCGCATGAAAAATCCTTGCAAAACGGTGCGGCAAAAAGCGCTGCTAATAATCAACAGCAACAGCATGGTTTGCTGGTTAAGTTGGCTTGGGCCGCTGTGTTAATACCCATTAGCTACGGCATTTGGAGCACGGTGCAAAAAGCGTGGGCCTTGTTTTCTTAACATTTTTAAAAGTGAATGCCCGATTAAATGAACGCATCAAAAACCCTGACGATTTGTGTCACCCAACTTAGGGTAAAATAGACGTTTTTGGCATATATCGAGATTCAAGTGGACAAAATTCAAATCAATTTAGACGGCACAGGCAAAAAAGTAGGCGTAGTTTTGTCGCGTTTTAATAGCAATATTGGCGATGGTTTACTAGCCGCTTGTTATGCTGAGCTTTTAAAATTAGGCGTGGCGGCAGAAGATATTCGCATTGCCACCGTGCCAGGCGCACTAGAAACGCCACTTATTTTGCAGCACATGGCATTAAGCGAGCGCTTTGATGCGTTAATTGCGTTGGGTGCCATTATTCGCGGTGAAACTTATCACTTTGAAGTGGTTGCAAACGAATCAGCGCGCGGCATTTCAGAGGTTCAGCTGAATACTGGCGTGCCAGTAGCAAACGCTGTTTTAACCACAGAAGATGACGATCAAGCCTTGGCACGCATGCAAATTAAAGGTGCCGAAGCGGCGCAAGTAGCCATTGAAATGGCTAATTTGGTGCGCGCGTTATGATTATTCCTAGAGCGGATGCCATTGAGCCTGCAAAAACCGAAGAAGCCGTTAAGCCGGCCAAAAAAGTCAAAACCAGCCAAAACCGCCGTAAATCGCGCGAATTGGTATTAAAGGCGGTTTATCGTGGCATGATTAATGCTTCAGAATTAAAGCAAATTATTGCAGATGCTAAAGAAGACCCGGATTTTATAAAAGCCGATGAAGCCTATTTTAGGCATTTGTTAGCAGGCGTTACTGAAAAAATTAGTGAGTTGGATAACCAAGTAGCCGAATTTATTGATCGTAAAATTGAAGAACTAAGCCCAGTAGAACATGCGATTTTGCGTATTTCTTCTTATGAGTTGATGTTTGATGCAACGATTCCATACCGTGTGGCGATTAATGAAGGTGTTGAGCTAGCCAAGCTTTACGGTGGCGCAGATGGGCATAAATACATTAACGGTGTTTTAGATAAAGTGGCAGCAGCTGTAAGGCCGCAAGAGTTTAGACGTTAATCGTTTTTGGTGGCTTTTGCCAATACCAATTTGGGACTATCTTTTTTTATGGGTTTTATTTAGCCTTTCTTTGTTTGCATTTATTTTGTTGCACAAGAACATAAGCCGTTTTTAAAGTGATATTGATCATTTTAAAAATCGCCGCCGTTTTAAACATTGCCAAAAGGTTAACACTTGCCGAAACTGCATTGGAATTCTGACTGGGTTTTAGCCAGTGCGCTGTCACTTGCCTTTTTATTGGCAAGTGGTGGTAGCGTTTTGCAAAGCCTTGAGCGCAAAGCCTACGATTTCGGTGTAAACGCGTCTTACCGTGAGGCGGGCGATAAAATCGCGATTATTGCGATTGATGATGAAAGCATCGCCAATATTGGCCGTTGGCCATGGCCGCGTGATATTCAAGCAAAAATGTTGGATAAATTGGCGGCAGCCAAGCCAAAAGTCATCGGCAATACCATTTTTTTTCTTGAACCCCAATTAGATCCAGGCCTTGCTTACATTAACAAAATCGCCGATTTTGTTGCCAGTTCAAATAATACAAACCCTGAGCTTGATGCCTTAATTTTACAAGCGCAAACACAGCTAAATACCGATACCACATTGGCTGCCAGCATTAAAGCCGCTAATAACGTAGTGCTGGCCATGCCGTTTGTGATTGGTGAGCCGCTTGGCAACCCAGATGCGCCATTTCCTGCTTACATTACTAAAAATCAACTAAACATTGCTGATGTCAATGAGCAAGCGGCTTTGCCGCTTATGCCTGCCAATGCGGCATTTTTGCCTATTCCCGCCATTGCTGAGGCGGCTGCATCAATTGGGCATTTAAATGCCAGCCCAGATATTGATGGCGCCATTCGCGCTGAACCTTTGGTGCTGAATTATTACAATCAATATTACCCATCGGTGGCCTTACAGGTGGCGGCTAAATATCTAAATTTATCGGCTAGCGATATACGTTTGCAATTGGGTGATGATGGCCATGCAGGGGTTAAACTGGGGCGGCTAAACATTGCAACAAACTCAGCTTTGCAAATGCATCCCTACTTTTATACAGGTAAAAATAATCAGCCTGCCTTTGCCATTGATTCGTTTTACGATGTGCTGAATGGCAAAATATCGGCCAGCAAATATGCTGGGAAAATCGTATTAATAGGTGCCACCGCCAATGGCGTGGGCGATAGTTTTGTAACGCCAATTTCGGCCAATATGAAACCAATAGAAACGCTGGCGCATTCTGTGGCCAGTATTTTAAATGAAGACTTTTATATATCACCCAGCTGGGCTATTTGGGCGGAATTAGCCGTTTGGTTGCTGATTTCGGCTTATTTAATTCTTTTGTTTCCACAATTAAAAGCAAGCCACGCCGCCATGATTACAGCAGGTTTGTTGCTAATTTTAATCTTGGCACATTATCTGTTGATGACGCAAAAAGGCTGGTGGTTGCAATTAATGATGCCAGCGGCGCTATTGCTAATTGGCCATGCGGCATTAACCACCAAGCGCTACTTAATGACCGAGAAAGGTATAGAAAAATCCGATGCAGATTCGGCTGAAAGTAACCGCAATTTGGCGCTGATGTTTCAAAGCCAAGGCCAGTTGGATATGGCGTTTGACCGTTTTAGAAAATGCCCAGTAGACACGCCAGTGATGGATGCCATGTACAGTTTGGGCTTGGATTTTGAGCGCAAACGCCAATTTAATAAGGCGGAAGCGGTATTTAATTACATGGCCAGCCATCAGCCCGATTATAAAGATTTGGCGCAACGCATTTCGCGATCTAAACAAATGGCCGAAACCGCGATTTTTGGCGGCAGCAGTGGGCGCACCAATGAAAGTACATTGGTGCTAAACAAAGATGGCATTGAAAAACCCATGCTGGGCCGCTACCAAGTAGAAAAAGAAATAGGCAAGGGCGCCATGGGTGTGGTGTATTTGGGACGCGACCCAAAAATTAGCCGCGTGGTTGCCATTAAAACCATGGCGCTTTCTGATGCGTTTGATGCCGATGAATTGATAGAAGCAAAAGCGCGATTCTTTCGTGAGGCCGAAACAGCAGGCCGCTTAAATCATCCCAATATTGTGACTATTTACGATGCAGGCGAAGAGCACGATTTGGCTTATATTGCGATGGAATATTTAAAAGGTAAAGATTTAACGCCGCATACCAAAGCCGATAATTTGCTGCCTGTTTCACAAGTGCTAGACATTGTGATTAAAGTGGCAGATGCGCTGGATTACGCGCATGCCAGCCAAATTGTGCATCGCGATATTAAGCCAGCTAATATTATGGTGGAATTAGATGCGGGCATAGTAAAGGTAACCGATTTTGGCATTGCGCGCATTACCGATGCCTCTAAAACCAAGACAGGCGTTGTGTTGGGCACGCCCAGTTATATGTCGCCAGAACAATTAACCGGTAAAAAAATCGATGGCCAATCGGATTTGTATTCGTTAGGTGTTACTCTGTACTCTTTATTAACAGGGCAATTGCCCTTTGCAGCCGATTCTATGGCGGCGTTAATGTACAAAATCGCTAATGAGCCGCATACCGATATTCGGCAAATTAACCCATCTTTGCCAGACAATTTGGCGATGATTGTGAATAAGTTATTAGAAAAAGAGGCTTTAAATCGTTACCAAACTGGGCAGCAACTGGCTAAAGATTTAAGAAAATGTATTTAAGAAAATTTGTCAGCAAGGTTATTAAAGCATGAACGTAGAAAATGCGATTAATGTGGCGCGCCTAACAGACGTGGGCTTATATCGCGATCATAATGAGGATGCAGTAGCCAGTGATTTAACCATTGGTTTGCTAGTGCTGGCCGATGGCATGGGCGGCTACAAAGCGGGTGAAGTGGCTAGCGAAATTGCCGTGCTAACGCTAACAGCAGAAATTACAGAAGCCATGCAAAGTAAAACGGTGCCGCCGTTTATGCCAGGCTTGTTGCCAGAGGCGCAAATGCTGATAAATGCGGTTGAGCGCGCTAACGCGACCATTTACCAGATATCGCAAGAGCAGCCGCAATGTTCAGGCATGGGCACAACCTTGGTGGTAGGTATTTTTACCGATAACAAATTGGTGGTGGGGCATATTGGCGATTCGCGCCTATACCGTTTGCGCGGTTCAAGTTTAACGCAATTAACTGAAGATCATTCGCTGTTGCAAGAGCAATTAAATGCCGGCTCAATTACGCCGCAACAAGCTAAGGTTTCGCTACATAAAAATTTAGTCACGCGTGCTTTGGGCATTGATAAAGAAGTGGATTTAGAGGTGCAAGAGTTTGCGGTAGATGTGGGTGATATTTATTTGTTATGCTCGGATGGCTTAACCGATTTGGTGGACGACGAAATCATTGGCCAAATTTTGATGGATGCCAATGGCAATATTGATAACGCCGCCACGCGCTTAGTGCGTACGGCAAATGAATTTGGCGGCAAAGATAATATTTCGGTGGTGATTGCCATGGTTAAAAGGCCCTTTTTGTTAGAAGGCGGTTGGATGAAAAATCTATTTACCAAAACAAAAAATCAAAATGGATAATTTTTGTAGCTGTATTATTTTTTGTAAACTGCAATGAAATTTAGGTGCTTTAAAATTAAGGCGCATTAAAATTTAGGTATATTAAAATTTAGGTGTATTAAAATACAAGCGCATTAAAATATAGGTTCATTAAAATATTGTGCGCATGCTAACTAAAAAGTTAAGTCTTAATAGACTAAATCTTGGTTAGTTAATAATTAAGGGTGTTTATGGCAAAGTTACATTTTTTATTAGATGGCAACCCAATGGGTGAGTTTGAGCTAGACAAGGAACGCATCACCATTGGGCGCAGACCAAGCAATCAGATTCATATTGATAACTTGGCTGTAAGTGGCGAGCACGCTGTGATTGTAACCATTGGCAATGACTCTTTTTTAGAAGATTTAAACAGTACAAACGGCACCATGGTGAATGGCAAAGTCATTAAAAAATATGTGTTGCAACATCAAGACATGATTGAATTTGGTAAATATCAACTTCAATATTTAAACGAAAATCAGACATCAAGCGTGCATGACGGCTTTGAAAAAACCATGTTGGTTATGCCTAAACAAGAGCCAGAAGCCGATAGCAGCGAAGCGTTACAACAGCCAGCCGCCGCCAATTCTGCATTTGTATCATCAAACGAAAATAATCAATCAGCTGGAAACTTATCTGGTGCTGCAGAAGATGCAGAAACTGATGATGCCGAAAAAAATGAAAGCGCAACAGCGGTTGCCAATAGTATTGGCCGTTTGTTGGTGATTACGGGTACAAGTTCTGGCCGCGAATTGGTGCTGAATAAAACCATGACCACTCTTGGCAAACCCGGTTCGCAAGTGGCGGTTATTACCAAAAGGCCGCATGGCTACTTTATTACCCACGTTGGCGGCAGCAATCATCCTGTGGTGAATGGCTTGCACATTGGCGTGCAAGCGCATGCCCTAAATGATCAAGATATTATTGAATTGGCCGGCACTAAAATGGAATTTCATTTAGCTTAACGCTGGATTTAATCGCGTCCGATTTAATAATAGTTATTGATTGCTTAAAATATGTCGCTTGAATCCATTCAACAAGATGTGCTGAATCAGCTAGAACGCCTTAATTCGATTGGCGTGGCGCTGTCAGCCGAGCATGACCATAAACGCCTGCTAGAGGTGATTTTATTGGGTGCTAAGGAGCTGACTAATGCCGATGGTGGCACCTTATATTCGGTAACAGAAGATGCGCATTTAAAATTTGAAATTCTGCGTAATCTAAGCCTAGATATCGCCATGGGCGGCACCACTGGCAAGCCGATTCCTTTTCCGCCTTTGCCTATTTATGGCGAAGATGGCCAACCAAATCTAACCATGGTGGCGGTTTACAGCGTCACCAATGCCAAAACCGTTAATATTCCAGATGCCTATTTAACCGAAGGCTTTGATTTTTCGGGCACAGCTAAATTTGATGCCAAAATGGGTTACCGTTCACAATCGTTTTTAACGGTTCCCATGATGAACCACGAAAACGAGATTATTGGCGTATTGCAGTTGATTAATGCCATTGACCCAAGCGCCAAAAAAATTATTCCTTTTTCCGATGCGCATCAGCGCTTGGTTGAATCCTTGGCTTCGCAGGCGGCAGTAGCCTTAACCAATCAAAATTTAATTAACGGCCTTAAAGACTTATTTGAGTCGTTTATTAAATTAATTGCCGATGCCATTGATGAAAAATCCCCTTACACAGGCGGCCATTGTCAGCGTGTGCCAGAGCTAACCATGATGTTGGCAGAAGCCGCTATTCAAACAGATACAGGCCCATTTCGCGATTTTACTATGACCGAAAAAGAGGTGTACGAATTAAAAATTGCCGCTTGGTTGCATGATTGCGGCAAAGTAACCACGCCAGAATCGGTGATGGATAAAGCCACCAAATTAGAAACCACCTTTGACCGCATTCATTTGATTGATCAACGTTTTGAGCTATTAAAAACGCAGCGCGAAAATGCGCTTTTGCGCACCGCCATGCAAGAAATGCGCGATGGCAAAACGGTTAATGCCAAGCATATTGAGCAAGAATTAAATGTAGTTAAACGGCAGCTAGAAGACGATAAAAACTTTATTCGCAGCATTAATTTTGGCAGTGAATTTATGTTGCCTGAAGATCAACAGCGCGTGCGCGATATTGCCGACTATGAATACTTTAGCGATTCTGGGCACTCTGTTAAATTTTTAAGTAAAAATGAGGTGTATAACCTAACGATTGTGCGCGGCACCTTAACGCCAGAAGAGCGCACCGTTATTAATAATCATATTGTGGTTACGGTGAATATGCTTGAAGCGCTGCCATACCCAAAAGATTTGCGCCGCGTGCCAGAATACGCTGGCGGCCATCATGAGCGCATGGATGGTAAAGGCTACCCAAAGGGTTTAAGTCGCAATCAGATGTCGATACCCGCGCGCATGATGGGTGTGGCGGATATTTTTGAAGCGCTTACTTCTAAAGATAGGCCTTACAAAAAAGCCAAAGCTTTATCCGAAACCTTGCATATTTTGGGCAAAATGAAATTAGATAATCATATCGACCCGGATGTGTTTGACTTGTTTATCCGCGAAAAGCTGTATTTAAAATATGCGGAAAAATTTTTAGAAGCAGCGCAAATTGATGAAGTGATTGAAGAAAAAATTCCTGGTTACAACAATCAGGCCATGGTTTAAGAGATATTTTTAAACGTTAAAGGGTTATCAGTAGCCTCTAAAACGGTATCACCTGATTCTAAAGCAGCACAAATTATTGGGCTTAAATCGGATTGTATAATCCCATGAAAAAATGCGCCATTTGGCACCAAGTGGGCGTTAGGGCCAATCTGGCAAAACCCCAAGCATGGGCTTTCTTCAATGGTAATTGCTAAATGATTGTGCAAACAATGTTGCAATAAAGCGCTTAATAACGATTTGCTGCCGCGCGCCGCGCATGATGGGGTATTGGGGTTGCCGCGATAGTTGGTACACACTAACAATTTTTTCATGGCCGATTTTTCATGATTGTTTTAGCCTAGCCAAATAAAAAATTGCTTAATCATTCAGCTACAAACACTGCGATTGGCAGCCGCTCTCATCTAGCTTTAAATAGCTGCCTTGCTCATACCAATCACCAAGCACCCAGCGCTCACAGGTGTGATTATCAACAGAAATTTGATGGGAATTTGGCCGATGCGTGTGGCCATGAATCAAGATTGGCGGAAAAGCATAGTCGCGCAGCATCGTTTCAACCGCTTGCTGATTCACATCCATAATCTGCATGCTTTTACGCGATTTTTCTTGCCCACTTTTAAGGCGAATTTGCTCAATATAAGCAATGCGTGTATCTAGTGGTTGGCTTAAAAACTGGCTTTGCCAATCCGCATGGCGCATTTGGGCACGAAATTGCTGGTAGGCAATATCATCGGTGCACAATATATCGCCGTGGCTTATTAAAACCGGTTTGCCATAAAGATTTAACAAACTTGGGTCTGGCAGCAGTGTGCCAAGTGTGGCTTGCGCAAAGCCATCGCCCAGTAAGAAATCGCGATTGCCGTGCATAAAGTAAAGCGCAACGCCTTGGCTGCTTAAGGCGTTAAGTGCCGCAATAACCGTTTGTTGATGACCTGCATTAATCGCGTCATCGCCTGCCCAATATTCAAACAAATCACCTAAAATATACAGTGCTTGCGCTTTTACAGCGGTTTCTTTTAAAAAACCGATAAAAGCCTGTGTGATATTATGCCGCGAATCACATAAATGTAAATCAGAGATAAACAGGCTGTAAGCATTGTTTTGCATGAGCAAACGCGGATTACTTAAAGCCTATTTGTTAAGTAAAATTGTAAAAATTAAATCAGCAAATCACTGCGCTGTTAATAATCACTGGCTCAACTGGTACATCTTGATGGCCTGCTTTGCTGCCTGTTTTAACGGCTCTAATTTTGTCAACCACGTCCATGCCTTCAACCACTTTGCCAAATACGCAGTAGCCCCAGCCGCTAGATGTTGGCGCGGTATGATTTAAAAATTCATTGTTGCCAACGTTAATAAAAAACTGGCTGCTGGCTGAATCAGGAATAGAAGTACGCGCCATTGCAATGGTGTATTTATCATTGGTTAAGCCGTTATTGGCTTCATTTTTAATTTCAGCAAGCGTCTTTTTTTGTTTCATAGTGGTATCAAAACCGCCACCTTGAATCATAAAACCGTCAATCACACGGTGAAAAATCACATCGCTGTAAAAACCACTTTCCACATATTGTAAAAAGTTAGCAACCGTAATCGGCGCCTTTTCTGCGTTTAGTTCAAGAGTAATATCGCCATAATTGGTAGAAAGTTTAACCACGGGTAGATCCTTTAAAAAACAAAAAAATTGATAATGATTGACTCGATTTAACGAGTTATTTTACTTCAGGTTTTGCGGCCGATTTAACATCAGGCTTTGTTTCAGTTTTAGCTTCTGCCGAAATAAGTTTTGCACTTTTAATGGTGATCGGTTTAACAGGCACATCGGAATGTCTGCCCATATTGCCTGTTGCGCTTAGTCCAATTTTTTGCACGACATCTAAGCCGCTGGTCACTTTGCCAAACACGCAGTAGCCAATTGCTTCTGCGTCTGGGCTGGTGTAATTTAAAAATTGGTTATCACCTAAGTTAACAAAAAACTGCGCCGTGGCCGAATCAGGGTCAGCCGTGCGCGCCATGGCAATCGTGCCAAGCTCATTTAATAAGCCATTATTCGATTCATTCACAATTGGTACGCGGGTATTTTTCTCCGATAAATCACGCTCAAAGCCACCGCCTTGAATCATAAAGCGATTAATCACGCGGTGAAAAATGGTGTTATCGTAAAAGCCATCTTTTACATATTGCACAAAGTTAGCCACGGTTTTTGGCGCTTTTTCCGGGTAAAGTTCTACCGTAAAATTGCCTTGGCTAGTTTGAAACTCTACGCTAGTGGCGGCTTGCAAGCTGCCAGATAACGCTAAAAAGATACTGCTTGCGGCAAAAAACTGAGTGAATAATTTCATTGGTTTAAACGGCGCCTTCATAAATAATTTTCCATTGATTGTTTTCGTTAATCCAATATTGGCGTTTACGCATTTTATTTTGTAAATTGTAGCTTCTAAAATCTTGTTCAAAATCCACTACTACAATATTTTGTGGCACATTTTGTTTCAAACTTGGGTAACTAAACATGCTGATATCATTGATGTTAACCGATACTTTAGGTTTTGTGGCTTGAATGCTGCGTTTGTAATCCGCCCACTTTTGAAAGCTGCCACCATCGTAAAAAAACTGTTGAGAATAATGGCTTAAATACTGTTCAGCATCTTGCGCGGCCCAATCTTTACGCCAGTCTTCCATTGTTTCTGCCAGGGTTTTTTGTTCATCCGATTGAAAGTCAGATTTATCTTTATTGAGCCATTCAATGTTGTCCGAAATAATTACAGGCGTTTTGCCCGATTGCAACGCTGGCGCTAATGATTTTAAATCGGGATTGCTTAACACTACGCAGCCATCACTGGCACGGGGTGGGCGGCTATAGGTGTTAGTAGGCGTGCCATGCAGCCAAATGCCATAACCGTTTTTTTGCTGATGGGTATCTAATTCGTTTGGATAATTAAGCGGGTAAGCGCCATCGCCATACATATCGGCTAACGGTTGCGTGAGTTTTTTGCCGGCAAAATACACGCCAACAGGGGTGCGTTTATCGCCTTGCACTTGTTTGCCTGCGCCGTTTTTGCCAATAGTCACATAGTAATCGGCCGTGTATTGCAAATTGCCGTCTACATTTTTATATAAATACAAACGCGATTTAAACGTGTCCACCACAATCACATGCGTTTGTTGTGGGGTAAGTTTGATTAATAAATTGGGTAATTGATCAATTTTTTTAACAGATAAATAGTAATTAACGCGTGTGCGCGCTTCATCGCGCAAGCCTTCAATCAAATCATCTTTAACTTTAGAAGAGTAGCTATTCGTGCTGCCTATCGCATCAATAGGACGGCCTTGTGCACTGAGTAAATCGCCACGAATTAAATGGGCTAGCTTAAAATTAGGCGCGGTACGGATGAGCTCGTTCACTGTTGCAAAGGCTTGTTTGGTATTACCTTGCGTAATTTCTACAAGGCTTTTTACCAATAAACTTTCAACCAATGATTTGCCGAATTTTTGTGCAAGCAGCAAATCCGTCATGCTGCCATGATTTACCGCTGTCGCGTTCCACGGCAATAAAACGCAACCTAAAATAGCGATACTTTTGAATACTTTTAGCTTTAAATTAATCTGCATTGCCTTTTTTTGCCATTGATTCTGTTCATAGCGAGTTCAAACATTAGTTTGATGCCACTTCTTGCTCAATCAACCAATTGCCATTTTCTTTTTTAAGTAACAAAGTTTTGTCGGTGCGAATTGCATTGCCCGCGCCTTTATAAGATTGTTTAAACGTCACTTTTGCATTGTTGTTATCAACAATGGTTACGTTCTGATTCGACAATTCTACGCTAATAATTTTAGGTGCGCTAATACGTTCGCGACGTTGCTGCTCCCAAGCCTTGCGGCTTTCACCTTTTGGCGTTTTAAAGTTATTGGCATAACTAGCTAAATATTTATTCACGTCTTGGTTAGACCAAGCATTTGCCCAATTAGATACAGCATCATTCACACTTCTTTCGTCATCAGCCGTTGTATCCACAGGCGCTTTGGCTGGCTCAACCGTTTTGGCTGGCTCTACTTTTTTATCCGCTGGGCGAATCGGCATAGTGCCCGTTTTAGTGGTTTTAGCGATGTCGGCTTTTGCCACCATTTTATTGCCTGTGCCAAACAAATCTTTAATTAACGATAATTTGCTTTGCGCGCGCGAATTGCCATTATCCAATTGCAAGGCTTTATCATAAGCTTCAGAAGCCATACGGGCATAAATATCGCCTAAATTTTCGTGTGCTGTGGCGTAGCTTGGATGCGTTTTAATGGCCGTTTCAAGCGTTTTTTTCGCTTTGTCATATTCGCCAGCATCGGCATATAAAACAGCCAAATTATTGTAAGGCTCAGGCAGGTTTGGATACTTGCTGGTTAAATCGGTAAAAGTTTTAATTGCATCGTCACGTTTGCCGCTTTCAACTAGAATAATACCTTTCATAAACATGGCTTGTGGATCTTTTGGATTAGCCGCTAAATAAGCATTAATGCGCTCAAGCGCTGCGGCTTGTTGACCTTGGTCAGACAGGTTGGAAATATCTTTTAATTCATCGGCAAACACATTAGAAGTGATAACACTCAACGCAAACAAAATCTGAATGGTGAGCTTATATATCAAGCGGTTAGGAATATTCATTGTGATATACTCGAATCCAAAATTAATACGCCATTCTATCAATAGCGTCGCTAACATCCAATAGCCCGTTTGCTTACAAAAGCCAATTGAATCGCCTTTTATTACAAATTTACGTAAATTTATATCAAATCACCATTTTTAACTTTATTCCATGCTAAAAATCTACAACACGCTAAGCCGCGACAAGCAAGTATTCACCCCAATTGAGCCTAATAAGGTGCAAATGTACGTGTGCGGCATGACCGTGTACGATTTTTGCCATTTAGGTCATGCGCGCGTAATGGTGGTGTTCGATATGGTTTCGCGCTGGCTGCGCGCTTCTAATTATCAAGTGACTTATGTGCGAAATATCACCGATATTGATGACAAAATCATTAAACGCGCCAATGAAAACAAGGAAACGATAGGCGATTTAACGCAACGCTTTATTGATGCCATGGATGAAGATTCGGCCAAATTAGGCATTATTCGCCCCGATATTGAACCGCGTGCCACCCAATATATTGATGGCATGATTAAGATGATTGCCGCGCTAATTGAAAAGGGCCATGCCTACGCCGCCGCCAATGGCGATGTGTTTTACAGCGTGCGTAGCTTTGCTGATTACGGCAAATTATCCGGCAAAAGTTTAGACGATTTACGTGCAGGTGAACGTGTGGAAATCGATACGTTTAAAAAAGATCCGATGGATTTTGTGTTGTGGAAATCGGTAAAACCAAATGAGCCCAATTGGGATTCCCCTTTTGGCGGCCCAAATGGCGGCAAAGGCCGCCCAGGCTGGCATATTGAATGCTCTGTGATGAGCGCTGCGCATTTAGGCGCGCACTTTGATATTCACGGTGGAGGCCAAGATTTACAGTTTCCGCATCACGAAAATGAAATTGCTCAATCTGAAGCCGCTCACAGCCATGACGGCAAGCCCTGCCAAATGGCCAATTATTGGATGCATAACGGTTTTGTGCGAGTAGACGATGAAAAGATGTCTAAGTCATTAGGCAACTTTTTTACCATTCGCGAAGTATTAAAAAAATACGATGCCGAAGTAGTGCGCTTTTTTATTCTGCGCGCGCATTATCGCAGCCCGCTTAACTATTCAGATCAACATTTAGACGATGCAAAGTTAGCGCTTACTCGCTTGTACACAGCCTTGCGTGGCTATGATGTGGCTGAGTCGCCCATTGATTGGCAACATCCACAAGCCGCACGTTTTAAAGTGGCGATGGATGACGATTTTAATACACCAGAGGCAATGGCCGTATTGTTTGATTTGGCAAATGAAGTGAATAAAACCAAATCGCCGGAAATTGTAGGGTTGTTAAAAAATCTGGCTGGTGTGATTGGTTTGTTAAAACGTAATTCAGATGATTATTTGCAGGGGGTAACTATTTACCTCACAGATGAAAACAGTACCCAGCAAAATACTTCCACTGAGGCAGCAATTACTACGTTTAATTTAGATGAACGCATTGCAGCTAGAATTGAAGCTAAAAAATCTAAAAACTTTGCTGAAGCGGATAGCATTCGTAAACAGTTAGCCGATGCAGGTATTATTTTAGAAGACACGCCACAAGGCACTACTTGGCGTAGAGCTTAATTTGGCGCAGGGCTTAGTGTTTTTCCCGTCATTCTGAGCAAAGCGAAGAATCCAGCGCTATATTTTAGAATTAAGTAAATTCTTCGTTGCTTTTAGAATGTCGCGCATGTTAATTAAAACGCATTCAAGCACAATAAATCATCACATGATTCCGCCCGCCATTTTTGGCTAAATACATGGCTTCATCCGCATGATGCAATAAATCTTCAACCGTTTCGCCGTGACCAGAAACGCCAAAACTAGCGGTAAGCGAGAGTGAGTTTTCATCGGCCAATGCAATGGTTGATGTCATCATAATATTTTTAAGCGTATGCGCCATTTCACAAGCCTCGGCAGAGGTTGTGTTGGGCAATAAAACAACAAATTCTTCACCACCAAATCGACACGATAAATCAGATTCGCGCAGATTATTTTTCAATAATCGGCCTAAATTGCGCAAGGCTATATCACCAGCAGAGTGGCCAAAACTATCATTGATTTTTTTAAAGTGATCAATATCCAGCATTAAAGCGCTTACAGGTTGATTATTGCGCTTGCAAAAAGCAAACAAGGTTTCGGCTTTATCAAAAAATGCGCGGCGATTATTTAAGCCTGTTAATACATCGGTGCTGGCTAAGTCTTCAGCATTCTTTTTTGCTACTTCTAAATCGTAAGCCAATTCTAAATTGCCATTAAAGGTTTTTTGCAACAGCATGCTGGTAATCATGCAAGATACATACAGGCAGCTAGCCGCAACGCCAACCCATAGCGCTTCATCACGGCCAAGGGTCAGCAGCACAATAATCATAGGGATTAATGCCAGCGAAATGCTCGACATTTGCAAATAGCGCAAAGGGCTGTACCAAGATATGGCCGCGCCTGCCAAGCCGATAGAAAAGGTATTGATAATAAATACCGCGCTTAAATTGTCTTTTGGCATAATGCAAAGCAGGCCAATGCTCCAAGACAAAAACACGATTAATAAACTAATAGAATAGGGTTTTTCCCACTTTAACACCGCCTCATTTTGTGGATTTTCATGCTGAAACATGGAAATAAGAATCACGCGAAGCAAAGAAAGTAGTAAAGTGACTACCAGCCAAATGAGCAAATGTTGCTGGTTAGCGCTTTTCCACAACGCCGCCACCAAAAACAGGCCGGCCACGCCGCTTAAAACAGCCGGAATTAAACTATGCAAATACAATAG
>Ga0326733_1000163_pt1 | contig 21746 bp, 21 predicted proteins | sample 14_GP2_308_FD_207946 | JGI IMG/M metagenome (GOLD analysis project Ga0326733, IMG submission 207946) | Glacier ice microbial communities from Ngari, Tibet, China - 14_GP2_30.8 | ecosystem: Environmental > Aquatic > Freshwater > Ice > Glacier | place: China: Ngari, Tibet | collected 2018-07-17
CGCGCATTGCCGTTTTCCAATTCATGAATTTTGACTGATTGCGTCGCGTACATGCCCAGATGAAAAAACTTGGTTTGAAAGCGCAGCTTGTCCTTGCCCCACAAGGCGTGATCGTCGCGATAGCCTATCGACTGGTATTGATCCCAATCCAATGCCTTGACCTTGGCAGGAACGTTATCGACTGTTTGCTGATACGGCTTGCCAGCCATGTCATGCGCGCGACCTTTAAGGAATGCGTAATCGAAAGGCTCTGACTTGCCTAGTGTTTTGAGTTTGGCAGGAGCGTTGCCTGCGGCGTAAAGCTGAGGAGCAGAAAAACCAGCCAGCGCGAGCGCGGCGGATGCTTTGAGTAGGTCACGACGTTGCATCAGACTCCCTTGTTGAATGGCGACTTAAATAAGGTGACTTTAATAACTAAGTGAATTCGGCACAATTAAACGAATAACGTTCAATTTCATGCCTGGCCCGACTTGGCGACATGTACAAATTAAATCGTCATTGCAAATTCGCTGGACACATCAAGAGATGTGGAGCAGTAATCCAGTTTAAATAATTTAATTTCAATTAAATCATATACATATTTTATTTTATTAAAGTAATTTATTCATATTAATCATGCATGAGATAGTGCGAAATAAACAAATTTTTGATGTCAGTGAAGATTTAAGCACGCCGCAAGGAAGACAATTTATGCCATGTTCGTTACAATTTCAGCCTCGGCCACCGAATAAAAAAGGAAGTATTGATGAGCGACACGAACACAGCAGCAGTACGGGTAGAAACTCTCACCAAAAGTGAAGTGGCATCATTTTGCCGGCACTTGGGGCGCAGCTTGAAAGGCATCACCACCAACGACAGCGCTCTCGCCGTTCACCTGATGAGCGAATCTGAATACCTTGAGAAAAACAAATTTTCAGCAGCTTCTGAAATGTTCGCGACGGTTGCAAGAACGCTCGATCCAAACCTGCCATCAAAACCTGACGCATCTTAAGCCAAGGTGGACGATGCATGATCAACGGCATCGTCCTTACTCCCACTTCGAACGACCTTCACGTACTTGATTGCAGAGCATCTGCATGCATGACGCAATCGCTTTGCTGCTTGTATGATGATTTCATCTTGCTATCGTCTGTTTATATATTGTCAGCATCGACGGCTTAATCAAATTGCATCGCTTACAAAAAATGTCGTAGCTATTGCACGATAACAACATACCTCCACCGTAAACGAGGCTATGATCAGTACCGAAGCAATTATTTTCGGGCGCATATGATCAAGTCTCTTCTCTTCGCCGCACTAGTTACTCTCACTGCCACGGCCTCGGCCATGTCCTTGGGTTCCAAGCATGCCATCGTGATTGATGAAGCCACCGGCAAAGTGTTGTTCGAAAAAAATTCCGGCGATATCGTGCCCATCGCATCGCTGACCAAGTTAATGACCGCCATGGTTGTGCTGGATGCGCGTTTGGATATGCATGAACTTATTACGATCACCGATGACGATGTCGATGTGCTCAAATTCAGTTCCTCACGCGTACCAGTCGGAGCCGTCCTGACGCGCAACACCTTGCTGGAACTGGCTTTGATGTCCTCCGACAATCGCGCCGCACATGCGTTGGGCCGTACGTATCCGGGCGGCATTGCATACTTCAAGCAAGCCGTACGCAATAAATCGCATGCGTTGTCCTTGCGCCGTACAAATATCGAAGAGCCTACCGGCCTCTCCCCTTTCAATACATCGACTGCAAGTGATCTGGCCAAGCTGGTGGTTGCGGCCTCTCGTTATCCTGAGATCGAAAGAATGTCGACAGTATCGGGTGATCTGATTGATGTAGGGGGTTCGGCGCGCCAATACCACAACACCAACAAGCTGGTGAACGACAAGAACTGGACGATCTCTCTGTCCAAAACTGGCTATACGCAAGAAGCAGGACGTTGCATCGTCATGCGCGTACGCACCGCGGGTCGCGATGCAATCATGGTCTTGCTGAATGCGAGTGCCAGTGCCAACCGCACTGCTGACGCAATCAGCCTGCATCGCTTCTTGCTGGCTGAAGGCCAACAGCCAGTGATGGCTGGCTTGAATATCAGATAGAGTTAGATTTACCATCAGCGCGACATCACGTCTTGCTCAGGACATCAATGTGCTGATGATTGCTGAGTTGCTTTGACTCAGATGTGACGTTGAAACTCTAGCGGTTTGGTTTCTACTTTCGCGTCGCGTTTTTTCTCAGACTGATCTCGTAGCTTGAATTCGGAAGCAATTTCCGGATGAGAACCACAGCTGGAACAACTGCTGCAACCGCTACCGCAACCACCGCCGGACGAATCGTCGGGTGTCATAAAACTACCCAATTTACGTGCCAATAGCGAATGCGACGGCTGGTTCAGCATTATCGCCAAAGCTAATTGTCTGCCGCGTACCCATTTGGGCATCAGCTGGCGCAAGACGTACAGCGCGCTCATCAGCACAACGAGGCCGATAATCGCGTTCTGTACAAATCCAACCATGCTCATGAAATTGCCTTTGCAATGTGGTAGGTCAAAAACGCTGCCAGATAGGCTAACCCAAACAAATAGCTGGTGGAAATTGCCACTACACGCCAAGAGTTAGTTTCGCGACGGATAACCGCGAGGGTAGACAGGCATTGCGGTGCAAATACGTACCAAGCCAGCAAGGCCAGCGCTGTCGCCAACGACCATTGTGCGGCGATGACCGGCCCGAGTTGAGCGGCGACTGCATCTTCGCTTCCCGCCATGGCGTACACCGTACCCAAGGCTGCCACCGCAACTTCTCGCGCAGCGAGTCCCGGGATCAGGGCAATACAGATCTGCCAGTTGAAACCGATAGGAGCAAAAATCGGTTCCATGAAACGCCCGACCATACCGGCGAGACTGTATTCAATCGCTGGCAGAGTCGCACCCTCTGGCGGCGCAGGGAAGGTAGACAAAAACCACAACAACACAGTCAATGACAAGATGATGGTGGTGACGCGGCGCATGAAAATATAAGCACGTTCCCACAAACCGATTGCAATATTCAGCGGGCTAGGCAAACGGTAAGATGGCAACTCCATCAACAAGGCGTGCTCGCTTTTATCTTGGCGCATGCGCTTGATGAACCACGCCACTGCCAATGCGCTTGCCACACCTGCTACATACAGAACAAACAAAACTATCCCTTGCAGATTGAAGAAATTCCAAACCGTCGTGTTCGGAATGAATGCAGCAATCAGCAATGTGTAAACCGGCAAGCGTGCCGAACAAGTCATCAACGGCGCGACCAAAATCGTGGTCAGGCGATCGCGTGGATCCTGAATGCTGCGCGTTGCCATGATGCCGGGAATAGCACAGGCAAAGCTCGACAGCAATGGGATGAACGAACGACCAGTCAACCCTGCCTTGAACATCATGCGATCAAGCAGAAATGCAGCTCGCGGCAGGTAACCTGATTCTTCCAGCACCAGAATGAACAAAAACAGGATCAGAATCTGCGGTAGAAAAACCAGCACCGCACCCAAACCGGCAAACAGCCCATCGACGATCAGGCTACGTAATAAACCGTCCGGCAAGGCGGATGCGAACCATTGCCCAGTGACAGTCACGCCTGTACTAATGCCATCCATCAGCGGTTCTGCCCACGAGAACACAGCCTGAAAGATAAAGAACATTACCGCGGCCAATATCATCAAACCGAACACAGAATGCAAAGCCCAGCGATCGATTGCATCGTCGACCGCCGCGGTAGTACGCGGCATGGTGACAGCGCTGGCAAGAATAGCGAGCACTTGTGTGTGCAAATCGGCATCGCTTTGGTCCGTCACCGCATGCACTTCCGGCACTTCCATCCGATCGATGTGCGCGACCAAATTTTTTGCGCCATCGTGTTTAATCGCAACCGTCTCGATCACATCCATACCAAGCTGGCGCTGTAGCTCTTCACGATTGATGGTGATACCGCGCTTGCGTGCTGCATCCATCATGTTCAGCGCGAGTACCATAGGCCTACCCAAGCGCTTCACTTCAAGCACAAAACGCAAATGCAAACGCAAATTCGTAGCGTCGGCAACGCAGACGATCAAGTCAGGTAATTCTTCACCGGGAATACGTCCCAGGCAAATATCGCGTGTGACGACTTCATCCGGGCTGGTCGCTTCCAGACTATAGGCGCCAGGCAAATCCAGCAGTTTAAAAACACGGCCGGATGGCGCAGTAAAACGCCCTTCTTTACGCTCAACTGTTACGCCGGCATAGTTCGCCACTTTCTGGCGGCTGCCTGTTAGCTGATTGAATAAAGCAGTTTTGCCACAGTTGGGATTACCGACCAGCGCAATGCGTGAAATACCTGAAATAGCCATGGACGAAGCGAATTAACTATCGAGATGAATGCTAACGCGCTGCGCTTCTGATCGACGCAGCGCAAAACGGGTAAAGCCGATTTGTACAAGTAATGGATCGGCGCCTATCGGCCCACGCGCAACAATGCGAACCGGTTCGCCGAAAACAAACCCAAGCTCACGCAAGCGTTTTGCGATCGGATCGTCGCTCTCAACGTTTGTTACCTGATCGATAACTGCAGAAGTAAAAGGAGGAAGCTCGGAAAGATTCACACAAAACCAATTTAAATAATAATGATTCTCATTATATTCTAATTTGTGTGAAATTTATTCGTGGGATCAATTGCGAAGGGGCAAAAACCCCGGAAATTATTGTTAGATGTAAATCACTGCCAGCTCGCAGTAATTACCTGTATGCGGGATTTCAAAAATTTACGAGGCTGGCGATAACTGCAATTGCGTTTCGCGCCAGCCCAAACCATTCCTAACAGCTTGCGTGTTTTTTTACCCAGGCAACATATAAATCCATCCAGCCCTGCAAGAATTTTTTACTGGCTTCGCCGATATTTTCATCAGCATCAAACAAACCATCTTTTAATTGAATAAATGCTTCCGGCTGACCAAGTGTTGGTACGTCTAGGCAAGCGAGAATATTACGCAAATGCTGTTGTGCCATCGCAGTGCCACTCGCGCTCACGGAAACACCCATCACACCAGCCGGTTTTCCGGCCCATGCACTTTGGCCGTAAGGACGCGACGCATGATCAATCGCATTCTTGAGTACACCGGGAATCGAACGATTGTATTCGGGCGTCAGGAACAGCAACCCTTGCGAAGCAGATATATCTGTCTTCAAGCGCGTCACTTCGATAGAAGGATTGCCGTCGTCGTCTTGATTGTAGAGGGGCAAATCACCGATCTGTACTTGTTTGAATACAAATCCGGTAGGTGCGAGCTTGGCAAGCGCGTTTGCCATTTTGAGATTGAAAGAATCCTTACGCAGGCTGCCTACGACAACCGCAATTTGATACTGGCTCATGCTGATCTCCATATTCAAAATATGATTTGAAATTACATTGCTTAGGGACTATGTTTTGAGGGGAATGCGGTATTAGATATTCTTTAGAGCATACTCTTGATAACAAATCATCACAGGGCCGCCATTCTATTTTTGATAAACGAATCGATTTTGGCAGTTTGACCGCTTATGATTTGTATCTTCGTAGAACAACGCAATGCACTGCACTGCATGAATCCAGAACACTTGTCACTTTTGGTCAGTACCACCATGTCATATGGCAAATACAAAGGCCGTTTTCTGGCCGATTTGCCAGGTCATTATCTGGGATGGTTTGCACGCGAAGGTTTTCCAAAAGGGGAATTAGGCAGCTTGATTGCCTTGATGTACGAGCTTGACCATAACGCGCTGCGAGACTTGCTTGCCCCTTTGCGCTTGCGTTGACTAATACCCGCAGATTGAACTCATTCTTGTTCGCTTGGGCCCCGCTCCAGCCAAGAATCCGGCGCTGATGCGACTGCATGGCAGACCGAATTGACGCGACCACTGACAAGTTAAGCAGCATAGTCATTGAACATAACTTATTGTCGCGTCACATCACTTTGCGAAATGTCAGATTGATTCGATACTCACCGACCAGCGGATGACTTGCAGTCTTGAGTGGCAGCACGCCGTGATAGCGCAATCTCGAATCACCACCCCACACCACCACATCGCCGTGCTCCAGCGGCACGCGCATGGCTTTGTCATCGCGGCGCATACCGCCGAAAAGAAACATCGCAGGAATACCAAGCGAAACGGAAACAATCGGCTGCGTGAAATCGCGTTCGTTTTTGTCTTGGTGCAAAGACATGCGTGCGCCGACTTTGTAACGATTGATCAGACAGGCATCTGGTTCAAAATGGTTGAAGCCCGCTAGGGCCGCGGCTTCTTGCGCAAGTTTGATAAAGAATGGCGGCATCGCTGGCCAGTCTAGGCCATTCTCAGGATCGATATGGTCGTAGCGATAACCGCGTCTATCCGTTACCCACCCGTAGGTGCCGCAATTACTCATGGCTACCGACATGCGAAACCCGCCGGGTGTGACCATATGTCGCAATGGTGATTCTGTCAGGATGCTTTCCAGCGAGGCGAGAATCTTGGTTGCATCTTCAAGAGCAAAACCGCGTAACACAAGCGCACCTTCACACAAAGGCTCTTGCCATGTTCGCTTGTTTTCTGCGTCATCAAACAAGCTCAAGGTCATTGCATCGTCCGATGATATCTATTTGACGCGCTGCTTTTCCAGCTTGCGCGCCAGCGTCCGCCTATGCATGCCGAGCCGACGAGCGGCTTCGGAAATATTGAAATCGGTCTCCACCAAAACTTCGTGTATGCGCTCCCATTCAAGCGTCTTGATCGACGTAGAACGACTAGTCAATTCTATTGCATTCACGCCAGCGATATGACCGAATGCAGCTTCGATGTCGTCAGTATTCGATGGTTTTGCAAGATATTGGCAGGCACCCAGCTTGATTGCTTCTACTGCAGTATTCAAGCTGGCAAATCCGGTCAACACAACAATCAACATCGCTGGATCATGCTTGTGCAACATCTTTACACACGCGAGACCCGAGGTATTTCCTTCCAGCTTGAGATCGACTACCGCGTAACCTGGTGTGTGTTCTCGCAACAAGGCCGTTGCTGCATCAAGATTCGCCGCTAGCAATACCGTGTAACCGCGGCGCTCGAACGAACGGCCTAATGTGCGCGCAAAAGCGGCATCATCTTCAATCAACAACAATAAACGATCAGCCGACATTTATTCTTCCCCGTCCAGACTGATTGCAGCAAGCGGCAAGGTCAATTCAACCACCGCCCCGCCCTCTTCTCGATTACGCGCACTGACGGTTCCGCCAAGTTTGCGCGCGACATTCACTACCAAAAACAAACCAAGCCCACTGCCCGGCCGGCCTTTGCTTGACTGATAAGGCTTGCCTATTTGCGACAGCATCGCCGGTGCAAAACCTGGACCTTTATCGGCAATAAGCATGGTCAGCATATCGTCCTGGCGGGATACATCCAGACTCACCGATAGAGGCGATGCTTCAACTGCATTGTCGAGAACATTGCAGATCATCTGTTTCAACACGCAGTCGAATACAACGGGGACGTCATGTGCGATCCGATTGGTATATTCAAAAGATGCGACAGGCCGGCTGTTACGCCACTCGGTCGCCAGATCGTCCAGAAAAGTGTTAAGCGTGGTTTTGACCGACGATTCACCTCGCGCCTCGCCGGCGGAAAGCAGAATGCTGCTGACAATGCTTTTGCAGCGTTGCAACTGCGTTTCCATTTCGCTTATTTCTTCCAGCAGTATTTTGTTGTCAGTAAATTCCGGCATGTGCTTCCAGTCGCCAAGAATCACCGACAAGGTAGCCAAGGGCGTTCCAAGCTCATGCGCTGCGCCGGATGCCAACAAACCCATGCGCACGATATGCTCTTCTTCCAAAGCACGTTTGCGAAATTCCGCAAGTCGCGCATCACCTGCCCGCACATTGCGATTGATACGCGTCATGAAAAAAGCTAGCAAAATGCCATTCAAGGTAAAGGAGATCAGCATGCCCAGTACGTACAAGTTGAAGAACCGTAGCTCATGGTCAAAGGACAAAGTAAGCGGGCTGGAAAAAAAAGTCAAACCAACCAGGCAAATGCTGGTGACCGCAACGATGCTCCAAGTCGACCAGGCCTCAAGCAGCATCGCGCTTAAAATGACCTGCAACAAATACAGGAACATGAATGGATTGGTGGTTCCGCCGCTCAGGTAAAGCTGTGCCGTCAGGATACCGACATCCACCAGCATCGCGAGAAACAACTCTTTGTTTGATACGTATGGCCGTTCATGCCAACGCAGATGGCTTGCAATGTTGAAGGCGACCAGGCAAATGAGGACTTCTACCATATTGCGTACTGGTAGATCGATGCCGAAGATCATGTTGACGACAGCAATCGTCGTGATTTGACCAACGACGGCGATCCAGCGTAGCTGTATCAGTTGCTGCATATTCTTGTGGCCGGCGGAATTTTCGCCACGCAAAGGGATGCTGCGATTTTTCAGGTCTTCTTTAACCGAAGCAGTTTCAGTTTTTCCCAGCATCTTCAAATTCTCGGTCTATATAATCCAATCGGCCCGGCTGGCAGCGCAGCATCAACGGGCTTGCGTCCGTCTTGCATTACGCTCGTCGCGCCTCACCCAAAAGAACGCGCCCGCCACCATCAAGGCAAGAGCATACCAAGTAAGTGCGTAGACCAAATGGCTATTGTGAAATGAGATGACTGTCAAACCGGCAACCGGAAGTATAAATGATGCATCCTGATTGCTAGAATTTCTACTTCTATCGACCTCGGCATCGATAAAATAAGGTGCCACGCGAGATAGATTCTGAGCTTGTGCAAGCGCCTGTACATCACGCGAATACCAGCGATCACCGACAGAATCATTGGTGCGCAGAAATCCGCCACCCGGTTCGCTGATACGCAATAAACCGCTGACAAAAACTCTTTCCTTATTTCCGAGGACGTCCGGATTTGCTTTTGCCTGCTCGACAAAAATCGCTTTGCTCTGCGCTTCCGTAATGAAACCGCGATTGATAAAGACGATGCTGTCATCTTCTGCGCGTAGCGGCGTCAGCAACCAATAGCCGCTACCTCGTTCTGTGAGCGCTTGGACCTTGTTGGAGAGCTCATGCAAAAACACTCCACTTACCTGGACATGGCGGTATTCATCATTTTCACGACTGACCTGTGACCAGTACTCAAGAGGTGGTGCAGCCATTGCTGCAGCGTTTACGCGCTGATCTACGCGTTCAATCAGAGCAAGTTTCCACTGCAAACGATAAACCTGCCAAGTACCTAGAGCGACCAAACCGGCAAACAGTAATGCTGCACACACTGTCAATATGAGACGCGTGGTATTTGAACGTAAAGACGGCTCGATTTCTTGCGAAACCGAGCCGTTCTTGCTTTGCAACTCATCCACCATTATTTGTGTTGAGTGTGCTGTGTAGCATCATGCGTTGCCGACGGCATATGCAATTCACCTGTCGGGTCAGCCATGTGAGGCATCATGTTGGTGTTGAGGTGGTACATGACCCAGATGGAACCTGTCAGCATGATGACAACCACCATAACGGTAAATACCAGAGCCAGAATAGACCAGCCGCCTTCGGATTTGGTATTCATGTGCAGGAAGTAAATCATATGAACCACGATCTGTACTGCTGCAAAACCAAGAATAACGAACCCCGTCGTGCTTGAGTCGGTAATGACTTTACCCATGACCAGCCAGAAAGGAATCGCTGTCAGAATGACTGACAGAACGAAGCCAATCGAATAGCTCTTCACGCTGCCGTGATCGACATGATCTTCGTGGCCGTGATGACCGTGCTCGGCACCATGCGCCGCGTGTGCGGATTTTGCGTGAGGATCGCTCATGGCAAGACTCCCATCAGATAAACAAAGGTAAAGACGCCGATCCAGATCACGTCCAGGAAATGCCAAAACATCGACAGGCACATCAGGCGGCGGCCATTTTCAGGAATCAGACCGTGACGCTTGAGTTGGAACATCAAGGTTACCAACCACACGATGCCGAAGGTAACGTGCAAACCATGAGTAGCAACCAGCGCGAAGAAAGCTGTCAAAAAGCCACTGCGTTCGGGACCTGCACCTACATGTATCAGATGGCTGAACTCGTACAGTTCCAATGCCAAGAAGGCCAGGCCGAGCAAACCGGTCACGCCTAACCAGATCATTGTGGCACGCAGGTTTTTTTTCTGCGATTCCAGCATGGCGAAGCCGTAGGTGATCGATGACAACAGCAAAAAAGCTGTGTTCATCGCCACCAGTGGCAAGTCAAACAATTCAGCACCGGTTGGGCCGCCTGCGTAGTTGCGACCAAGTACAGCATAAGTCGCGAACAGACACGCGAAGATCAGGCAATCGCTCATCAGGTACAACCAAAAACCTAGCAAGGTGCTGCTTTCCGGATGATGCTCTTGCACGAAATAGCGCGTGCTCGGATCAACGCCAGAATCAACGCCCCGATCAGCGCCTATTGCGCTGGAATAAGTTGCAGTAATTTCAGACATGGCTTTCCAGCAAACGTGTGCGATTTTCTTCGGTGCGTGTCACTTCTTCTGCCGAGATATAGAAATCGCGTTTGTAATTAAAGGTATGAATAATGATGGCTGCCATCATGACGACGAACACGACACCAGCGCCCAGCCACATGTGCCAGATCAGGCAGAAACCGATCGCCGCACTTAATGCAGAGATGATGACACCGGCTGCCGTATTTTTAGGCATGTGGATTGCTGTATAACCCGTCAGTGGACGCTTGTAACCGTTCTTCTTCATATCGGCCCAGGTGTCATTGTCATGAATACGTGGTGTGAATGCGAAGTTGTAATCCGGCGGTGGCGACGACGTTGACCATTCCAGTGTACGACCATTCCATGGATCGCCTGTCACATCGCGCAATTCATCGCGACGTTTGAAGCTGACATAGAACTGCATCAGCATCGAGCCAACACCCAGCGCAATCAATACTGCACCGACAGCTGCAATCTGGAACCAGATTTGCAGCGACGGGTCCTGGAACTGACTCATACGACGCGTCACGCCCATCAGGCCCAACACGTACAAAGGCATGAACGCCATCCAGAAACCGACCAGCCAAAACCAGAACGAGCATTTACCCCAGAACACGTCGAGCTTGAAGCCGAACGCTTTCGGGAACCAGTAGTTGATCGCAGCGAACACACCAAACACCACGCCACCGATAATCACGTTGTGGAAATGAGCGATCAGGAACAGGCTGTTATGCAACACGAAGTCGGCTGGTGGAACCGCCAGCAGCACGCCGGTCATACCGCCGATCACGAAAGTGATCATGAAGCCCATCGTCCACATCATAGGCAATTCGAAACGAATGCGGCCGCGATACATCGTGAACAACCAGTTGAAAATCTTCGCGCCGGTCGGGATCGAAATGATCATCGTAGTGATGCCGAAGAACGAGTTGACACTCGCACCGGAACCCATCGTGAAGAAGTGATGCAGCCAAACCAGGTAAGACAAGATAGTGATAACGACCGTCGCGTACACCATCGAGGTGTAACCGAACAGGCGCTTGGCCGAGAATGTCGACACCACTTCCGAGAACACGCCGAACAGCGGCAGAATCAGAATGTAGACTTCAGGGTGACCCCAGATCCAGATCAAATTCACGTACATCATGGCGTTGCCGCCTTTGTCATTCGTGAAGAAGTTGGTATCGAATACGCGATCCAGCGACAACATGGCGAGCACAGCGGTCAGGATAGGGAAAGCTGCAACGATCAACACGTTGGTGCACAGAGCAGTCCACGTGAAAACCGGCATCTTCATCAAATCCATGCCCGGTGCGCGCATCTTGACGATGGTCGCAATCAGATTGACGCCAGATAACAAGGTCCCTACTCCGGCTACCTGCAGTGACCAGATGTAATAGTCGACCCCAACACCCGGACTGGCCAAAATACCTGACAGAGGTGGATATGCCAACCAGCCGGTACGTGCAAACTCACCAACGAACAGCGAAGTCATCGTCAACATAGCGCCGAAAGTCGTCATCCAGAAGCTGAAGTTATTCAGGAACGGGAATGCAACGTCACGCGCACCAATTTGCAAAGGCACGACATAGTTCATCAAGCCGGTTACCAGCGGCATCGCCACGAAAAAAATCATGATCACGCCATGCGCGGTAAAGATTTGATCATAGTGATGGGGCGGCAGGAAGCCAGGATTGTCGCCAAAGGCAACCGCCTGTTGCGCACGCATCATCAATGCATCGGCAAAGCCGCGCATCAGCATGATCAAACCGAGAATCATGTACATGATGCCGATTTTTTTGTGATCGATACTGGTGATCCAGTCGCGCCACAAGGTGCCCCATAAGCGGAAATAAGTCAGCGCACCAAACATGGCGCCGCCGCCGAGAATAACCATCGCAAATGTGCCCAGCAGAATCGGATCGTGAAACGGGATCGCATCCCAGCTTAGACGGCCGAAGATAAGCTTCGTCAGATCAATATGGTCTAGCATCATTACTCTTCACTAAATTGGTGGACGAAGTACATACCGCTGCGTCGATTTGCGCGACACGGGATAGGCCTTCATCTTTGTGAAAATTCTTGGCAGCCGCATCAGTCTTCATGCGGTTCGCATCGTCATGCATCATTTTGTCCATGCAGACCGTGCCTGCGGCGACACAGCGATTCAGAATCGCGCCGTACAGGTCCGGGGCAACTTTGCCGTAGTAACGCACTGGTTCGCGCTCGCTAGGTGCTTCCAGTTTTGTATAGCTGGTGCGATCAAGTGAACCGCCGTCAGCTTTAACTTTTTTCACCCAGTTGTCGAAATCCGCTTCTTGCATGCCGTGATATTTGAAGCGCATGTGCGAGAAGCCGTCGCCGCTGAAGTTTGCGGAGAAACCGTCGTACACGCCTTCTTTATTGATCACAGCGTTCAATTGCGTTTGCATACCAGGCATCGCATAAATCTGGCCAGCCAGCGCAGGGATGTAAAACGAATTCATTACTGTCGATGCAGTAATCTTGAAGCGCACTGGAACATCAATTGGCGTGACCAGTTCATTGACGGTTGCAATACCTTGCTCTGGATAGATGAACAACCATTTCCAGTCGAGCGCTACAACTTCAACGATCATCGGTTGCGCAGCGGATGAAATCGGACGCTGAGCATCGAGACGATCGAGCGGACGATAGGGATCAAGTGTGTGCGTGCTGATCCATGTAATCGCGCCCAGAACAATAATAATCAGGAGCGGCGCGCCCCAGATCACCAGTTCAAGCTGGGTGGAATGATCCCAGTCCGGATCATATTCGGCTGTTGTATTACTTTGCCGATAGCGCCAGGCAAAGAAAAAAGTCAGGAAGATCACCGGGACGATGATCAACAACATCAATATTGTGGAAACAACAATGAGTTGTCCCTGCTGGGCGGCTATATCACCGGAAGGATTGAGCACCACCAAGTCGCATCCTGCAAGCAACATGAGTGGTAACAGCAATAATCCGCGACGAGGTATCATAGAAGTCATTCAATGCATTACGGAGGTTGGTTGATCGTGCTAATGTAACGCAAACATTGCGTGTTGCCGATTGGACGTTTTGTCCTACCCAAGGTCGTGACCTATAGATGTGGGGTAAAGTTAGTACGTTAGCAAAACGAGATCATATGGACGCCACGATTATGGACAGCACTAATAACACTGAACTTCCACCTGAGTCACGGCTGGCTTCGCCCGGCAATGGCCCGCGCTTGCTTAATACCCGGCATAGCCACATTGCTCCGGGCGAAATTGCAATCGGCGTGGTTATAGGCCGCTCGTCAGAATATTTTGATTTCTTTGTCTACGCAATTGCATCGGTATTGGTGTTTCCGGCGGTATTTTTTCCGTTTGCACAGCCGCTTGAAGGCACACTTTACGCCTTTACCATCTTTTCATTTGCATTTATATCGCGGCCATTCGGCACGATTGCCTTCATGGCAATTCAACGTCGCTTTAGTCGTGAAGCGAAACTGACACTCGCGCTATTTTTGCTTGGATTTTCCACTGCGGGTATCGCATTTTTACCTACCTACCAGCACATGGGTGTAACTGCCATTGTCGCACTATCGTTGTTGCGTATTGGTCAAGGCGTGGCGCTGGGTGGTTCATGGGATGGTCTTCCTTCCTTGCTTGCACTGAATGCTCCGCAGAATAAACGAGGCTGGTACGCAATGTTGGGGCAGCTTGGTGCGCCAGTAGGCTTCATTATTGCCGCCGGTTTATTCGCGTATCTGATATCAACTATTTCCAAAGTTGACTTTCTTGACTGGGGTTGGCGCTATCCGTTCTATGTCGCATTTGCAATCAACGTCGTAGCGCTGTTTGCCCGACTGCGTCTGGTTTCTACACCTGAATACAGTCGCTTATTGGACGAACAAGAGTTGGAGCCGACCGGCGTGGTGGAAATCACTCGCTCGCAAGGCCGTAATATGGTCATCGGTGCGCTGGCAGCGCTGGCAAGTTATGCGCTGTTTCATCTAGTGACGGTATTCCCGCTGTCATGGATCAATCTGTACTCTGCGCGTTCCATTAGCGACTTCCTGAACATCCAAATGTGGGGAGCGGCATTGGCTGCTGTTGGCATCGTCGCCTCGGGTCTGATTGCTGATCGCTTTGGTCGTCGCACCACACTTGGCACGCTGGCTGTGTTGATCGCGATCTTCAGTGTCTTTGTTCCCATGTTGATGGATGGCGGACCTGAAGGTCAGGATCTGTTCGTCATCATCGGCTTCGGTTTGCTCGGGTTGTCATATGGCCAAGCAGCTGGTGCAGTTTCGGCAAACTTCCCTGCCAAGTATCGCTACACTGGTGCCGCATTGACGTCTGATCTTGCTTGGCTGGTGGGTGCAGGTTTTGCACCATTGGTTGCTCTGGGATTGTCTGCACATTTCGGCCTTGGTTACGTCAGCCTATATCTGCTGTCGGGTGCTCTTGGTTCGCTGGCAGCGTTAAGCCTCAACCGTTCACTGCAGATACGAAATTAATCTTCAGCGATAGCGACTAGCGCACAACTTAAAAGGGCAAACATTTCAAACATGTCTGCCCTTTTATTATTTTGACTAGTTGCTGCCAATGCCAAGTTGAATCCAGGGACGGAAGGGAATGTTCGCAAACCTAGGGAAATCAATCCAATTACCTAAGATCAGAACTGCTTGACGAGCAAAATAAATTAAATCAATATTAAATCTTAATTGAAACGCTTTACAAAGACTCTTCAAAATACTGATAAGTCACTAAACATTCATTCCAGTTTCACACGACCTGCCCATAAAAAATAACGAAAAAAGGCAATTTGATAGTGTCTAGGCCAACCAGTAATGCCTTAAACAGAATAACGCGAGGAGTGGCGCTTTTCTAGAGCTACTCGGTTGAATCAACATGCTCAGTTCATATTATATTTAAGGCATCGTGGTAAGACCGCACTCTTCAAATTGGCATTGAGCATGTATAAAATAAAATTCATTCACAAAATGACATTCAATCATAAAAGCGCTCAAGCTTTCCTTCTTACCTTATTAGGTATGCTGGCACTGTCTAGCCTTCTGTTAACGGCATATTTTTCATTCAGCCATTATCAACATGAACTGGACCTTGTAGAACGCACGGCACTTCAAATGGCAGAAGCAATCAGCAAACACCAGAACCGAATGATTCAGGACTCAGAATTGCTGTTGCGCCAAGTGGCCAATCATCCAGATTTTAATCTTCACGATATAGAAAAATGCAACAAGTATGCAGCAGAGTTAAGGATAATTCTGCCTGAGCATGCCAATATTGCTTTAGCCAATCTCGAAGGGGAAGTTTTATGCAGTGTTGTGCCATTACAAGGCCTAGTTAATATCAAGGATAGGGCTTACTTCAAACGTGCGAAAGAGACCGGGCAGTTTGAAGGTGGCGAATACCAGATTGGCCGTATTACTGGGCGCGCTGCCGCCAATTACGGCTTGCAGTTGCAGGATGCAACGGATATGACCCGCCCCCCAATTGGCGTGGCTTATATTGCAATCGACGTCCTGAAGCTCAACCAAATTCTGATTGATTCCCTGCCTTTGGATGGTGCTACTTTGACTTTGCTTTCAAACGACGGCACCGTCATTGCCCGTTATCCTGACCCTGAAGATTTTACAGGCGAGAAGGTACCGGATTCTGATTTGGTTAAAAAGGTTTTTTCCCATCAGCTAAGCGGAACATTTGATGTAAAAGGGCTCGATGGGGTGCAACGTATCTATGCAGTGAGTCCAGTAAGAGGAACTGGCGACGGCAGATGGTCTATGGTTGTCGGTGTGCCTGTTGAAAATGCGACCGCCCAATTCAGAGACATCATTCTTAAGCAGATCATTATCCTGGCTGTCGTTTTTGGCGGACTACTTTTGATTGTTGCATTAGCGACTGCACAATTTTCCCGTCGACTGCGAAAAGTGACCGAGGTAGCTGAAAAAATCCGTCAGGGCGATTACACGGCCCGTAGCGGTCTACCTGCTAAGGCGGACGAAATCGGCATCTTGGCCTCTGCTTTTGATCATATGGCAGAGGAACTGGGCCACCGCGACAGTGAACAAAAGCAGTCCGTGGGAACTATCAAGAAAATGAATGCCGAGCTTGAAATGCGAGTGGAAGAGCGCACGCATGAGCTTAACGACGCTGCAGGTCAGCTGGAGATTTTAAATACAGCACTGACAAAAAGTTTGCAGGAACGCGAGACGCAAACGTCTCAGTTAAAAAAACTGGCACAGTTAAGTGACATGCTTCAAGCATGCCTAAAGCTCGAAGAAGCATATGATCTGATTGCAAGGTATTGTGAGTTGCTTGGCAATTCACCTGGAGGTGCAATCTATATCATGAGTTCCTCGCCCAACTTGGCGGAACGGGTCGCAACCTGGGGTAACGGAGGGGACCTTGCACAGGAATGCTCGCCAGACGATTGCTGGGCCATGCGGCGTGGCGCTCTGTACCGAACGGGAGCCGGTCATGCTCAGTTGGTATGCGCTCATGCAGAACACGTCTTGGCAGAGGAAACCGTATGCCTACCGATCCTCGCGCAAGGTGAAATGGTGGGATTCATCTATGTCTATTTAGATGAATCCATCATAAGGGATGAAGTCATCTCCAAATCCATGGAGGAATTGCTGGTTGCCGTTGCCGAACAAGGTGGCCAAACCATTGCCGCTCTTAATATGCGTGAAGAATTGCGGCGTCAATCGATTCGGGATCCGCTGACAGGACTTTACAATCGGCGGTATATGGAAGAAACCTTGATCCGTGAACAGACCCGGTCCAAACGGCACGGCAGTCCTATTTCAGTAATCTCATTCGATATCGATCACTTCAAGAATGTTAATGACACTTATGGCCACGACGCAGGCGATTGTGCCCTCAAGATGGTGGCGAATGTTTTACGCAGCAACGTGAGAGTGGAAGATATCGTTTGCAGAATGGGCGGCGAAGAAATCATCATTGTGCTGCCTGGTGCAGATATTCAACAGGCGTGGGAAAAAGCAGAAGGATTGAGGAAAATGATCCAAAGCCAGCCTTTGACCTATGAAGGGATGGAACTGCCTGCACTTACTGTATCAGGGGGCGTTGCTAGTTATCCCGGCGATGGAGAAAGCTGGAAAATCGTATTGAAAGTTGCAGATCATCGGCTCTATCAAGCCAAAAAAGCGGGAAGAAATCAGACGCATATATCCACTTCCAACATTGTAGAATAATGCAGAAGTTTGATCTCGAATAGTGGAATCAGACCTTGCCTAAGCAAGCAGTACCAGTCGCGGAACTGAGCGGCGCGACGGCGGGCTGACATTGCATATTCAGAACGAATCCCCGGCAAAGACAAGGAATCTAACTGGCTACCGGCACCCAAAGGCTCGTTCTTCATGGCCATGCGGCTCTACTGGCCAAAATCCGAAGCGACAGAGGGGAAACGGACCGCGCCGTCGCAAAAGTACGCGCCATAGCACACAGAATGTTGTGATGCTTCCAAACAATTAACGCAGCTACACCGCGGCGTTAATGCCGTCTGGCTCTGTTTTCGGAATTGAATTCAAGCAAAAAGTTAATTAAAAAGCTACATTCTAAAGCAGATGTAACGCACAATCTGATAGACATTTTATCCAGAACCTTTTGGTATTTCTGGTGGAAAACCTTGCATCGCGTAGCCTGGAAGCGCACTCATTATTGTTGGCTATACTGGCCGTTCCGCTGATTAAAATGGGCGGCTTAAGGCCATCCTGAGCGTCCATGATTCATATGTTCACCATTGGATAAGAGAAGAAATTGCCTTGGCAGAGGATATGGCGGACCGGACCTGGTTTGCATTGAAAAGTACGCGCGCTCAAAGTGAATTGAAGGCTGAACGCGACCAAAACAGCACATTCTGGACTGCATGGCAGAAGGTGTCACGCTGTTGCTTCATGACTGGACGATTATAGAAGTCAATGAATTGGGAGCGCACATCACCGGCCTCCCCCGCCTGGAATTAATCAGCCGTAATCAATGGGAGGCGGTGCCATATATTGTCGGCACCCCGGTAAAAGCTCTTTTCAAGCGCGTACAAACAGGCGGAAAAGCCGAAACCTGTGAGTTCTTCCGTCCCTATCCAAATGGTAATAACGAATGGCTTGAACTGAGGGTCTATCCGTTGACGGGAGGTCGGATCGCCATATTTTTCCGGGATATCACTGAACGCAAGCAAAGCGAAGAGAAGCTGAGGGAGGCGGACCGTCGCAAGGATGAGTTTCTGGCCATGCTCGCCCATGAATTGAGAAACTCGCTGGCCCCGATCAGCGCCGCCGCCGAACTATTGCAAAGAGCGAGTCTTGATCAGGGCCGCGTACGGAAAACCAGCGAAATCATCGGTAGGCAGGTGTCTCATATGACCAATCTAGTCGATTACCTGCTCGATGTATCACGTGTCACCCAAGGCTTGGTCAAGCTGGATAATGTATCACTGGACATCGCGCACATCGTATCGCAAGCCGTGGAACAGGTAGCACCGATTATTCGGTCACGCCGCCACCATCTGGTATTGCATTTGTCCCCGGAGTTGGCCGCGGTTGTCGGGGATCAAAAAAGGCTGGTTCAAGTGATTTCTAATATCTTGAACAATGCTGCAAAGTACACCCACGATGGCGGCCACATCTTACTCAAAACCGAAGTGCGCGACTCGCACGTCATAATCGAGGTCAGCGACAATGGCATCGGCATGACGCCTGATTTGGTGGCCCAGGCATTCCACCTGTTTGCGCAAGCCGAACGCACATCGGACCGTTCAGGTGGCGGGCTTGGGCTTGGGCTTGGGCTTGGGCTTGGGCTTGGACTCGGACTGGCATTGGTCAAGAGCTTGCTGGAACTCCACGGTGGGACGGTAAGGTGCGAAAGTGAAGGCGTAGGCAAAGGGAGTAAATTTACCGTCTGCCTGCCACGACTCATGGCGACGACTAGCCATGACCAACAGCCCGCACCGGACGGGCCAATTCAACGTGCATGATCACTGCGTATCATGGTAGTGGATGACAACTAGGATGCGGCGTCGATGCTGGCCAGTTTGCTGGAAGCATCCGATCACTAAGTGCTGGTCGAGTACAACGCAAGAAAAGCACTGGAACTGGCTGCAGAAAAAGCGCCTGAAGTGTGCATTCTCGATATTGGCTTGCCAGATGTAGATGGAAACGAACTGGCACGGCGTCTTCGCGAACACCCAACAACCACTAAATCGATACTGATTGCAGTAACCGGATACTGTCAGCAATCAGATCGTCAGCAGACGCTTGCGGCCGGTTTTGACCACCATCTTGTCAAGCCGGTTGACACTAAAAAACTAGCCGCAATACTGGCAGATATAGGCAACGCTTGAACGCCCTGCGTTGAAACTTTGTCGGAGGTGAATGGTTGAATGCGTCGAATGCAGACTTTCTCTACCGGCCACTAACAGACGCCTCAATCAAGTGGGCACTCCAGGCAAACGATCATCAGCTGGTGGCTAGCCATTGGAAACCGCAACTGGTGAAGCGCAATGTGTTGTCAGATGCAACCAATAAATTCGGACGCTGTCCCACAGCATCATCGCTAACGAATTTCATCATGACCAACACTTTGTGGTTTTTGCTTGTTGGGGTACTTATGTTGACCCGAGGCTTGGGTACAACAGCGTTGGGCAAGCTCCCCTTTACGCCGGCTATTGTCTATCTGCTTGTCGGGTTTTTGCTTGGGCCAAGCGGCTTGGGTGCATTTTATTTTGATCCATTAAAGCATGCACCTCTGCTTGAATTGCTGACCGAAATAGCTGTGCTGATCTCTCTTTTTTCTGCCGGCGTAAAAATGCCTGTGCCGGTCAACCTCGCTCGGTGGCGTCCGCCGTTGAGACTGGCATCTGTCTCTATGGTGATGACTGTTGGATTAGTGACAGCTTTTTCATTTTTTGTACTAGATCTGCCGCTTGGCGCAGGTGTTTTATTGGGCGCAATTCTAGCCCCTACCGACCCCGTGTTAGCCACCGACGTCCAGTCACGTCACGTTGGTGATAATGACCAACTTCGTTTTACACTGACTTGTGAAGCGGGGTTGAACGACGGGACTGCGTTTCCATTCGTGATTCTTGGTCTTGGTTTATTAGGGCTACACGACATTGGCCATTTCGGCTGGCGTTGGGCGTTAATCGATGTACTTTGGGCGACCGCCGGCGCCATAACTATTGGCATTTTAGGAGGTATCGGCGTCGCGAGAATCGTATGGAGATTAAGAGGCGCAAAAGGTGAACATGATGTTTTAGATGATTTTGTTGCTTTAGGATTGATTGCTATCGTTTATGGAATCTGCGTATCCGTCAATACTTGGGGTTTTCTCGCCGTATTTTTTGCGGCAGTAGCGTTGCGACAAACAGAATTGCGACTGGCGCGGTCCACCGGTGTGAAGCCGGAAACATTCAATGCCGACGTTGCAGTGCCAGTCGATCCAGCGGCAAGTCCCGAATTAACACCTCCCGCAATCGTCAGCGTCGAAGCCTTGGTTTTCAAGGAGCACTTGGAAAGACTTTCTGAACTTATGCTCGTTCTTCTGCTTGGTGGAATGATGACGCTGGATTTCTGGAATTGGAGAACCGTCGGTCTCGCATTGTTTATCCTTTTTATAGCACGCCCTTTAAGTACGTACATCGGACTGATTGGAACTGTAACGTCTCGGCGCAACAAAGGCCTGATTGGATGGTTCGGCGTACGTGGAATCGGCTCTATTTATTACCTGATGTACGCTATCCAGCACGGGTTGCCTCAAGGTTTAGCGCATGAGCTGATTCAGTGCACCTTAATTGTTATAACGATTTCGATTCTCGTGCACGGAACAAGCGTCAAGCCATTGCTAAGAGTGTTTTGGCGGCCTTCAAGCAAAAGCGATAAAGCAGCTGGGTAAAAAGAAAACCAGGTAATGAGTTACCGATAGAAAGCTTCCCTTGATTCAACTGGCCGATGCAACAGATTGATGAAATCTTTCCGCAAGTGTTTCGTAGTTTAGGATTTTTCTCGGACACTCCTTCAGCGCATCTCCCGTGTATTGAGATACTTTGCTGAATATTCAGGCAGCTCTTATTGAATCGGCAAAATAATTATTTGCCCGTAACCGCAGGTACTTTCAATGTCTGTAAATCAATCAACAGTGACTCACCATCGCCATTGATCCAGACTTGCGCATCCTGGATTGTGCATTGCAGTTGCATATTGCGTTGAGCGAGTTTGGCGAGCGACTGA
>Ga0326733_1000164_pt1 | contig 21630 bp, 17 predicted proteins | sample 14_GP2_308_FD_207946 | JGI IMG/M metagenome (GOLD analysis project Ga0326733, IMG submission 207946) | Glacier ice microbial communities from Ngari, Tibet, China - 14_GP2_30.8 | ecosystem: Environmental > Aquatic > Freshwater > Ice > Glacier | place: China: Ngari, Tibet | collected 2018-07-17
TCAGCATAAAATTATGACGTAGAGCAATTCGACAGAAATATTTGACCGCATCAATCACAAAAAGCACCCTATGGGGCACCGGGTAGCGTATGCGACTTGTTACTCAGAGGAGTTTTGCAAGAGGCTCACAAGAAAAACATAGCAAAGACAATAAGCAACGCAAGCTTGGATTAGCTATCAGCAGTCCGACGCTGCCGTCTAGCGTCGCGACCAAAAGCTGGGGCGTGTCACGAGGAGTGGCGGCGCGTGAATCCCACCGTTTCCATTCGGCTTCCTACCGCCAATAGATTGTTTTAGAATAAGAGATTGCGTGCTGACCCGGCGTGCAGCTCTGACCTTGGTGCAACTCATTCTTTATGGCAAAAAAAATTACGCAGGAACCGGATGCGGCCACGCCCGATTCATTTGAGCAGGCAATGGTCGAGCTTGAACAGCTGGTAGCAAAGATGGAGGCAGGCGAGCTGCCGCTAGAAGCCTCGGTTGCTGCATACCGGCGCGGCGCCGAACTGGTGCGGTTTTGTAATGTGCAACTGGACCGGGTTGATCAGCAGGTCAAGGTGCTGGAAGGCGAACTATTGAAGCCGCTGATGCCGGTGGTCTCGACAGCGGAAAGCAGCCAGTGAGTTTGGCAGCACATTCCGTTAGCGGTTTTGCCACGTGGACGGCGCAGGTGCAAGCCACTGTTGAAGCAGCGCTGGCTGACTCTCTGCCGTCGGCAGCATCGGTACCTGTGCGGCTGCATGAGGCCATGCGTTATGCAGTGCTGGGCGGTGGCAAGCGGGTGCGGCCACTGCTTGTTTTCGCGGCGGGTGCTTTATTTAATGCGCCAGTTACCGCTCTGGCGCAAGCAGCCGCAGCGGTGGAAATGATCCATGCGTATTCATTAGTGCATGATGATTTGCCTTGCATGGATGACGACGCGTTGCGCCGTGGCAAGCCAACTGTGCATGTCCAGTACGATCAAGCCACTGCGCTACTGGTAGGCGATGCCTTGCAATCGCAGGCGTTCGCTGCGCTGACCGATGCGGCAAGCGGTATTGCTGCAGCACGTCAATTGGAAATGGTGCGTCTGCTGGCATATGCCGCCAGTTCGTGCGGCATGTGCGGCGGCCAGGCAATTGATCTCGACAGTGTGGGTGCCAGCCTCGATCTGGCGGCGCTGGAACACATGCATCGCTTGAAAACCGGTGCCTTGCTGCATGCATCGGTCATGTTGGGTGCATGGTGCGGCAAAGCATTGCAGGAAGCGGACATGAAGGCATTGGCGGCCTACGCGGATGCGGTCGGCTTGGCATTTCAGGTGGTCGATGACGTGCTAGACGCAACTGCCGATTCTGTTACCTTGGGCAAAACTGCAGGCAAAGATGCGGCAGACAACAAACCGACGTATGTCAGTATCCTGGGTTTGCAACCTTCGCTGGAACTGGCTGAAAGGTTGCGCCTTGACGCTCATGCGGCAGTGGCATCCTTTGGCGCGGCGGCCGACCCGCTGCGACGACTGGCAGATATGATTGTGCAACGGAAAAATTAGTGATGAATTTATTGCAGAAAATTGAACAGCCAGCCGATGTGCGCCGGCTGACGCGGTCTCAGCTGGATATTCTGGCAGTGGAGTTACGTGCCTTCCTGCTCGATTCGGTGTCCAAGACCGGTGGCCATTTGTCGTCCAATCTGGGCACGGTAGAGCTGACGATCGCATTGCATTACGTATTCAATACGCCGGAAGACCGGATTGTCTGGGACGTTGGTCATCAAACTTATCCCCACAAAATTTTGACAGGCCGCCGCGAGCGCATGCACAGCCTGCGTCAGCTTGACGGTATCTCCGGTTTTCCGCGGCGGGCGGAAAGCGAGTACGACACATTTGGCACGGCGCATTCATCGACCTCGATCTCGGCGGCGCTGGGCATGGCGGTGGCTGCGCATAACAAGGGCGAAAGCCGGCATGCAATCGCCGTCATCGGCGACGGCGCCATGACCGCCGGTATGGCATTCGAAGCCATGAATAATGCCGGCATTCACGAAGACATCAATCTGTTGGTGGTGTTGAACGACAACGATATGTCGATTTCCCCGCCTGTCGGGGCTTTGAACAGGTATTTAGCCCGACTGATGTCCGGCCGTTTTTATGCGGCCGCAAAGAATGTCGGCAAGACGGTGTTGCCGGGCCCTGTGCTGGAACTTGCCAAGCGTATCGAGGAACATGCCAAGGGCATGGTGGTGCCGGCCACAATGTTCGAAGAGTTTGGTTTTAATTACATTGGCCCTATTGACGGCCACGATCTGGAATCGCTGATTCCTACGCTACAGAATTTAAAACACTTGAAAGGTCCGCAATTCCTCCATGTAGTAACCAAAAAAGGCCAGGGCTACAAACTTGCAGAGGCCGATCCGGTGTTGTATCACGGCCCCGGAAAATTCAATCCTGCAGAAGGCATCAAGCCGGGTACAGCGGGCAAGCCAACTTACACCCAGGTGTTTGGGGAGTGGTTGTGCGACATGGCCGTTGCCGACAAGCGCCTGGTCGGCATCACGCCGGCGATGTGCGGCGGCTCCGGCATGACACAGTTTGAGCAGCGTTTTCCTGACCGCTATTTTGATGTCGGCATTGCGGAGCAGCATGCCGTAACATTTGCAGCCGGTCTTGCCTGCGAGGGCTTGAAACCAGTGCTGGCAATTTACTCTACCTTCTTGCAGCGAGGGTATGACCAGCTGATTCACGATGTCGCCCTGCAGAATCTGGATGTAACGTTCGCTTTGGATCGGGCCGGCTTAGTCGGTGCGGATGGTGCAACGCACGCCGGCAACTACGATATCGCTTTCTTACGATGTATTCCCAATATGGTGGTGATGGCGGCATCTGACGAAAAGGAATGCCGGCAAATGCTGTCGACTGCTTATCAATACAATGGGCCGGCATCGGTGCGTTACCCACGCGGTGCGGGTACTGGCGTGATGGTCGAGCCGGGTTTGGCGACGCTACCCATCGGTGTGGGCGAAAGGCGGCGCGAAGGCCGGTCGATTGCTATCCTGGCGTTTGGCACAATGGTGGCGCCCGCGCTTGCAGCCGGGGATCTTTTGGATGCAACCGTTGTCAATATGCGGTTCATTAAACCCCTTGATTTCGACTTGATTCGCACGCTGGCTGCCACGCATGACGCGTTGGTAACAGTCGAAGAAGGGTGCATCATGGGCGGTGCAGGTGCGGCAGTGGCCGAGGCTCTTGCTGCCGAAGGCATCGTTAAACCGTTGTTGATGCTTGGCTTGCCGGATCGTTTTATTGATCACGGCGATGTTGGGCAATTGCTGGCGGCCTGCGGATTAGATTCAGTCGGAATCGTGGCGTCGGTTCGTAAGCGATTCGGCGGCGAGCTACGATTGGTGTCAAATCAGTTGTAAAAAAACCGTTTTAACACTTCGTATTGGAGTTCAACAATACGCAAGAGCTCGCATAAAATGTTGCAATTTATGTAGCATCCTTATTTTTGCATGCTTTTAAAAAAAGCTCGTCCATTGCAATGCGGCGTGCCGCCCACGCTTCGTTTAGAGCTTCCAGTGCTATATCAAGCCCTAGCTTGTTGCGGCACTTAGAGCAATCAGCAATTGTTTTTGCGACGCAAAATACACGTGCCTTGGCCCACCTCATTACACACATCTTTTTCGGGCCTTGCAAAAATGGAAGTAAGGCCCGGCTTTTTGCCAAAAATATGCTGTTTTCAACCCTTAAATTTCCGTTAGGCCATCAAATAACCGATGGGGAGCACGATGTTGCTCTTGATGAGCACTATGGAGCCTCTCGTAACTATATGATTTTTAAAGTAAAAAAGATGTGTGTAATGAGGTGGCCTTGGCCCCACTAACGTCTACGTTTTCTACACCGTGGGTCATGGCTTGGCGGGACATATGAATCACACGTAAAGGTGGGTAAGCAAGTTTTGGCGGATGGGCTTTATGAGGAATGGCTAACCAAATCTCGGAGGAATGCTGAGTTGTTAGCTCATGAAATCGCAGAGCTGAGACAGGCATATAACATCTCGCTTGCTTCTGGCAAACACTTCAGCTAACGCACCATTTTCTGAGAATTGGCAGTCTGGCAATGCATACAAACCGTGCCCAAGTTTTAATAGCAGCCCATCGCGGACAAGTTTAGCCAAAGTGACTCGCGACTCCCCTGTAGTACCCACGCCAGTACAATAATGTAATTAATTAGCAGTACGTCAAAGCAGATTTAACACCTACCCAAAAAACTCGCGCAACCTGTTTTCAAAAACTGGTGATAGGGTAATCACATACCATTGATTACTCCGCAAGCCAGCGCCTAGCGTAACCCTCACGTACTTAAAATCCTCAATGATTCAAACCCCCAACAACCTCGCGTCCGATTCTTGGGCTATCGCCGATTTACTCCGTGGCGACTTCAGGCAAAGCCAGTACGGCCGCATCATCCTGCCATTTTGCCTGTTGCGCCGCCTGGAATGCGTGTTAGAACCTACTAAAAAAGCGGTGCTCGCCGCACATGAAAAAGTTCAGACGCAGAATCTGCCGGAAGAAGCACAAGAAAAAATGTTGCTCCGTGCAACTGACGGCCTGTCGTTTTTTAACACGTCCAAAATGGACCTCGCCAAGCTCGGCGAGACTAGTATTAAAGCCAATCTAGAAAATTACCTCCAAAGCTTCTCCAAAGATGCCCGCGAGATTTTTGACTATTTCAATTTTGTCGATTTTATTGGTCAACTTAACGACGCCAACCTACTTTACAAAGTTGTGCAAAAGGTGCGCACTATCGATCTCAGCCCGAAAGTCGTCTCTAACCACGACATGGGCTTGGTGTTTGAAGAACTGATCCGCCGCTTTGCTGAAGGTTCGAATGAAACCGCTGGCGAACACTTTACCCCACGCGACATTGTGCGGCTCACCACGGCGCTGGTGTTTATGGAAGATGACGATGCACTAACCAAGCCCGGCATTATCCGCACTATCTACGACCCAACCGCAGGCACTGGTGGTTTTCTATCGGCTGGCATGGAATATGTGCACGAACTAAACCACCAAGCGAGGATGGTCGCTTACGGACAGGAGCTTAATCCAGAAAGCTATGCCATTTGCAAGGCTGACATGCTCATCAAAGGGCAAGAGGTCAAAAATATTAAATTAGGCAACACGCTATCCAACGACCAGCTCTATGCTGACAAGTATGACTACATGCTGTCGAATCCACCATTCGGCGTCGACTGGAAAAAGATCGAGCAAGATATCAATGATGAACATATGCAGAAAGGTTTTGATGGGCGCTTCGGCCCTGGCCTGCCACGCGTCTCCGATGGCTCGTTGCTATTCCTGCTGCATCTGATAAAAAAGATGCGGGATCGATCGGAAGGTGGTGCCCGCATCGGCATCATTCTCAACGGCTCACCCTTATTTACAGGGGGTGCCGGCTCGGGTGAATCCGAAATTCGGCGGTATATTCTGGAAGCCGATTTGCTCGAAGCCATCGTTGCGCTGCCAACCGACATGTTCTACAACACGGGCATCTCTACTTATATTTGGGTGCTATCCAATAAGAAAGCTGCAGAGCGAAAAGGACAAGTGCAGCTGATTAATGGCGTCAATTTATGCAGCAAGATGCGTAAATCCTTAGGCAGCAAGCGCAATGTAATGGACGCTAGTGACATCGCCACCATTACTCGATGCTTTGGCAATTTTGAGGTGGTCGATGCGCGTGAACTCGATAAGCCCGCCGCACAAAAAAGCAATCGCGGCCGCCAATCAGCCAACCCCAAAGCGGAGGCCGCTAAAACCTTCGCCAGCAAAATCTTTAAAACCCACGAATTTGGCTACCGCCGCATTACCATCGAGCGCCCGCTTCGCTTGTCTTGCCAATTTAGCGATGAGCGCCTAGCGAGTCTGCGGTTTGAATCTGGAGCGCTTAACACCATTATGCAATGGGCCTATGCCGAATACGGCAGCGATGCCAACGCCCTTTGGACTGACGCACCCGATTGCCCACATTATGGCGACCTCGCCACGCATCAAGACGCGATTCGTCGGTATATCAAAATCCACTTTATCGACCTTAAAGAAAAACAAATCAAGGACTTGCTCGACCGTAGCACCTGGCAAGCACAAATAGCCATCTTGCTCAAAGCGCGTAAATTGCAGCAACACATTGGCACTGTTCAGTTCGACGACATGAACGACTTTGATAATGTGCTAGCTCTAGCCCTAGCAGCTAAAAAGCAATCCATCAGCCTTGACGCAAAAGACAAGAAAGCCATCGAAGCCGCTATCAGTTGGAAGAACCCTGCCGCTGCTAAAATCATCAAAAAAGTGCATAAAACCAAAGCCGATCCGATCTATGGTTTATTTAGCATAGACGACAAAACCATCGAGTACAAAGCCGATGGCGACTTACGGGATTTTGAAAATGTTGTACTCGATCCATCCCAATCCATCAACGCCATCAATGAAGCTTACTTCCAAAAAGAAGTACAGCCGCATGTGCCAGATGCTTGGATAGACGCCAGCAAGAAGGATGATAAAGACCAGCAGATCGGCATCGTCGGCTACGAAATTCCATTCAATCGCCACTTCTACCAATATCAGCCGCCACGCGATCTGGCCGAGATCGATGCTGATCTGGATGCAGTCAGCGCCGAAATCATGAAGTTGCTACAAGAGGTGCATTCATGAGCAAAAAAGAACTCGCGACGATTACAGCACCCGACTTTGCGGAGGTCGTGCAGTTAATTAGTGCGGCGCGCCAACATGCTTATCAGACCGTTAACACCACTTTGATCGAGCTGTATTGGCAAGTTGGTGCTTACATCAGCAACAAGGTTAGCGCTGCAGAATGGGGCGATGGCGTCATCACACAATTGGCGCAGCATTTGGCGGTGACACAGCCAAATCTAAGAGGATTTACCAGTTCAAATCTATTTCGCATGCGCCAGTTTTATGAGACTTATCAAAATGACCAAATTGTCGCGCCACTGGTGCGACAATTGCCTTGGACACACAATCTCATCATTTTGGGCCGCAGTAAGCGTGTCGAAGAGCGTAAATTTTATTTGCAGATAGCGATCAAAGAGGGATGGAGTAAGCGTGAATTAGAGCGCCAGTTCAATAGCTCATTGTTTGAGCGCATGATACTTGATCCGGTAAAAATGTCGCCAACGCTGATAAAAACCCATCCGGAAGCACTTAATGTCTTTAGAGACAGCTACGTAGTCGACTTTCTAAGCCTGTCGCAAAACCATAGCGAAGCTGATCTACACCAAGGCTTACTCGGTAAGTTAAGGCAATTTTTATCCGAGCTCGGTCGTGACTTTTGTTTTATCAGCACCGAATTTCCGGTACAAGTTGGCAAACAGGACTTTGCGCTCGACCTGCTGTTTTTTCATCGCGGTTTGAATGCTCTGGTCGCGATAGAACTGAAGGTTACCGCATTTGCGCCCGAGCATTTAGGCAAACTCAACTTCTATCTGGAAGCCCTCGACCGCGACCATAAAAAACCACACGAAAATCCTGCTATCGGCGTGTTGCTGTGTGCCAGCAAAGATGATGAGGTAGTGGAATATGCGTTAAGCCGCAGCCTGTCGCCTGCCATGATCGCTGAATACCAAACCCAGTTACCCGATAAAAAATTGCTGCAAGCCAAGCTGCATGAGTTTTACTTGTTGAATATTGCGGAAGGGGACGCGTGATGGGGCGGTATCGGGCCTATGGGGAGTATAAGAACTCTGAAGTGGAGTGGGTTGGTGATATTCCTATTGACTGGGAAGTAATGCCGCTATTTGCGATCGCTTCGACGGAGTCCGTAAAAAATTCTAACGGTGCCGAAAACAATGTTTTATCGCTGAGCTATGGAAGTATCGTGCAGCGAGATGTCGAGGATAATTTTGGACTATTGCCGGAATCATTCAATACCTATCAATTAGTAAATCCGGGCGATTTGATTTTGCGATTGACTGATCTTCAAAACGATAAACGAAGCCTCCGAGTTGGCGAGGCAAAAGAAAAAGGAATAATTACTTCGGCTTATTTGAAATTAACGGCCAAGAAAAAATATTTAAACGAAAGATTTCTCTACCGTTTACTTCATTCGTACGATACGACCAAAGTATTTTATGGAATGGGAGGCGGATTGCGGCAGTCAATGAAATTTGAGGAAATGAAGCGCTTGCAAATATTGGCACCTCCACTTTTGGAGCAAGAAAAAATCGCCAATTTCCTTGACCACGAAACCGCCAAAATCGATACCCTGATTGCGAAGCAGCAGCAACTTATTAAACTGCTCAAAGAAAAACGTCAGGCAGTGATTAGCCACGCCGTCACCAAAGGCCTTAACCCTAATTCCCCCATGCGCGACTCAGGTGTGGAATGGTTGGGTGAAGTGCCGAAGCACTGGATTTTAAAAAACTATCGTTATGCCACAAAAATTTACCGAGGGAAATTCGGCCATCGTCCGAGAAATGATCCTGCCTTTTACGACGGAGCGCATCCATTCATACAAACCGGAGATATTACCTAATCGGGCAACAAAATCGTTTCCTATAAACAGACGCTGAATGAAAAAGGTGTAAGGGTTAGTCAGAAATTTCCTGCTGGAACTCTGGTAATGGCGATTGCTGCGAATGTCGGAGATACGGCGATATTAGATTTCGAAGCGTACGCGCCTGACAGTATTGTGGGCTTCAAGCCAAATAACGATATTGAATTGGAATTTCTTCAATATTGTTTTATGGCGGCACTACCCGCGTTGGAACAAACATCAACTCAGAGTACACAAGCAAATTTGAATATTGATCGAATTGGAGCAGTTAAGGCCGCGTTTCCGCCTATATTCGAACAAAAAAATATCACTGCTCATCTGGATTGCCTTATTGAAAGTTACGTGATTATTGAAAAGAAAGCACTCAAAGGGATTGAACTGATGCAAGAACGCCGCACAGCCCTAATCTCCGCTGCCGTCACCGGCAAAATCGACGTCCGTAACTGGCAGCCAGCCTCCACATTCACACCTTTAGAAGCCGCTGCATGAGCCAATCTTCCGGTAACGATAAAGCGAAAGAGCTAGCCTTTCAAAATGACATGATCGGGCATTTGCTGGCCAACGGTTGGCTACGAGGCAAATCCGAGCACTACAACCGTTCGCTAGCTTTGTATCCGGAAGATGTAATCGGTTTTATAAAAGATACGCAAGACGAGCAATGGCAAAAGTTTTGCGCGCTGTATCCAAACGACTCTGAGCAAAAATTTCTGGAGCGCGTGGCAACCCAACTCAACAAAGCCGACCCGAATGCGGCGAACAAAGAAATGCGTACCTTCGGCACGCTAGGCGTGTTGCGCCATGAGATCAAAGACCGCAACACCCGCTTCAGCATGTGTCAGTTTCAACCTGAGCACAATTTGAATCCGGCAACCATAGCGCGGTATGCGCAAAACCGTTTGCGCGTAGTGCCGGAATTGGTCTATAGCCCGTGGGCAAACGAAGCGCACCGGATCGAAACGGGTGCCAAGGCAAAGAGCTGGCGCATTGACTTGGTTTTGTTCGTCAACGGCATCCCGGTCGCAACGTTGGAGCTAAAGTCTGAATTCAAGCAGGCAGTCCATAACGCGATGAATCAATACAAAACCTCGCGCCTGCCCATTGACGCTGTTACCAAAAAACCAGAACCTTTACTCACTTTCAAGCGCGGTGCGCTGGTACATTTTGCGGTGAGCCAGTACGAGGTGTACATGGCAACCCGGCTGGAAGGCAAGGAGACGTTTTTCCTGCCGTTCAACAAAGGCACAGCCGAAGGCGGCGCGGGCAATGACGTGCCAGCCGACGTATCGCAATACGCCACCGAATACTTGTGGAACGAAATTTTATTGCCAGACAACCTGCTGAAAATTCTTGCGCGCTATGTGCATTTACAAATTGACGAGAAAGAAGACTGGGAAGGCCGTAAATACAAGAAAGAAAGCCTGATTTTTCCACGTTATCACCAGTGGGATGTGGTCAATAAATTGGTCGATGCAGCGCGCAAAGAAGGCCCTGGTCAAAAGTATCTGATTCAGCATAGCGCCGGTTCGGGCAAATCGAATTCCATCGCCTGGGTGGCGCATCAGTTATCGTCCCTGTACGACACGAAGGGCAATAAGCAATTTCACTCGGTAATCGTGGTAACCGACCGAACGGTTCTGGATGCGCAGCTGCAAGACACGATTGCGCAGTTCGAGCACACCGATGGCGTGGTCGGGCGCATCAATAACCAGGAAGGCGACGGCTCTAAATCGGAGAAGCTGGCCAAAGCGCTGGAAAACTCGCAGCCCATCATCATCGTTACCATTCAGACCTTTCCGTTTGTGTTGAAGGCGATTGAAAACAGCGTGCGCTTGAAAGAGCGCAACTACGTAGTGATTGCCGATGAAGCGCATTCCTCACAAACTGGTTCCACCGCACGTCAATTAAAAGAAGTATTGATGGTCGATAGTAGTGGGGATGACGAAGAACTGTCGACCGAAGACATCCTAGATGCAGCCGTGGCATCGCGCCGTGCATCGCCGAACCTGAGTTATTTGGCGTTTACCGCCACGCCCAAAACCAAGACGCTGGAATTATTTGGCCGCTTACCCTTCCCAGCAGAAGTATCTTCCAAAACCAACATGCCAGCTGCCTTCCATGTCTACAGCATGCGCCAGGCGATTGAAGAAGGCTTTATTCTTGATGTACTGAAGAATTACACTAACTACAAAGTGGCTTACAACCTGGCGATGAAGATCAAAGACAGTGACCAGGAAGTGGAAAGCAAGCGCGCCAAGGTAAGGCTTAATCAATGGGTGCGCCTGCATGACCACAACATTAGCCAGAAGGTGATGGTCATCGTCGAGCATTTCAAAACCCATGTGATGGGGCTGCTGGGCGGACAAGCCAAAGCAATGGTGGTGACCAGCTCGCGCAAGGAAGCCGTGCGTTACAAATTGGGTTTCGATCAGTACATTGCTGAACAGGGTTACCAAAAAATTCATGCAATGGTGGCCTTCTCAGGCGAGGTGGAATTTACCCCGAAAGACCCAAGCTCTGAAGCGGTGTTGGGGAAGAAGTTCACCGAATCCACGATGAATCCCGCACTCAAAGGGCGCGATATGCGCAAAGCTTTTGATACCGATGATTATCAAGTTATGATTGTGGCGAATAAATTCCAGACTGGCTTCGATCAACCTAAGCTGTGTGCGATGTGCGTGGATAAAAAGCTTGGTGGCGTCGAATGTGTGCAGACGCTGTCACGCTTGAACCGTATGTATCCGGGCAAGAAAGAAACGGGCACCTTTATTCTGGATTTCTTTAATGCGCCGGAAGAAATACTGGCGTCATTTCAACCCTACTTCCAAACGGCTGCGTTGGCCGATGTGTCGGACCCAGACTTAATCTTCGATCTGTCCGCTAAATTGCGTGCAGCAGATATCTTCACCGGGGCAGCAGTCGATCAATTCTGCAAAGCTTTTTTTCAGAAGAGTAAAAGCAACGCGGCGATTGCCAACATTTGCAAGCCCGCAATCGAGCGCTGGCAGCAGCGATACAAGTCGGCGGTGGAAGCTTATAAGCAGGCGAAAATTATCTTTGAGCGGACAAAGACCACCAAGGATGCGGTATTGATTGCAAACGCGGAAAATAGCTTTAAGCAATGTACGCAAGAGAAAGACGCGTTGGAAATCTTCAAGAAAGACTTGGGCACTTACGTGCGTTTCTATGAGTTCATGTCGCAGATCGTTGACTATAACGATAAGGAATTGGAAAAGCTCAGCCTTTACGCCCGTAACCTACGCCCGATGCTGCGCGAGATGATCACAGAGGAAGACGAAATTGATTTAAATAGCGTTGTATTAAGCCATTACCGCGTATCCAAAGTTCGCCAGCAGCACCTGGTCATGCAAGAGTCGGAAGAATACAAGCTGGAACCAGGTGACGAAGCCGGCACAGCAAAAGCCAAGGATAAGAAAGTCGAATTTTTATTGCAGATCGTTTATCGCTTAAACGAGTTATTCATCACCGACAAATTGACTGAAGATGACATGGTCAATTACGCGCACACCATTCGCGACAAGGTCAGAGAAAATGCATCGGTGATGCGTCAATTAGAAAATAACGGCGCTGAACAAGCAATGCTGGGCGACTTTCCCAAAGCCATCGATGATGCAATCCTTGATAGCAACGAAGTGCATCGCAATCAGATGCTGCAATTGTTGTCCGATCCGAAGAAGGCGGCTGGCTTTGCAAAAATAGTCTTTGACTTGTTGACGACGACACAGCGAAGTGATTGAGGGTGTGCGCGCTCTTGATTGTAGTTCGGCAGTCTCCGGCTATACTAAACATGAGTATTTCGCCCTCCCAATATTGTGAATGGAGCTCTCATGTATCAAAACATTTTGGTAGCTTATCACGGTAGCAGCACAAGCTATTCTGCTTTGTATGAATGCAAGCGTTTACTGCCTATCAATGCCGATGTGCAGGTTCATGTGCTGGTAGTGATCGATCCGCCACCCACTCCGGTCGTCAGCGAGCTTGGCACGTTTATCGAGACAAGTTACGAAGTTGACCTGGAAACTGCCCGCAACCGGGCGAGGGAAGAAGCTTTACAAGCCTGTGTTCTGCTCCAGGATCATGGGCTAGCAACTACTGTGCAGGTGGAATGCGGCGACCCGGTGCAGGTCATTGCCGCTTCGGTGGAGGCGCTGGGGATCAATTTGGTGATCATTGGCCATTCTCGCCAAAAACCTTATGCACTACGATGGTGGCGCGGTGCAACGGATGCGGTTTTAGTTGAAAAAGTGCGGTGCAGCGTTTTGGTGGCAGCAGACCCCGACGCCAGACATTAGCGCGCTCGGCCTTTTTGCCACAGGACGTCGCTGCCGCCGTCAAACCGATTTAGTACCCGTGACAGCACGAACATCAAATCGGACAGGCGGTTCATGTACTGGCGTGGATTGGCGTTCAGAGCTTCAGTCTTCCCCAAACTCACGATTACTCGTTCTGCGCGGCGGCACACAGTGCGGCACACATGCGCCTGTGAAGCGCTACGCGAGCCGGCCGGCAGGATGAATTCGGCTAATGGTGGCAAATCGGCATTGTAGTGTTCAAGTAGCGCATCGAGGCGTAACACGTGTTCATCGGTGATCATGGTGTAGCCCGGAATACATAGCTCACCACCCAGGTCGAAGAGGTCATGCTGAATGCTGATCAAGGCTTCTCGCAGAGCCTCGGGCATCGGTTCACATAAGAGCAGACCAATTTGAGAATTTAACTCATCCACATCCCCCATTGCATGTACCCGTAAGCTGTCCTTGTTGGTACGGCTGCCGTCACCTAACCCAGTAGTGCCGTCGTCACCGGTGCGAGTGGCGATTTTAGAGAGGCGATTGCCCATAGTGTGCCTTACAGAAAAAAAGAAAAACAAGGATACGATAAAAGGGAATGCAGGGTTTGCCCACATCACAGCGTTTTTCGCTACACTGATATTTTCTTGCGACAACTTTAACGGAAAACATGATGCAGGCGATTGCCGCACCCTCCAACATATCTCCCGCTGCATTTCCATTGGAACGACAGCGCCAGGTGGTTCACGCGTTGCGCAAGGTCTTGCCGGCCAACTGCGTATTGTCCAGCGAAGAAGATACGCGTCCGTACGAATGTGACGGCTTGTCGGCTTTCAGGCAACTGCCGATGGTCGTGGTGTTGCCGGAGAACGAGGCGCAGGTTGTGGCTGTGCTGGATGCCTGCCGCATCTTGCAGGTGCAGATCGTGCCGCGTGGCGCCGGCACCGGGCTTTCCGGCGGCGCCATGCCGATCGCCGATGGTGTTGTGCTTTCAACTGCCAAGCTGCGCCGTATTGTTGGCATCGATGCCCATGCGCGCACCGCAATCGTGGAGCCGGGTGTGCGTAATCTGGCAATCTCTGAAGCAGCTGCGCCCCACGGTTTGTATTACGCGCCAGACCCTTCTTCACAAATCGCCTGCACCATTGGTGGCAACGTTGCTGAAAACTCTGGGGGCGTGCATTGCCTGAAATACGGGCTCACAGTGCATAACGTCATGAGGGTTCGCATGGTGACTATTGACGGTGAAATTGTAGAGCTGGGCAGTGCTGCGCTGGACGCGCCAGGGCTTGATCTGCTGGCAGTGTTTATCGGCTCTGAAGGCATGCTCGGCATCGTTACCGAAGTCACGGTGCGCCTGATTCCGAAGCCCCCACTGGCGCGGGTAATCATGGCTTCGTTCGATGATGTCGTGAAAGGTGGTAATGCAGTGGCTAGCGTCATTGCGGCAGGTATTATTCCTGCAGGGCTGGAAATGATGGACCGCACCTCGTCACGCATGGTTGAGCCGTTTGTCAAGGCTGGATACGATATTGATGCTGCTGCAATTTTGCTGTGCGAATCCGATGGCATGCCGGAAGAGGTCGAGGAAGAAATTGGCCGCATGACGGCAGTGTTGCAAGCCTCGGGTGCAACCGCAATTTCAGTGTCGCACAATGAACTGGAGCGATTAAAGTTCTGGTCTGGGCGCAAGAATGCGTTTCCGGCAGCGGGGCGTATTTCTCCTGATTATTACTGCATGGATGGCACCATCCCGCGTAAGAATCTGGCGCAGGTATTGTTGGGCATCGAGACAATGGAAAAGAAATATGGTTTGCGTTGTGCCAACGTATTTCATGCAGGCGACGGCAACCTGCATCCGCTCATCATGTTCGATGCCAATATTGAAGGTGAATTTCACCGTGCCGAATTGTTCGGTGCTGAAATCCTTGAGTTGTGCGTGGCTGTAGGCGGAACCATCACCGGTGAGCATGGCGTAGGCATTGAAAAAATCAACTCCATGTGCGTACAGTTTTCTGCTGCGGAGCTGGCAGTATTTTTTGCCGTCAAGCGTGCTTTCGATACGGCTTTTCTGCTCAACCCCGACAAAGCCATTCCAACCCTGCAGCGCTGCGCCGAGTACGGCAAGATGCATGTGCACAAAGGCCAGTTAAAGTTTCCCGAGCTGCCACGTTTTTAACAGGAGCAGCCAAAAATGGATTACATGATTGGAATGTTTGCCGACCAAATCGCTGCCGCCGGCGCCGGTAGTACATCTCTGTGTATTGTCGGCGGCGATACCAAGAAATGGTATGGGCAAGCACCCCGTGGCGACGTGCTGACCACACGGGAACATACTGGCATCATCGACTACGAACCAACCGAGCTGGTGATTACTGCACGTTGCGGCACACCATTGGGCGAGATCGAAGCCGTGCTGGCAGCGCATCGGCAGATGTTGGCATTCGAGCCACCGCATTTTGGGTCCCAGGCAACCATCGGCGGTGCAGTGGCCGCCGGGCTCTCTGGGCCACGCAGGCAGGCAGTTGGCGCATTGCGCGACTTCGTTCTCGGAGCCGTAATCATGGATGGTAAAGGCGAGGTACTGCATTTTGGTGGCCAGGTCATGAAGAACGTTGCCGGTTATGATGTTTCGCGGCTTCTGACCGGCTCCCTCGGCACGCTGGGGTTATTGCTGGAGGTGTCCCTCAAGGTACTGCCCAAACCCGTCGCCGAGGTTACCGTTTGCCTGCCGATGAACCAGGATGAAGCCATCTATCAAACCAATTATTGGAGTGGCCAGCCGTTGCCGGTATCGGCGACCCTGTGGCAGGACGATAGGTTGACGGTGCGTTTGTCGGGTGCGCGGGCAGCCGTTGATGCTGCAAAACTGCGCATTGGTGGTCAAGAAATGGACGGTGAGGCTTTTTGGCATGCCGCACGGGAGCAGACCCTGCCTTTTTTTGCGGGCATTGAAGAGAGCCGGCCGCTTTGGCGTTTGTCGGTGCCGTCCACCACGCCGTCGATTGCATTGGCAGGTACGCAATTAATTGAATGGTGTGGTTCCCAACGTTGGTTGCGCACCAGTGCTCCAGGCGCTGAGGTGAGAGCTGCAGCCTTGGCGGCAGGCGGCCATGCCACGCTGTTTCGGGGCGGTGACAAGGCAGATGGCGTGTTCCAGCCTTTAGCGCCAGCCGTAAAAAAAATTCACCAGCGCCTTAAAGCCGCATTCGATCCGCAGGGCCTGTTCAACCCAGGCCGCATGTACCCCGACTTGTAAAACCGGAAATCCTTCATGCAAACCAATCTCGCCGATTTCATCAAAGATACGCCTGAAGGCCAGGAAGCCGATGCCATCTTGCGCAAGTGCGTGCATTGCGGCTTTTGTACGGCGACCTGCCCGACCTATCAATTGCTTGGCGATGAACTGGACGGCCCACGCGGGCGAATCTATTTAATCAAACAGGTATTAGAAGGCAAGAAGGCCACGGCAAACACGCAGCTGCATCTGGATCGTTGCCTGACCTGCCGCAGCTGTGAAACCACTTGCCCTTCGGGTGTGCAGTATGGGCGGCTGGTTGATATTGGTCGCAAGGTGGTTGATGAACAGGTGCCGCGTGCGCCGGTACAGCGTTTAACACGCATGGCATTAAAGCAGGTGCTGCCACGCAAGTGGCTGTTTAATCCGGCGATGAAAGTGGGCCAACTGGTGCGTCCTTTGTTGCCAGAAGCCTTGCGCAACAAGGTGCCGGCCCGGCAGGATGCAGGCGTCTGGCCCAAGACAAGCCATGCACGCAAGATGCTGTTGCTTGACGGTTGTGTGCAGCCGGCAATGGCGCCCAACATCAATGCCGCCACGGCACGGGTGCTGGATGCCTTGGGAGTGCAGTTGATTGTTGCGCCCCGTGCCGGCTGCTGCGGTGCGATCCGGCATCACCTCAACGACCACGATGCTGCAAAGGACGACATGCGCCGCAACATCGATGCCTGGTGGCCTGCCGTCGAAGCCGGCGCCGAAGCAATCGTCATGACGGCTTCCGGGTGCGGCTCGATGGTCAAGGACTATGGCCACTTGCTGGCACATGACCCGGCCTATGCCGACAAGGCGGCGCGCATCGCGGCGTTGACGCGGGATTTAAGCGAAATCTTGCCGGAGTTCCAAGAGATTCTGGAAAAGAAGCTGGCAGGCAAAGTGGTGCGGCGCGTGGCCTATCACCCGCCTTGTACGTTGCAGCACGGGCAGCAGATTCGTGGCAAGGTCGAGGGCGTATTGCGCGCTATCGGCGTCGATGTAACGCTATGCGCCGATAGCCATCTCTGTTGCGGCTCGGCCGGTACCTATTCGGTGTTGCAACCTGAATTGTCGTATCAGCTGCGTGACAATAAGTTGGGCAATCTTTTAGCCAGCAGCCCGCAGGAAATTGTTTCAGCCAACATTGGTTGCCTAACGCATTTGCAATCAGGCACGACCACGCCGGTACGTCATTGGATCGAGTTGGTTGATGGTGCATTGGGTGAGTGTGTTGAGTAGCGTTATCGCAATCTGGACGTTTGCCGTATTGCCTCTGTTTTCGCTCGTACCTTAAACACTGGTGAATTAATAAGCTCGCCCATAAATCTTGGCGTGACCTGATTATCCTGATTGTTTGCAATTAATAATTATTTAGCGCTGCGCGAAGGGGAAATGTTCGAGAACAGCTTCGGTGGTAATCCTCCATTTTTAACGGTCAGCAAAGGTAGACACTATGCAGCCATGGCAAGCCGCTGCTTCGGGGTGAATCCGCCCCATGCCATGTTGGGGCGTTCGTGATTGTAATTCCATAGCCACCGTGTTGCGAAGTCTTGCACTTCGCCAACCGACTCGAACAGATATTGCGCAAGCCATTCGTAGCGCACTGTGCGGTTGAATCGTTCTACGTAGGCATTCTGCTGCAGATTTCCGGCCTGAATATAGTCGATCCGAATCCCGCGCTGCGAAGGCAACGAGAAATCGATCTCGATGCCAAACGCTTCCTGATTGAAGTCGTCGATTACGTTGAACAGTCGAATTAGACATTCCAAAAAGAAACATATTTATGTTTAATCATTGTTCCCGAAGATGCAAAAAGGAATGTTGTTAAATAGTATGATTAAACGATTTATTACTTTGCACTTCTGTTTTTTTAAATCAATATAGGAAGCGGCATCCCGAACCAAAGTCGTGCCCAGGCGCACTGCCTAAAATTTGCAGTTCATATAAAAAATTCTTATATGGCAATTTTTCAATGGAACAACGGTCGATCGCAATCGTGCGGTGGCCACTTCAAACAAGGCAAGGACACCCCATGACATCAACCACACGCAACCTGCTGTTGGTCACTGCACTCGCATCAGCCAGTCTTCTCACCGCATGCGGTGGCGGTGGTGGTGGCGGTTCCGATTCCACGCAGATGGGCACAGTCCGTTTTTCAATGACAGATGCACCGGCTTGCGGCTTTGATGCAGTCAATGTCACGGTTGTGAAGGTTCGGGTACACAAGAGTTCAACGGCCAGCGATACGGATACCGGCTGGACCGACGTCACCCTGTCGCCTGCACGCAAGATCGACCTGCTCACCCTGACCAACGGCAGGCTAGAAGAGCTAGGCCAGGCGCCTCTCGAAGCTGGCAAATATACCCAGATCAGGCTGGTCCTGGCCGCCAATACGTCGGCCTCACCGTTTTCAAACTCGGTTGTGCCCACCGGCGGTACCGAGATCGCCCTCAATACACCAAGCGCGGTACAAAGTGGCATCAAACTTAACAATGAATTCGACGTCGCTGCGGGCACCCTGGCCGATTTTACCCTCGACTTCGACGCCTGCAAGTCGGTCGTCACACGCGGCAACGGCAGCTATGGCCTGAAACCGGTTGTTTCGGTGATTCCAGCTGTCGTCAGCGGCGGCATCAGCGGCTTCGTCACGCCGGTATCCCCCACGGCGAGGCCATTGGTTAGTGCACAGTTGAACGGTGTCGTGATCAAGACCACGGTGCCTGATGCAAGCGGTGCGTTCACGCTTTCGCCCATGGTGCAGTCGGCTACTGGCGCCGGCTATACGGTCGTCGTAACTGCCGACGGCTACGCTACCGATGTCATCAGGGCCGTGCCTGTCGTTGCCAAGGCCACGACCGTGGTGAGCACCGTTGCAGCGCCGCTGCCGTTGTCGACGTCGACCACCTATGCAATCAGCGGTAGGGTATTGCCGGTTTCAGCGGAGGGCGCCGTACGCGCCATCCAGAGTTACGAAGGCCCAACACCGCTGAGCGTGACCGTGAAATATCAAGCAGCGGACCTGGTCACGGGCGCTTATGGCATGAGCCTGCCGACAGCGCCGGCTATGCTGGGCACCTTTGGCAATGGTACCCTGCCGATCGTTCTGGCAGCGCAACCAGGAGCTTCCGCGGGCATTTACAGGGTTGAAGCATCTGCACCGGCACTCACGAGCCAGACTGCCGCCGTCATCTCGACCACCCCATCGCCGCTCGACTTCAACCTGAACTAGGCAGGCGACAGACACGCCAAGTGCATTTGCACAAATATGCAGGCTTGGTGTGGCCACCAGACGAAAACGGACTGCGTGACTTATGCAGTTTAAATTGCCCCGATTTTGAAATGATTCCCAGAAGCTGGACAACAACTTTCTGGAGGTAACGCGAGGGTGAACAGGCGCTGTCAGGCCACTAACAACAGACGCTGTGGGAACAACTATAGGCGTGGCAACAACGAATGCGGAGGCAGGTGCTCCAGTTTTGTCGATGCAATTGCCCATGGTTTTTCTTTCAGCCGATGCAGTGTTAGGTAGTAATCAGATTGCTGATCTGAGCGCATCAATACAGGGCTGGAGTTACAAATTCATTGCTGAGATAGTGCCATTATCATCTCGCACTACGCTCAGCCGATTTTCGATAATTTGCACCATTTCTAATGCTAATCAGTACAGCGCCTTTGCTCTATGCAAAGGCGAGTTCATGTGATGGCAAACTTAACGTTCCGCAAAAGGAAAATGTTGGAGAACAGCTTCCGTAATATTTCTACACCTAGACAAATTCAGCGACCGCAACTGTGTCAGGGCCTGAAGGTGAGCGATGCCGGCATCGGTGAGGTTGCCGCAACTAGAAAAATTCAGCGACTGCAACTGCGTAAGCGGCTGAAGATGGGCAATGCCGGCATCGGTGAGTCTGTCGCAATGGGACAAATTCAGCGACTGCAACTGTATAAGCGGCTGGAGATGGACGACGCCGGCATCGGTGAGTCTGTCGCAATGGTATAAATCCAGCGACTGCAACTGCGTAAGCGGCTGAAGATGGGCAATGCCGGCATCGGTGAGTTGCCAGCAATGGGACAAATTCAGCGACTGTAATTGTTTGAGCGGCCTGAGATGGGCAATAACGGTATCGGTGAGGTTGTAACACCCAGAGAAATCCAGCGACTGCAACTGCGTAAGCGGCTGGAGATGGGCGATGCCGGCATCGGTGAGGATGCGGCATCCAGACAAATTCAGCGACTGCAACTGTGTCAGAGCCTGAAGGTGGGCGATTTTGGCATCGGTGAGGTTGTAACACTCGGACAAATTCAGCGACTGCAACTGCGTAAGCGGCTGAAGGTGGGCGATGCCGGCATCGGTAAGTTGTCTGCAATGGGACAAATCCAGCGACTGCAATTGCGTAAGCGGCTGAAGGTGGGCGATGCCGGCATCGGTGAGTGGTCTGCAATGGGACAAATCCAGCGACTGCAACTGTGTCAGAGCCTGGAGGTGGGCGATGCCGGCATCGGTGAGTTGCCAGCAATGGGACAAATTCAGCGACTGCAACTGCGTAAGCGGCTGAAGATGGGCGATTCCGGCATCAGTGAGGTTGCGGCACCAAGTCAAATCCAGCGACTGCAACTGCGTAAGCGCCTGCAGGTAAATCAGACCAGCATTTGTAACTTGGCTCTCAGACAGATTGATGTGGTGAATTTTGGCGCGGATGGCAGGATCAAGCTGTGCTATGGCTGCGAGATTCGCATCGGTATCGCCTCTCAAACCGGTAATGGTTATTTCAGTGACAGTCGACAACGCTGCCAGCGTATTATGAAGTATATGAAGTTCGCTGGCTGGAAGTGTCAGCTTCGTCAAGGGCATCGTCCCAGTCTGGCGGAAACTTTTGTTTGTAAGGCGAAGTTCTTTGTTTGCGGATCGGCCCGCATGGTTTGCGATGCGTTGTTTTAGGTCGGCTGGCAGTGTATTAAAGCCGGAAGGATTTTCCGGCAGGCCAGGAACCGGTGCTGTCGGGCCTGTAACAACAGAAGGCGTGGCAACAACGAATGCGGATACAGGTGCTCTATTTTTGCCGATGCAATTGCCCATGGTTTTTCTTTCACTCGATGCAGGGTTAGGTAGTAATCAGATCAGTGATCAGTAGAGAGACTTAGTTTGTCATGAAAAAAGCGATTGCTTAACTCAAGGTGCGACCTGAAGCGTTTATGAGCAAAGGTCGAATAGCATCCTTGAGATAGCGTTGTTTAGTTATCAACAAAAGTTGCGTGCCACTTGTTGGTTCGCCCTAACCATTAGCCCCCAGAGTGGTTCAAGACGGCCGGAGAGCTGCGCCGCCTCTTGTGCTTTACCTGCTTGTGCAACACGGGTAATCGCCAAAGCAGCTTGCGGAAAAAGACCGCCAATTGCTGAATACCATGCCTCGCAGCCGGCATTCAGGCCAGCTGCGCCGAAGGCGTCACCGCTAAGGCCGATCGTCACATGCGCCGGAATCATGGCGCGTAGTCGGCTAACGCGT
>Ga0326733_1000165_pt1 | contig 21450 bp, 19 predicted proteins | sample 14_GP2_308_FD_207946 | JGI IMG/M metagenome (GOLD analysis project Ga0326733, IMG submission 207946) | Glacier ice microbial communities from Ngari, Tibet, China - 14_GP2_30.8 | ecosystem: Environmental > Aquatic > Freshwater > Ice > Glacier | place: China: Ngari, Tibet | collected 2018-07-17
AGAAGGAAGGCGCAACGATTGAGATTGCGCTGATTAAACAAGCGTTTGATGAGTTAAGCCAGCTAGCCGATATTGTGATTGTTGAAGGTGCTGGCGGTTTATTGGTACCTTTGAACGATGATTGCGATATGGCTGATTTGGCAAAGGCTTTAAACATCCCTATAATAGTGGTTGTTGGCATAAAACTCGGCTGTATTAACCACGCATTGCTCACAGTGGATGCCATTAAAGCGCGAAATTGCCGTTTAGAAGGCTGGATTGCTAACAAAATGGATTCAACAATGCTGTGTTGTGAAGAAAATATCGCCAGTATTGCTAAAAAATTAGATTTAATTGAAAAGATTGACGTTTAGATTTTAACTGAATTTTAATTAAGTGCTTTAAAATCAGTTGTTTATAAATTTAGTTCGCATCACAAATTATCGCATCCTATCTATTGGCCCATACGGGCTATTGCCGCAAATTACCCACCTCCCTATGATTGGAACTGTCGAATTTAGTTAGTTAATTAATAAGTTTTAGCAGGTTCAGTTTTTTAATTTTTATAGGGGTTTACAATGAAAAAGATTTTAATCGCATTAGGTTTCACTATTGCAGCAATGTCAGCACAAGCAGCATTAGTTTTTAATCCAATCGGCACAACAATTGCAACAAATCAGTACAACGATATTTTAGATTTAAACGCTGGAGCTCAATTTCAATACGGCACTTTATCTGCAGATGCGGGTGATGTACTTGTTTTTACTAATTTAATTGGTGATGTTGAAGCAGGTTTCACTAATTTGTTTATTAATGAATCTCAGGTTTTTAGTAACAAAGTAGGCGACAATACTTCTTTCACTTACACGGCCTTAACCTCAGGTGCGCTAAATTTTCAATTTAAATCACAAGGTGGCTTTATTGATAACAACGGTTCACAAAATATTGCAGTGTTAAGTAATGTTGCAGGATTCGCTGACCAATTCTTATTATTATTAGATGATTCATTCGCATCTCACATGGATTTTGATGATCATGCAGTTGGTGTTAGCGCTGTGCCAGTTCCAGCTGCATTACCATTATTGGCTTCTGCATTAGGTGCTTTCGGTATCGCACGTCGTCGTAACAAAGCAAAAGCAGCTAAATAATTGATTTTTAAATCAGTGATTTAAGTTAGTTTTGTAATAAAAAAGCCTCCGATTGGAGGCTTTTTTGTTTTGGTAAACACTTTAAATATTAATAAAGCTGATGTAATTCAATATAGTGAATTACATTTTCAGGCAGTAAATAATGCGGTGTTAGTTTGCGCTGAAAGGCGGCTCTAATCGCGGTGGATGATATATCCAACGCAGTAACGGATTGCATGTGAATGCAGCCAGCGGCCTGCGTGGATAAATCGTCTAAATCTTCTGTGTAATGTTGATGCAAAAGCGCTTCTAGCGCGTTATCTAAAGGCTGCTTTATCAGGCTATTCGGCCTTTGCACCAAAATAAAATGGCAAAAATTGAGCAATTCTTGCCAGCGGTGCCATGTGTTTAGTTTGTTAAAAGCATCGCTACCCATCATTAAACTTAGTGCTACATCGTCACCAAGCTCTGCGCGTAGCGAGATTAAGGTATCAATTGTATACGACGCGCCTTTGCGATTGAGCTCGCGCGTATCTAATTTAAAAAGAGGATTATTCTGAATGGCCAATTGCACCATATGGCATCTATGTTCGGCAGATACGCTTGGCGCTGTTTTATGGGGTGGGTTGGCAGCAGGAATAAAGCGCACCTCATCCAAATTCACCGCATCTGCTAGTTCTTGCGCCATGCGTAGGTGGCCAAAGTGGATGGGATTAAATGTCCCACCCAATAAGCCTACGTGGCGCATAGTTTAAATTAGCTACGCACTTGGCCATCGCCAAGCACGATATATTTAAGCGATGTTAAGCCTTCTAACCCCACTGGGCCACGCGCATGCAATTTGTCTGTGCTAATGCCAATTTCAGCACCCAAGCCATATTCAAAACCATCCGCAAAACGTGTTGAGGCATTTACCATCACACTGCTAGAATCCACTTCGCGCAAAAAGCGTCTGGCTTTAGTATAGTTTTCAGTCACAATTGCTTCGGTATGCTGGCTAGAGTGTTGATTAATATGCGTAATCGCTTCGTCCAATCCCTCGACTACTTTGCAAGAAATGATCGCCGCCAAGTATTCTGTATAGAAATCTTCATCTGTAGCAGGTTTTGCATTGGGTACTAAAGCCAAAGTTTCGGCACAGCCGCGAATCTCAATGCCTTTTTCAGTCAGCATGGCAGCCAATTTTGGTAGCATGGTTTTAGCCACAGAACGCGCAATCAGCAATGATTCGGCCGTATTGCAAGTACCTAAACGCTGTGTTTTGCTATTCTCTAAAATTGGCAAAGCTTTGGCAAAATCGGCCTCATCGTCAATATATACGTGGCAATTGCCATCCAAATGTTTAATCACAGGAATGCGCGCATCGTTACTAATACGCTCAATTAGGCCTTTGCCGCCACGTGGCACAATTACATCAACATATTGTTTCATGGTGATTAATTCGCCTACCGCCGCGCGGTCAGTGGTTTCAATTACTTGCACGGCCGATGTTGGTAATCCAGCTTTTTCCAAGCCTTCATGCACCAGTTTTGCAAGCGCTTGATTGCAATGAATCGCTTCACTACCGCCACGCAAAATACAAGCATTGCCCGATTTAATGCAAAGCCCAGCTGCGTCTACTGTTACGTTTGGACGTGCTTCATAAATAATACCAATTACGCCCAATGGCACGCGCATTTGGCCTATTTGAATGCCACTTGGGCGGTATTTAAAATTGCTCATTTCGCCTATTGGGTCGGCCAAGTTAGCAATTTGCTGCAAACCTTCTGCCATGGTCAGAATCGATTTTTCAGATAAGGTTAATCTGTCTAGCATCGCATCATCTAAACCATTGGCGCGCGTGGCGGCTAAATCTTGCTGATTAGCGGCAATTAAGGCGGGTTTTTCGCGCAAAATAGCGCTGGCAATATTTAAAAGGGCTTGGTTTTTAACGCTGGTTTCCGCCGCTGCCATTAAGCGTGATGCGGCGCGCGCGTTAACACCAACCGTTTGCATGTAATTTTTGATGTCCATGATTTTAGTATCCATGCTGGCATTATACGGTTTTGCTAAGCACTAGACTAGCCAGCTGAAAGTTGACTGAATTAACGCCCGCGTACTTTGGCTAAACCAAAACACAATCTTGATAGCTCAAGCCAAGCATCGCCTTGCATCATGCCTTTGGCGGTTTTATCTATGTCACATAATTTTTGCAGAGCGGCTTCTAACTGGCGCAAATTTATACGGCTAAGCGCACGCTTCATTAACGCTTGCCTATCGCCATAAATGCGTGCATTAGTCATGGCCGAGCTGATATTTTCATTGCGCGCTTCGGCTTGTTTGATGCGCAACAGCGGCCGCAGCACCCACATTAATGGATTCATTACCGCCACGGCATTTTCGCCTTCATCTTGCAAGCCCTGCAAAATAGCGGTGACACGCGCGGTATCGCCTGCCAGTATGGCATCACCCAATTGAAACGCATCAAAGCGCGATACATTTAAAACTGCTTCACGAATCGCTTCATGGCTAATGTCGCCAGCAGGATGCAGCAAGGCCAATTTTTGAATTTCTTGATGCGCCGCTAGCAAATTGCCTTCTACTTGATGCGCAATAAACGCCAGTGATATCGCATCGGTGGATTGATTTTGCAGCGCCAATCGGGCGGCAAGCCATTGTGGTAATTGGGCTGGCGCTATTTCTTTTAAATCAATCACCACCGCTGCTTTTTGCAAAGCGCCAAACCAAGCACTATTTTTTGCATCGCGCTCAAGCGCTGGCAAAATAATAATGGTGGTGGTATCAGGGATTAAATTGGCACACAATTCCATTAACGCTTTGCCGCCATCAACGCCTGGTTTGCCATTGGGAATGCTTATTTCTAAAATGCGTAAGCTAGAAAAAAGCGATAATGCCTGTGCAAATTGGTGGATTTGTTGCCAATTAAAATTACGCTCAACAATAAAACTATTGCGCTCATCAGCGCCGGCTTTGCGCGCGGCTTGGCGAATATAGTCTACACATTCACTCTGTGCCAGCGGCTCATCGCCCACCAGCACGTACAGGGGCGCTAATGTTTTGCTTAAATGGGATTTAAGTTGGTTGGAATCTAACTGCAACTTTAGCTCATGAATAGTTTGTATTGGTTAGTTTAATTGGGCTAAATTATTTTTTAAGCGCCGATAATCGACGCATTAAATTGCTCAACACATCGGCTTGCATATTCTCGTTTAAGCGTTTTTCTTCACCTTGTTTCGCTAACAAATTCGCATCACTATAAGAGAAATCACGGCGCGCCTCAATCGTTTGCACTGGGCTCCAAAGCGCTGCGCCAACTTGTCTGGTGCGATAATGAACACGGTAAAACAATTCAAACTCATTAACTAAACCGCTGCCGCTTAAAGAAAGAATGCGTTTTTCACTTTCTTCGCCCATTAATTCCAGCAATAAATCGGCATTAACGGCGCTAGGTAACACTTTTACGTCATTCAGCTCTAGCGATTTAACCAGATTTTTTGAGATGGTTAGGGTGCTGCCTTGGATAAATATATTGTCAAAAGCAATATTCGCTGCGCCGCGTAATTGAAACCCGCAACTAGTTACCAGCGCCAACAAGCAAAGGTAAAAAAAGCCGCGAAACATTGCATTCGTTTTCAAAATATTCAAGTATTATCCAATCACCACATTGACCAATTTGTTTGGCACAACAATTATTTTACGCACAGTTAAGCCATCTACCAAAAACTTTGTAATACAAGTTTGTGAAATGGCCAATTGCTCAATTGCATCTTTAGGCATTTGCTTAGACACAGTCATGCTGCCACGCAATTTGCCATTAACTTGCAACACTAATTCCACTTCATCTTGCACCATTGCTGCTTTGTCGGCAACTGGCCAGCTTACTTCTAAAATACTGCTGCTAGGCTTAAGCTCTGCCCACAGCGCTTGGCAAATATGCGGCACAATTGGCGATAATAATAGCGCCACATTTTGCAGCACTTCTTGGCGCACGCTTCTGGTTAAGTCATCAGTTGCTTCAATTTTGGCCAGCGCATTCATTAATTCCATCACGCTAGAAATCGCGGTATTAAAGCTATGGCGGCGGCCGTAGTCATCGGCTACTTTTTCAATGGTTAAATGCAATTGCAAACGAATCGCTTTAAGTTCAGCGTTCAAATCACCCGCCATGTATGCGTCAATTTCGCCCAAACTTACGTGTTCATAAACCGCTTTCCAAAGCCTGCGTAAAAAGCGATTCGCGCCTTCAACGCCGCTGTCAGCCCATTCTAGGCTTTGCTCAGGCGGCGCGGCGAACATCATAAATAGACGTGCGGTATCGGCGCCATAAGTATCAATCAAGGCTTGCGGATCAACCGTGTTACCTTTTGATTTGCTCATTTTAGTGCCGTCTTTTAATACCATGCCTTGTGTAAGCAAGTTGGTAAACGGCTCATCATTTTTAATTAAGCCCACATCGCGCATCAATTTGTTAAAGAAACGAGCGTAAAGCAAATGCAAAATCGCATGCTCTATACCGCCCACATATTGGTCAACTGGCAACCAATAATTAGCGCGCTCATCACACATTTTGTCAGCGTCAAAGCTGGCGTAGCGCGCAAAATACCAAGACGATTCAAAGAAGGTATCAAGCGTATCGGTTTCACGCGTGGCTTTGCCGCTGCAAGTTGGGCAGGTGGTTTCGTAAAAATGAGGGTCTTTTTTAATCGGTGAGCCAACGCCATCCATCACCACATCTTCTGGCAACACGACCGGTAATTGCTCAGCTGGCACAGGCACTTCGCCACATTTTTCACAATGAACAATGGGAATTGGGCAGCCCCAATAGCGCTGGCGTGAAATGCCCCAATCGCGTAAGCGAAATTGTGTGCGTTTTTTGCCTAGATTTTTTGCACTTAATGCAGATGAAATAGCATCTGAGGCTTGTTGAAAATTTAAACCATTAAATTCAGCAGATTCGAATAACAAGCCATGCTCGATAAATGCTGTATTTCTATCTAAGTGGTCTGCAAATGGTTTTATCACATATTTAATCGGCAATTTATATTTATTGGCAAACTCAAAATCGCGTTCATCATGCGCTGGCACGGCCATTACAGCACCTTCGCCATAGCTAGCAAGCACATAATTGGCTACCCAAACTGGCAACTGCTCACCATTTAGCGGGTGCGTTACAAATAGGTCTGTATCCATGCCTTTTTTCTCAGCGGTAGCCACATCGGCTTCTGCTACGCTGCCGCGTTTGCATTCAGCAATAAAATAGGCCAAGGCTGGGTTGCTTTGCGCGGCTAAAGTCGCCAGCGCATGTTCAGCCGCTACTGCCACGTAAGTGGCGCCCATCAATGTATCTGGGCGGGTGGTGTACACTTTTAAATTGCCTGGTCTTAAATTATCAGGTCTGCCGACAATTGGAAACTCCACTTCGCAACCATAGCTTTTGCCGATCCAGTTGCGTTGCATGGTTTTCACCTGCTCTGGCCAGCCATCTAATTTATCTAAATCGTTTAGTAATTCTTCCGCATATGCGGTGATTTTCATAAAATACTGCGGAATATCGCGCTTTTCGACCAGCGCGCCACTGCGCCAGCCGCGGCCGTCAATCACTTGCTCATTGGCTAAAACCGTGCCGTCTACAGGGTCCCAATTCACAGTAGAAGTCTTTTTATAGATTAAGCCTTTTTTAAATAATTCGGTAAAAAGCCATTGCTCCCATTTGTAATATTCTGGCTTGCAAGTGGCAATTTCGCGGTTCCAATCCACGCCCAAACCCAATTGTTTTAACTGGGTTTTCATGTGCTCAATATTTTCGTAGGTCCATTTGGCAGGCGCTGTATTGTTTTTTATCGCCGCGTTTTCCGCAGGCAAACCAAACGCATCCCAACCCATGGGCTGCATCACATTAAAGCCCTTCATTTTATGAAAGCGGCTTAATACATCGCCAATGGTGTAATTGCGCACATGGCCCATATGCAAACGGCCGCTTGGGTAAGGGAACATGGATAGGCAATAATACTTAGGCTTATCGGATTGCTCAGACGCGGCAAATGTTTGATTGGCTTCCCAATAGGTTTGCGCGGCTTGTTCAATTTCTTTGAATGGGTACTGCTGTTGCATGGCGGCTTATCTTAAATTAATTATTTTAAATAGGAATAGCGAAATTATACTTGAAGGCACCGCCTTTGGCATGGCTTGCGATGCTTGTGTGCGGCTGAATTATTGTGCGCTAGGTTAGGCAATTATGCAGAGAATTTGCATAAGGGATTTAAGTTTTAAACAGCTTGCCCTTAAGTGAATAGGGCAAGCCAACGTTAACTATTAGTTTTGATTAGGAAACTTAGTTTCTAAACGGTCTTCAAGCTCACCAATATAGGCCGAAAGTGAAGTGCTTGATTGGTCAATCGCGGCGTGAATATTGGCGCCCAGCGTATCTAATTTTGCCATTAACGCCAATTTAGAATCCGCTTGAATAGCGGCTTGCTTTTGGATTTCGGCATCCATAAATTGGCGCAATTCGGTAAAACGCGATGCTTCCGCTTTATCGGCTAATTCACGATTTATTTGTAACTCTTTGGCATGACGACGCGCCTCAAACAGCACTGATGTTTGCAAGTAAACGATAAAAGTTAAAAACACCGCCGTTAACACACCTAATATGCCTAACATCACCAAACCAAGCGGCGCATTAACTTGTGCAACCGCTAAATTAAGCGATGTTGGCGCCATAATGGTCGACCAGTTTAGTATCATAAATACTAAAAGCAGCGCCAAAACGCCTAGTAAAATCAATGCCCGAGCTTTCATGTTAGTTTCCTTATTTGGTGATAATCGTGTTGTAAATGCGTTCAAAAAAGATAGATTGGATAACTAGTCTATTCAAGCATTGAATGATGCAGTCCGCATTTTGGGTGGACTCAAGAGCCCGCCCTAAATGGTTATAAAAAAGTATAACTAACATTTATGTAATGATTTACTAATAAATTTTTCTCATTAAATACAAAATTCACCATGATATGAGGATCAAAAATACCTAAAAAACCAGTATCCCATCCAGTTTGAACATAACTTGAATATTCACAATTCCACCGAAAATCACCGTTATGCGCCGTAGCACATTTTCCATTGTAATAGCGGCCGCTAGTATGATGACCAGGGTGATTAACTTTTATTAAGTGGTTAATAACATCTTCTTTTTTTGTGCCTACATCAAGAATAGTACTTAACTTGCGTTCTGCATTTTTAGTAATAAACCAACTGCTATTTAAAAACAGCCAAGTGGTAAATATAGCGCAAATGCAGGTTAGCTTAAACATAAGTTGCGTCTAATCGATTATTTTTTAACACTTATTTACGATAAACTTTGTAGGGGCTTACTATTTAAGCGCATTAAAAATATTGGTTTTAATCGCATCCATTTCACCAATGCCATTTACAAATACATGCTTAGGCGCGCCAGCCAAGCCGCTATTGGCCCAATCGACATAGTATTTTACTAGTGGCTTAGTTTGGTTGTGGTAAACATTTAAGCGATTTTTGACGACTTCTTCTTTGTCATCATCGCGCTGCACTAAATCTTCACCTGTTACGTCATCTTTTCCGGCCACTTTTGGCGGATTAAATGTGACGTGGTAAGTGCGGCCACTGGTTGGATGGCTACGGCGGCCGCTCATGCGCTCAACGATGGCTTCATCTGGAACATCAATTTCAACCACGTAATCAATGCCAACGCCTGCGGCTTTCATGGCTTCGGCTTGGGGAATGGTGCGTGGAAAGCCATCAAACAAGAAACCATTTTTGCAATCGTCTTCTTTAATGCGCTCGCTCACCAAGCCAATAATCACCGCATCTGGCACTAAACCGCCGCTATCCATAAACGCTTTGGCTTCTAAGCCCAATGGCGTGCCTGCTTTAACCGCGGCGCGCAACATATCGCCGGTAGAAATTTGCGGGATATTGAATTTTTCGCGTAAGTGGGTGGCTTGTGTGCCTTTGCCTGCGCCTGGTGCGCCTAGTAAGATGATTCGCATGATGGTTTCTCTAGCTTTAAGTTAAGGAATTTTGGGAATATTGAATTTGGGAAAAGTGGATTATATCAAACAAGCGAATCGCCAACATTGTTGCTGCCAAGATAGTTACTAATGGTAACAAACTCGGCAACGCTTAGATTTTCGGCGCGTAATTGAGAATTAATGCCCAGCGCGGTAAAGCCAGCGTCATCCAATAGGCCTTTGAGCGTGTTGCGCAGTGTTTTGCGGCGCTGACCAAAGGCGGCTAATACTACTTTGTAAAATAAGGTGGTATCTTTGGCAACAAAAGGCAGCGCGGCATGTGGCACGCAACGCACAAAAGCGGATTCCACTTTTGGTGCTGGGTCAAACGCTTCTGGCGGAACAGTGATTAAATATTCCATCGCCAAATAATATTGCAACATAACCGAAAGCCGCCCATATGCTGGTGTTGAAGGCTGCGCCACCATGCGTTCTACCACCTCTTTTTGCAGCATAAAGTGCATATCGGTAATGTGACTAACGTTATCCAGCAGGTGAAACAGAATAGGCGTGGAAATATTGTAAGGTAAATTACCGGTCACTCTTAGATTGCTACTTAAGCTAGAAAAATCGAATTTCAGCGCATCCACATTATGAATGTTTAAGGTGTTTTTGGCATAGGCCGGTTTTGCATATTCGGTTTGCATCCAAGCCACAATGTCGCGGTCAATTTCAACCACATGCAAATGTTCTATTTTGGCTAAAAGCGGCTTGGTAAGCGCGCCTAAGCCTGGCCCAATTTCGACAATCACTTGATTATGTTGCGGATTAATCGCATCGATTAAGCTGCTAATTACACCTTGATCGGTTAAGAAATTTTGACCGAATCTTTTTTTTGCGACGTGTTTCATTTATATATCTTGCCTTTTAAAGCGATTGCCTGCTAATTCAATGGCTAAGTTGATGGCACTTAGCATGCTGCCGATGTCAATTTTTCCTGTGCCGGCTAAACTTAAAGCCGTGCCATGATCAACAGAGGTGCGGATAATCGGCAGGCCAAGCGTGACATTGACGCCTTCGCCAAAGCTGGCGTGTTTTAGCACTGGCAAACCTTGGTCGTGGTACATGGCTAGCACGGCATCGGCTTGGCTTAAATGGTGTTTGGCAAATAAAGTATCGGCTGGCAACGCGCCAATTAGCTGCATGCCTTCAGCGCGCAATTTATTAAGTACAGGATTAATCACTTCAATCTCTTCACGGCCTAAATAGCCGTCTTCACCTGCATGCGGATTAAGCCCCGCCACTAAAATGCGCGGCTTTTTTAGGCCAAATTGGCTGATTAAATCGTGATGCAAAATACGGATGGTGGTTTCTAAACCCGCTTGCGTAATGGCGGCAGGCACATCTTTTAGTGCTAAATGGATGGTCGCCAGCGCGACTCTTAAACCGCTACCCACTAACATCATCACCACATGTGGCGTATTGGTGTGTTCGGCTAAAAAATCGGTATGGCCGGTAAAGGCAATACCGGCGTCATTAATTACACCTTTGTGCACAGGCGCCGTAACAATCGCATCAAACGCATGACTAAGCGCGCCATCAATTGCGCAAGTAAGAGTGTTTAACACATAGCTGCTATTGGCAGGGTTTAGCGTGCCGGCTGTAACAAGTGAATTGCTTGGAATATGCAACACTTTAAGCTGGTTTTTAAAGTGCGGCTGAATCTCTTGCGAAATCTCATATGGCACGATATTCAAGGCAATATTAAGCTGCTGGGCGCGATTTTTTAGTAATTCGCTATCGCCAATTACAGTGATATCGGCCGCAATTTCTAGTTGCGATAGCAGTACGCAGATGTCAGGCCCAATGCCAGCTGGTTCGCCTGAAGTTAATGCTATGCGCGGTATATGTGTGCTCAAAGCGTTGTGTTACTAAAGATAATTAAAACTTATCTTCTAAACGCATTTCAACAAAAGCGCGGTCGCGCAATTCGCGCACCCAATCTTGATACGCTTCATCGGATTTGCGGGCGCGGATTTCTTGGCGCGCTTTTAAGCGGGCGGCTTCTTTGCTCATGTCTTGCTTGCGGCGTTCTATTACTTGAATAATATGCCAACCGAACGGTGAGCGCACTGGTTCGCTAATTTCACCTGGGCCTAAATCATTCATGGCTTTTTCAAAGGCTGGTACGGTGTCGCCAGGGTTTACCCAGCCTAAATCGCCACCACTGCTAGCACTACCATCTTCTGAATATTGGCGCGCCATTTCTTCAAACTTAACACCATTATCCAAACGTTCTTTAATGGTATCCATTTTTTGCTTGCCATCTTTTTCAGAAACCACTTCGGTTAATTTAATCAAAATATGGCGCGCATGTGTTTGGTCTATCATCAAGGTAGAAGCGCCGCCGCGGCGATTGGTCAGTTTTAAAATGTGAAAACCGTTAGGGCTGCGCAAAGGTTGCGATATTTCACCCACTTGCATGGATTTAACGGCTTCTAAAAATAAGGCAGGCATTTGTGTGCTATTTTTCCAGCCTAGTTTGCCACCTTCTAAAGCGTTTGGCGCGTCTGAATAGCTGGCTGATACTTGCGCAAAGTCTTTACCGCTTGCCAGCTCTTTTAGTGCTTTATCGGTTTTGCTGCGCACTTTTTCTAGGTCTTCTGGTGAGCTATCTTCTGGTGAACGCACTAAAATATGGGCAATTTCAAACTCATCCTGCACCTCACCACGATTGGCCTGCGTGGTTAAATAGTTGTCAATTTCGCCATCTGAAACGGTTAGTTTGTTATCTACATCGCGCTCACGTAAACGCGCAATGGTGATTTCGCTGCGAATATCTTCGCGAAATTTACGCATGGTTAAACCGTCTGCTTCTAAGGCTTTTTTAAACTCATCTACCGTTAATTTGTTTTGGGTGGCAATACGCTCAATGGTTTTATCTAACTGCGTATCATCTACTTTAATGCCGGTTTGGTTAGCCAATTGTAATTGCAGGCTATCCACAATTAAGCGCTCTAAAATTTGTTTTTGCAGCACATCGGCTGGTGGCAGGGCGGTGCCTTGCTTTTCTAGCTGCGCGGTAACCGTGTTAATTCTATCGGCCAATTCTTGCTCAGTAATCACACTTTGGTCCACAACGGCAATAATGCGATCCATCTTAACGGCGCTATCGGTGTTGGTTGCAGCCATTAGCGTGTTGGATGCCAACAGCAGGCTTAACAATAAAGGTTTAAAAAATTGAATCATATGGGTTAATTTCATTGGTTGTAATTTTGTTGCCTGTAAATGTTTGGAATTTCGCTAGAGCTTAAATAGCCCGGAATATCGCGGCGTAATAAGTTGAGCGGGTTAGAGCCGATTGACGCTAAGCCACCTAGCTCTAGTTGTAAGAAAAAGCCGTAGTTGGCGTCCGCAGTGGCGGTTTCTACCCGTTGAAACACGCTGCGAACTTGCCAGCAGCCTGCATCGTACTCAAGGCCAGCCAAGCTTTCAATTAAGGTTTTATCGCGAACCGAATAGTTAAGCCTGCCCACGCCATACCAGCCGCGGCTTAATGGCCATTGGCCTGATACGTTGATTTGCTCTAAAAATTCTTGTGTGTAGCGATAACCTACATTCATTAATTTTCCTGGCTCTGGGTTGTATCTGGCCAAAATATTAGAGCGCACAATGCCTGCGCCATCGGTGTTGTATTGCCAAAAAGCATCTAGATTCCATTTGTTTGAAAGCCTTGCCGTTACAGCAGCAATCACATCAGAAGTATTGCTTTGCGATTGTATGCTACCCGGCAAAGTAACATTTTGATCGGCAAAATAATAGCGTTGCCCAATAGTGGCGGATAAACGCTCAACGCCTGTATTTTTATCAATCATGCGCGATGTAACCGCCATGCTCAGCTGGTTGGCATCGTTCACTCTATCGTTACCGGTAAATTGATTTTCAGTAAATAAAGAAGTCAGGTTTAAATCGGATAAAGCTGAATCAAACACAGGCAGTAAATCTTGTTTTTTATCGGGTATGTACACATAAAATAAACGTGGCTCAATGGTTTGCGTGTACCTATTCTTTACAATTTTTACATCGCGCTCAAAATATAAACCGCTATCTAAACTAAATACAGGCAATGTGCGCGTGGCAGAATTATTGCTAACATTACTGCCATTGACGGTGTCGTCGTTATCGTTAAGGTTGTAATAACTTGCGTGCACGCCAATTTTTGGTGTGATAAAGCCATATGGCATAGTAAACGGCACGCTAATGGTTGGATACACAGTCAGGCGGCTGCCAGTTGGTGCAATTGGCGCATCGCTATTGCGGTTGAAATGCACCCATTGACTGTACAAATTGGTATTAACGCCACTCCAGTCTTTATCGGCGGTTAATGTTAATTGCGGTAAACGTTGATAGGCGTAATTAACTTGATCCAAGTTTTGATAGCGCTGCACTAAGCCGTTAAATCGCCACACATCGCCTACGTAATCCACTTGGCCTTGTTGCGGTAAATTAACGCGGCTGGTACTAACAATGCGGGTAGATGTTTCAGAAAAATATTGGTTATCGGATACTTTTTCAATATTGTAGCTAGCTGTCCAGCGATCGCTTAATCGGTGGCTATGGCTAAGGTTAGCGTAATAGCGTTGCTGGCCGGTTATGCTGTCGTTGTCTAAATACTCAACATTGCTTATGCCAGAGAAGTTTTCATTTAAATAGCGCAATTCACCTTGCAATTGTACTCCGCGCTTGCTTAGGTAACGCGCGCCCACTGTGGCATCTACATTGGGTGCAATATTAATATAATAAGGTACCAGTGTTTCAAAACCGCTTCGGCTGGTGGTGCCAACGGTTGGCGCTAAAAAGCCTGATTTGCGTTCATTGTTAAATGAAAAGCTCATGTATGGCATATATAAAAGCGGCACGCCTTTAAATTCAATGTGCGCATTGGTGGCGGTGCCCGATTGCGTGTAATCGTCTAAAACGATTTCGCTCGCCTTAATGTACCAATCATCAACGCCAGGTTCGCAAGTGGTGTAGCGCGCATTTTTTAAGCGTTTTTTATCTTGGCCTTCAAAAAATACCGCTTTGGCATCGCCGCGCGAAGTATTAAATTTTGGATCAATAGACGATTGGCCAATAGGCGTTGCTGGTTCGCGGTAATTGTCTTGGTACAGCCTTGGGTCGTCGGTTAAGCTGGTTTGCGAATTAAGCAATTTAGATTGGGTGTAAACACTGGGGCCAGTTTTAGGGCCATCAGGCGTAACGCTATTGCTAATGCTTTTATTCAAAATAATCGATGCATCTTGCATTTCGCCAATGCTATCTGACAGGCGCATTTTAAGCGCAGGCCCAGAAATTTGGCCTTCGCCAAGCTCAATGCGCGCATTGCCATCTACTTGCAGCTCATCGTTTTGCACATCGTATTCAATGTTATCGCCGTAAATTTTTTGATCGCCCTTACTGATGGATGCATTGCCGCTAGCGCGCATTTTGCGGTCTAGGTACATATCCATTTTATCGCCTTCAATTTCAATAGCGCCTGGCTGGGCAGTAGTTTCGGCGCTAGGAAGGGTTGTTTCGGGTATTTGTAAAGCATCGGTTGTAACAGATTCGGCAGACGCCATGGTGCCAAAGCTAGATAGCAAAACAGTGGCGATTAAGGCGCAATAATGCTGGGCAAAATCAATTATGCAACGAATTATGTTTATAAAAGTGTTGTGCAATGGCGTATTCTTTTAAGCGCAATCGGCATTAAAGCACCGAATTAACGGGCGCTGGTTAATAAATGATTTTTGTTTACACAAAACCTAGACTGTCTATTTTACAGATGAATGATAAAATCGTATATAACTGGTTTTAAGTTGATTGTTTTTAAGTTGCAAGTTTAAGGCAATTGATTTACTTGTAATGAAAATAACAATATTAAAAAATATTTTAAAGGTTTGCTGTGGATAGATTATCAGAATTAACACATTGGTTGGATGCGACATTAAAGCAGCCATTTACCTTAACCGTTGCCTCAGCCGATGCCAGTTTTAGGCGCTATTTTAGGGTGCATTTGGCCGATACGTATCCGCAAAGCAGCACCTTAATTGCCATGGATGCGCCGCCGCCACAAGAAGATTGCACGCCATTTGTTAAAGTGGCGCAATTATTATTAGACGCTGGCTTAAACGTGCCCAAGATAATCGCGCAAGATATTAGCCAAGGCTTTTTGCTGATTAGCGATTTGGGTGATGAAACTTATTTAAGCGTGCTTAATAATGAAAATGCCAAAAAATTCTATTCAGACGCCACCGATGCGCTGATTAAAATGCAGCTGGTTAGCAAAGAGGGTGTGTTGCCTAACTACGATGCCGCTTTGTTGTTGCGTGAAATGCAGCTTTTTCCAGATTGGTATATCAACAAACATTTAGGCATTACTTTAAGCGCAGAGCAAGAGGCAGTGCTGCAAAATACGTTTTCGGTGTTAATTGAAAATATTTTGGCACAAGGCCAAGTAACGGTGCACCGTGATTATCATTCGCGAAACTTGATGGTTTGTGAACAAAACCCAGGCGTGTTGGATTTTCAAGATGCAGTGCACGGTGCGATTAGTTACGATTTAGTGTCTTTATTAAAAGATGCTTATATAGAGTGGGATGAAGAGCAGGTTATTGATTGGGCGGTGCGCTATTGGCAGCCGGCCAAAAAAGCGGGCTTGCCAGTGCCAGCCGATTTTAGTGAGTTTTACCGCGATTTTGAATGGATGGGCGCGCAACGCCATATTAAAGTGCTGGGCATTTTTGCGCGGCTTTATCACCGCGATGGCAAAGACGGCTACTTAAAAGATATGCCATTAGTGATGCATTATTTGCGCAAAGCCTGTGAGCGCTATGTGGAATTGCGCCCAATGTTAAGATTGTTAAATCAGTTAGAAAACGTCAAGCCGCAAGAAGGTTTTACCTTTTGATGATTTGCCAGCCAAAACACAAAGAGGTTTATTTCAGTAAAGCCAAGTGTTGGGTTTTCTCTGTGTACTCTGTAGCTTTGAAAGAAGCAAAATGAAAGCAATGATTTTAGCCGCAGGCCGCGGTGAGCGCATGCGCCCGCTTACCGACCACACGCCCAAGCCCTTATTAAAAGTGGGCGGCAAAGCCTTAATTGTTTGGCATTTAGAGAATCTGGCCAAAGCAGGCTTTAAAGAAGTGGTGATTAACCATGCGCATTTAGGCAGCCAAATAGAGGCGGCATTGGGCGATGGCAGCCAATGGAGTTTGAAAATTAGCTACAGCCCAGAACAAAAAGCCTTAGAAACCGCAGGCGGCATTGCCTACGCCTTGCCTTTGTTAACGCAAAATGGCAGTGAAAATGCACCGTTTTTAGTGGTGAATGGCGATACCTTTACCGACATTAATTTTGCCAAAATTAAGCTGTCACGCAATATGTTGGCGCATTTGATGTTAGTCGACAATCCACCACAACATAGTCAGGGCGATTTTTCGATTGATAATGGTTTATTAACAAATCAAGGTGCGCCCATGCGCACTTTTTCTGGCGTAGGCGTGTATCACCCAAGCTTGTTTGCGCCAATTAAACGTGGCGATGCGGCCAAATTAGCGCCATTATTACGTCAAGCTATCTTAGAAAATAAAGCCAGCGCGCAATATTATCAAGGCGTGTGGCACGATATTGGAACGCCTGAGCGATTACAGGCTCTGAATGAATTGATGTTATAAAAAGATAAATATCTTATGTTTAATACAACCGAATTTCATCAACGCCGCCGCCAGCTTTTAAGCAAAATGGGTTGCGGTATTGCCATTATCCCCACCGCGCCAGAAGTGGTGCGTAATCGCGATAGCCACTATCCATACCGTTTTGATAGCTATTTTTATTATTTAACTGGCTTTACTGAGCCAGAAAGCGTGCTGGTTTTAATAGCGGGCAACGCAGCCAAAAGTCAGCCGCCAAAAAGCATTTTATTTTGCCGCGATAAAGATATTGAGCGCGAAATTTGGGATGGCTTTCGCTTTGGCCCTGCGGCGGCTAAACAACAATTTGGCTTTGATGAAACTTATAGCGTTCAAGAGCTAGATGCGATGATGCCCAGCTTAATGGCTAATCAAAACCAATTGTTTTATAGCTTGGGTTTTGATGCGGCTTGGGATAAACGCGTGACCGATTGGCTAAATAAAGTGAAAGATTTGGCGCGCACAGGCGTTTCGGCGCCGGAGGCGATTTTAGATGTGCGCCAATTTGTGGATAAGCAACGTTTGATTAAAACGCCATTTGAAATTGATTTAATGCGCCGCAGCGCCAATATTGCGGCGGCGGCGCACAATCGAGCCATGCAAATGACCCAGCCTAATCAAAAAGAATACCAAATTGAGGCCGAATTTCTGCATGAATTTTATCGCAACGGCGCGCAAGCGCCTGCTTATACTAGCATCGTGGCGGGTGGCGTCAATGCATGCACACTGCACTACAACGCTAATAATTGCCCTTTAAATGATGGCGATTTATTATTGATAGACGCGGGTTGCGAGTTGGATGGCTATGCCAGCGATATTACGCGTACTTTTCCTGTAAATGGCAAATTTAGCCCTGCGCAGCGCGATTTATATGATGTCGTTTTGCAATCACAATTAGCCGCGATTGATGCCGCTAAACCCAGCAATCATTGGAATGCGCCGCATGAAGCGGCTTTAACTATTTTAGTACAAGGCTTTATTGATTTTAAATTGTGCAAAGGCAGCGTTGAAGAGGTGCTGGAAAACGCCAGCTATCGCCAATTTTATATGCATCGCACTGGCCACTGGTTGGGATTAGACGTGCATGATGCTGGCGATTATAAAGATAAATCGGGCAACTGGGCCATGCTTGAGGCAGGCAATACATTAACGGTTGAGCCGGGTTGTTATGTGCGCCCAGCTGAAAATGTGCCTAAACATTTTTGGAATATTGGCATTCGCATTGAAGATGATGTGCTGATTACCGTAACGGGTAATGAAGTGCTGACCAAAAATGCGGTAAAAACGATTGCTGATATTGAGCAGTTAATGCAGCAATAATGCAAAAATTATTCAATTGATGAAGCAAGCAGATTCTATAGTTATCGTTGGCGGTGGGCCTGTTGGTGCTGTTTTAGCACTTAGCCTGCAGCAAAAAGGCGTGGCTTTTACCATGCTAGAGGCGCGTGCAAAAGGCGCTTCGCATAGTGATAAGCGCGCACTAGCTTTATCGCATGGCAGCCGTATGATTTTAGAAAAACTTAATATTTGGTCTGAAATTGAAGCACAAGCCACTGCCATTAAAACCATTCATATCTCTCAACGCGGCGGTTTTGGCCGCACTAAATTAGAGGCAGCCGAACACCAATTGCCCGCATTGGGCTATGTATTGCCATATGGCGCTTTAACCAAAGCACTTGATGCGGCGCTAAATTTGAATCATGTGCTTTATGAAGCCAACGCCACTGAAGTGCGCAATCAGGCAAGCGCGGCAGAAGTGTTCTTTAAGCAAGCCGATATTGAAATCAGTATCAATAGCCCATTGGCGGTAATCGCCGATGGTGGCCGCAGCTTAGAAAATATCCCCAATATTGAGCGCGAAACTAAAGATTACGGCCATGATGCGCTGGTGAGCAAAGTGAAAACTGAGCGGCCGCATGCTAATGTGGCTTATGAGCGCTTTACGCCAACCGGCCCAATGGCTTTGTTGCCCAATGGACAAAGTGCTGATTCGCATGAGTTTTCGCTGGTGTGGACAGGTGAGAAATCGAAAATTGATGACTTAATGGCGTTAGATGATTTAGCTTTTTTAAAGGCATTGCATGTAGCGTTTGGCGATCGCGTTGGTCAATTTTTAACCATTGAAAAACGCAACCGATTTCCGCTTAAATTAAGCACATTAAAATCGGGTGTTATTGCGCATGTGGCCATTATTGGCAACGCGGCACAAACCATGCACCCAGTGGCCGGGCAAGGCTTTAATGTGGGCTTACGCGATGCTGAAGTGTTGGCGAAATTATTAACTTCTACGCCAAAAAATCAATGCGGCAGTGAAACTATGTTGCAAGATTATCAAAAACAGCGCGCGCGTGATGCGCGCGGCAGCCTTAAATTTACCGATAGTTTGCTTGAGCTGTTTTCTAATGATTTGATTGGCGTTTCTGGCGCGCGTGGTTTAGGTCTTGGTGCGCTATCCATTTTAAAGCCGGCGCGCGAATTTTTAGTCGGCAAAATGAGCTATGGAAAATAAAATGGATTGCGATGTGGTTGTTGTTGGCGCCGGCTTGGTGGGCCTTGCAGCGGCAATTGCCTTAAGTTTGCAGCATAAAAAAGTGGTGCTGGTGTCTGATAAATCGATGCCAGATGCAAGCGCAAATTTAAACACTGAAAGCTGGGATGAGCGCGTATACGCCTTAACACCAGCCACAGAGGCTTGGTTTAAAGACATTGGCGTGTGGCATTATGTAAATGAAAATCGGGTTAATCCGATAGATGCCATGCATATTTGGGGTGCGGAAACCGATTTGGTTTTAAACGCAGCCGATGCAAATGTGGCGAAGCTGGGTTTAATCATTGAAAATCAGCAATTAATGGCCGCGCTGTGGAAAAAATTGCACACGCTGGATGTGCAGGTAGTGAATGACGTGCGCTGCACAAAAATTGAACAGTTGGCAAATGCGGTCATTTTGCACACAGAGCCAACCTTGCAAATTAACGCCAAACTAATTGTGGCGGCGGACGGCTTGCATTCTTGGGTAAGGCAGCAAGCGAATATTGCAATAAATGTAAAAAATTATCATCAAGTGGCGGTTGTGGCTAATTTTGTGGCCGAAAATACGCATAATAATGTGGCAAAACAATGGTTTGGCGTGCATGATATTTTGGCGCTGTTACCTTTGCCTAATCGCCACGTATCCATGGTGTGGTCAGTATCAACCGAAAAAGCCGCTCAACTGTTAGCATTAACAAGCGAGCAGTTGTGTGAGCAAGTGCAGGCGCAATCGCAAGGCTTAATGGGAAAATTAACCCTGATTGGACAGGTTAAAAGTGCCGCGCTAAATCAACAAACCGCATCGCAATTAATCGGTGAGCGCGTCGTTTTGGTGGGCGATGCGGCGCATCAAGTGCACCCGATGGCGGGGCAAGGTGTGAATTTAGGTTTTAGAGATGTAATGCAATTGGCACAATTAACGACTAAGCTACATCAGATGCAAGACATTGGTGAGCGCGCATTTTTGCGCCAATACGAGCGCGCTAGAAAAGCCGATGTGATGGCCATGAACAGCTTAACAAGTGGCTTGGATTATTTATTTGCAACAGAGCAAACACTGCTAAAAAAATTAAGCAATTGGGGCTTACAAGCCATTGCGCGGCAGCCTAGCCTTAAGAAATTACTGATTAAACAAGCAGCACATTAATACCGTTTTACCTATTTATACAATTTTGAAAGTAAACATGAAGCTAAAAATGAAGCCACTTAAATCATTGCTATTGTTATCAATGTTGGCTGTAAGCCATTTTGCGATGGCAGATGAAGCAAGTCTTAAAAAGGCTATTGAAGTCGCTTATCCAAAATTTAAAGTGGATAGCGTTGTTAAAACGCCATATGGCGGTCTATACGAAGTATTTATGGGCGGGCAAATTATTTATACGGATGAAAAGCTCTCTTTTATTATCGCGGAAGGCCGATTGGTTGACCCGAAATCGAAGAAAGATGTGACTGGTGAACGTTTAGAAGAGTTAACCAAAATTGACTTTAACAGCCTGCCGTTAGATAAAGCGATTAAGATTGTTAAAGGCAACGGTAGCCGTAAGTTGGTGGTGTTTTCAGATGTGGATTGCCCCTATTGCAAGCAATTAGAGCGCAAAGAGCTGAGCAATATTACTGACGTAACAATTTATACGTTTTTATACCCAATCGATCAGTTGCATCCAGATGCCGCCAACAAATCTAGAAGTATTTGGTGCGCCACAAACCGCGAAAAAGCGTGGACAGATTGGATTATGAAAGATCAATTACCTTCAAGCACAGGTAAATGTGACGTGCCATTAGAAAAAGTGGGTGAATTAGCACGTAAATTTGGTATTACTGGTACGCCAGCATTAATTTTTTCAGACGGCAAACGCGTACCTGGCGCTGTGCCGCATAAAGAAATTGAGCGGTACTTACAAGCGGCAAGCGGAAAAGGATCTGGTAGGTAACAAGCTAATTCATCAAAATAACCAAAAAATAAAAGAGCCACATTTATGTGGCTCTTTTATTTTTAACTTTTATTTTTAAATAGCGAAATAAATTTTAACTATTTTTAATGCAATACTTTAAATTAAACCACTTGGCCCATTTTAAAGATTGGTAAGTACATAGCAATGACT
>Ga0326733_1000166_pt1 | contig 21449 bp, 25 predicted proteins | sample 14_GP2_308_FD_207946 | JGI IMG/M metagenome (GOLD analysis project Ga0326733, IMG submission 207946) | Glacier ice microbial communities from Ngari, Tibet, China - 14_GP2_30.8 | ecosystem: Environmental > Aquatic > Freshwater > Ice > Glacier | place: China: Ngari, Tibet | collected 2018-07-17
TTACAGTACTTGCTGCGCCAGTCGATCCAGTCTGTCCAGTGGGACCAGTTACAGTACTTGCTGCGCCAGTCGATCCAGTCTGTCCAGTGGGACCAGTTACAGTACTTGCTGCACCAGTCGATCCAGTCTGTCCAGTAGGACCGGTGACTGTACTTGCTGCGCCAGTCGATCCAGTGTGTCCAGTGGGACCGGTGACTGTACTTGCTGCGCCAGTCAATCCAGTCTGTCCAGTCGGACCAGTAACAGTGCTTGCTGCACCAATCGATCCAGTCTGCCCAGTCGGACCAGTAACAGTGCTTGATGCACCAATCGAGCCAGTCTGTCCAGTGGGACCAGTTACAGTACTTGCTGCGCCAGTCGATCCAATCTGTCCAGTGGGACCAGTTACAGTACTTGCTGCGCCAGTCGATCCAGTGGGACCAGCGACAATACTTGCTGCTCCGGTGGATCCAGTGGGACCAGTCACAGTACTTGCTGCTCCGGTCGATCCAGTAGGTCCACTATGTCCGATCGTACCTAGTTGCCCAGTAGGGCCAGTAATTGTGCTTGCTGCACCCGCTGGTCCTGTAGGGCCAAAATTTGAAATTGATGCCCCCGTGGGTCCGGTAGGTCCTACTATATTACTCGCAGACCCCTCTATTCCTGTCTGACCGGTTGGTCCTTGGGAACCCGTCGGGCCTGTAACGGTACTGGGTTGTCCACTAGAACCGGTGGCTCCAGTAGAACCACGCGGACCAATAGGTCCCATAGGACCTGGTACACTCGACGGACCACCCCCTAATCCTTGAGGTCCTGTTGGTCCTACAGGGCCAACTCTTGTAGTGCCAATAACATATCCAAATCCTTGATCTCTTGACATTACGTTCACAAAATCGAACAACGTAAAGAAATCTCTTGATATACTACATATTAGACTTTTAATGGGAATTATTCATGAATTCTTGTCAGTTCTCTCTTGATCAACAACAGTTTTTGGTATATCCACAAATATCCGATTCAGACTGTTCAATGAATCAGGAACCTTTTTCACAAGTCACTTGGAAAACACTTCTTGTATATCATGCCATATGTAAACACATTGGAAAATCGGTTGACATTCTTCTTGAACACATCGACATTCACTCTGAATCACCAGGTAAATTCATAGATCTTTTTGAACTGCAAACTATATGCAAGGAACTTGTTGATATGGAGTGGATATTTCGAACTACGGTCAATCCTGATACGTATCGAGCAAGTTGTTTCATTTTGGAAGCGATGATACGATTGACCAAGTCACATGTTAACCATGCCAATCTGTTGTTATGGATGCATACGTTGAACAAAGACGTGACTTGCAAAAAACGCTTTGCAACGATACATCTTCTCAGTTATCTTCATTCATCAACATCAGAATTGGTCAAGACGTTACAACAAACGGTTGTCGACAAGACAGAATTTCGATTCTCAGAATGTGTTGGTCTTTTAAAGCCATACGTTGGTACTAAAGATGATGTGCAGGGGCTAGAGTTACACATGATTCAACATAACTGCGATGATGAATGGGGGTTGTCAATTGTCAATAGATCCACAAGCGGATGACGCGATCTAAAACAAAGAGAAATTTTATGACATGTACTTCATAACAAGTCGTCAACTGATTATTTTTATTATTTTGTTTTGGCATGAGCAGTGGTAGCAGCAACATCAATGGTTCAAATGTATTTTTATCAAATGATATTTTACATGTGACAAATTTAGTTGTCTGTGAATTAGCCATTCAGGGAGATATTCATCCTTTGAGACATATGGCCAGTTTGCTAGGCAAATATGATGTAATACTTGATATACAAATAGGATCTGCAACATATTCCACAAATTATATAAAACGCGAAGAAGTACATTTATTGACAACAGAACTATTGTCGCAGGAAATATTGGATGCAATATGTGACTTGAGTGACTATCCTAATATAGATCACAAGAAGAGTCCCCAATGCATGATTCAAGTTATGAATAAAAAATCCTATTCAGTTGATGAAATCAAGATATGGTTTGTTTTTGATGAAGGGCCAGACATAAAATGTCCTCTCGTTGGACTATGGAAAGGTAATTATGCAGACATGGAACAAAGCAAACTCAATAACAATGCTTCAAATGGCACCTTTATCCATGAAAGCCTTTGGAACTGCAAGAGTCGCAGTGCCCGCGAGTTCATGACAACTTTATTTGACCGCGAAATCGCGACTGCAAGTCTTGGTTTGGTGAGGAAACATCCCCGTAGAGTTACGCGATCGGAACCATTGGGATATATCGATGACGTCAATTTAATTTGGAATTTCGGATCTGGGTGGACTGTAGATTGTTGATCACTCTTTCAAAACATTCCATTCCAACGGGTCATGTCTACTGCTCAGCGGTCGGATTTTAAACAAGCATTTCGAACACTTTCATCTGTCATACGACACAGGAAAAGCCGCCTTGAATGGTTCAGAGTGTCTCAAAATTCTTGTAAGATAACAAAGTTCAACAACATGCAATATGCTCTCGATCAAGACATGAAAAGACTTGATCGACTTCAATGTCCCAAGTGCAATCTTGAGCATCAACAAAAGTATGAGTATCTTCCCGACTTTAATGCGACATATGACAAATGCACATGTTGTAGAATGTGGATCGATATATTAAAGAATACTAAGACTATTCCTGTACACACTGCTGGCAAACATAATCTGGTTCAGCAGGTTCCAAGTTATATTGAATGGTGGCTGTGGATTCAAGAACACTTTTGTTCAAAGCGCTTGTTGAAAGTAATTATATAAACTTGACCTGAATCGATTTACCATATTTTCAATTTCTGTTTCCATAGAGCCAACGTTTCGGTAACTTTAGGATGATGATCACATGTGAGAAAGCGTTCTTGAATGGCTCCAGTTGCATTCTCAGATGAGATCTCAGTGACTGTCGCTTCAGTGACCATTTCCCTGTCGATTCTATGTAGATAAATTTGTTGCTGTTTGTATATTGTATTCGCTGATTGTGCCGCCAAAGCCAAGTCACGTACCACGATCTCAAGTACATCATTTGCTTGTAGAGTTCGACGTGCACGAGAAGCATTACTAAAAAATTCACCCTTGAAACAATTTTGTTGTTTCGAGTCCTCATGACTATCTGGAAATGGAGTATTGATAGTATTTTGATTGCGCAAATTCGCGATTAATGTCCTGTCTGTCATTGGAGATACTTGAGGGGCAAGTATATGAATGATGGAAGGCGTTGTTTTGAACTTAATCAATTCAGTCAGGAAAGAGTTGTATTTCGAGATAACTTCTTGTATAAATTCATCGACATACTCTTCTTTCAATTCAATATCTTGAGAGGCATACTTGTCCCAGAGATGTTTTGCAAGACTGAAATCATAATCTACGGATCCAAACATCAACAAAATATGTTTCAAATGAGGGTTTTGACAAATAGTTTGAATCAATGATCCAGCGTGATGATGCGATTGTGAATTAGATAACCCTTTAATTGTTGCTCCAGAGAAGAAAATCACACCAAATCCAGGCGAACTAATAGCCTCTTGAAACTGTCGCACATTTGAATCTCCTAGAATCACTGTCATTTCATGAATAAAAAACAACGTTATCACTTTCCTTATAAAGAATGAATTTCGAAAATAGAGTCAAGAGTCATCATATCTCCTTGCAACGATCGTTTGCTCAACTTTACATATCCATCTTTGTCTGTTTCTTCAACGGCAAATAATCCAATGACAGCAAAACATTTCCATGGCATATGTGTACTAGCAGTAGGATATGTATGGCCATCAAACCAAATTGGAATAATTTCTGATCCTGATACGGTCGTACTTGTTGCGCGTCTATCAATCATTTGTAATGAGCCACCCTCGTAAAGATATCGTTCCTTGGCTTTCTTGTCATGAATCCAAGTCATGGTTAGATCGTCCCAGCGAATGGCTATACATGTCCATACAATACGTTTTTTATTCTTCAACCTAGGTGCAGCAATGACATGATTTGTGGCATGTCGTGGCGTGTATAACTCTACTAGTTGTTGAAACAATGGTTGTTGTTGTTCAAAGGGTTTTGCAACGGGAAGGAATTTGTTGTTCCCACATGCAATATGTTGATCAAAATATTGTGTTGCATCCAAGGTGATGTTTTCTTCTTTGAAAATGGTGGCCACTATGTCTCGAAACATTCCTCTATACAAGGTGTGTTGCTCGATTGCTTTGGTTCGAATCTTGTTGGAATCAAATCTACCATTCTTCCACCCCGATAGCACTTCTTGAATGGCATCGGTGACGCCTTCCTTGGTGGGTTCACAAATGATACTATTTTCAGAGTTATAATAATTAGATCGTCCACCCGTTGAAATAGTACTTATGACTGGTAATCCATGCAACAGACATTCTAGACTTGCATAACATGATCCTTCACTTGCAGAAAGAATCATTCCATAACCTGCTTCATACATACATTGTCTAACCTCGGTTGCTGTCAAATGTACCCTTATCTCCGATTGTGAATGTTTCAACTTGTGCATAGAGTTGATAGAAATTGTGTCCCACATACACTTGCTGCATACATTATTTTCACCGCATTTACAGTTGGATGTAAACGGAAACCCATCTTGACCAACTATGTACAGGATGTGAGGCAAATCCCAAGTCAAGAAGTGTCGTTTGAATTTGGTATTCTTACTTATCATCAATCCAGTATACTTTGGTAAATCTCTCGATGATTCGATGGCTTTCTGAAACGTCTCTTGATCGTCAAAATGTGTACGACAAGCATTGCTCCACGATCGTATATTTAGTAAATCGTGATAATCTACCAATGCATTGTATTCATCTGGACTATTGACCAAAAAGTAGAGATATTGCTTTACATCATAATCTTCTGGTATTGCCTTGAGGATTTCGTGAATCATCGACACAGGATCATGGAGTGTCTGAGAGAATGATGCAATTACATACATCCCTGCTTGAAGACGTTTCATCATGTAAAAAGTTGGGTCTCTCACATCCAATACAAGTACCTTGTTCTGATCATCCTGATAGATAACATTGTACCACAGATATCTTGGACATGACATTTCTATACCTGAAAATAAGGTTTCAACTCTTTACCACTCTATGAAAATGTCTAAAAACGTTTTTGTCGTCAATGTACATTCATGAAGGGCATTTGTAGTTGAAAGCAGAAACTCTAGCAATTAGAATTACACAAAGGCTTAGCGGATTCAATGATTGCTTTCATGTTCCTCTTGAAAACCTGCTTGTATTTTTTCATGTCAATCCAAGCATCACTGTCACTGCGGGATGTTGCATGAACATAGTCATAGTAGATTTCATGGTCATAGAAGGTAAGGCTCCGGAGTTTCGTTTCGATTGTATTGTGGACACCGCATCTGACATATCGACCCTGTGAGTCAAAAGTTGCCCAGAATCCAATGTCGTCCCAGTCACATTTGATTCCATCTGTTATCAAAAAGTGCGATGATCGTAAGCCACATGTGACAGAGTGATGCCAGTACACGTCCATTTGTTGGTACATTTCTGCGAGCGCTTTATGGAGAGATTCCGATTCAGGTTCTGGAGGATTGGACATAACTTCCGATTGTTTGACGAGCGGAAAATACAAGAAGACTGAAAGACTGAAGGCGGCTGTATGAAAATTTTAACGCTAGATGTTCGGAATCTTGCATCACTGATCTTGTGTCTTGAATGTAATGATTGTCGAACAGTCAGATTCCTCAAGTACTTTTGAACGCAAAGATTCGCGAGCCGCCATCAATGCATGGCCCAATAGGTTTGTTCCTTTGTATTTGGTGACATCTTCACCAATCTTGATAAATTGCTTGGCATTCATTCCAATGCCCCAAATCTTGTCCATAGGAGAACATTCCACGAGAACCTTGGAACCCGTTTTCAACAGTTCTACAGCATAGTCCTGATTTTGACTAAACTTGTGCATGAGAACATCGGTCATAATTCCCAGACATTTTTCATCCCAGATGGATTGCACAAATCCTTGAACCTTGCGCCTTAAATCCTTGTGCTCCTTGGGGTCCAACGTTGCAAGGATAACCTTGGCAATTTCTTCATCACCAAACAACTGAGCCTTGCACCACATCATGGCTTGTTCGGCACAGTTAAACTTGTGGTTGTGCATCTCGAAAGGACAAATGGTCCAATTACCAAAACTTGGCGGTCTCCAGAACATGACACTCTTTTCAGTGACGATATGTTGAAACGATTCAACGGATTGCTTCTTCGTAAAGTCAATTTCGGAAGCCATGGCACGGATTTATTTAAGTATACTTCACGAGAAAATTGCAATCAAGAGCATTCCTTGATCGTCCTTCCAAAATGACGGACTCTTGTAGTTCCGACCAGAAGACTGGTAGTTCCGACTACAGTTATGAGTCTTCTTCCTATTATGAGGTTGCAAGACATCAAGTCTATGCGATCAAATTATATGAGAAACAGGCGTATCTGAAGAAAATGCATCATTAAATTTGTTCATCAGAATCGAATCAAAAATGCCTTGTACTCGTACAAACGCGAACACAAAAGGTTTACCGAAGCATACGACGATTATCACCTCGTCCAATTACTTGCAAAATTTCACCAGGTAAACGGAAAAGTTTGTGGAGAAAAAGGTAGTGTAACCGGACGTTCTTCGTTCTGCTGTTCTCCTACATTGTCAATTGAATTCGTTGCGCTTGAAATTTTTCCGATTTGTGTCATGTCGTTCGGATACACATTTGATACCAAGGTTTTTCAACCCAAATCATATGACACTGATTCGAAAGAGTTCCAATGTCAAGGGGACGGGTGCAAAGAACCGCGTGATAAATGTGGAAGATGTCGAAAATCAGATGTCGAACATTGTTATAAACACACCGTTGCACATAAAAAGATTGATGGAGGTGGTGGACCAAGCAAGTTTTGTTCATCATGCTTGAAGACTTGTCCAAAATGCAACAATAGCAATCTGAATCCTCTGTTTGACACAATCGACAATATTCCAGTCTGTGGAGCATGTTGGCGGATGTGGTGTGAAAATCACTGTCAGGAATGTAAACAGACGGTCATGTATGTTACGTGTCAGAACAACAAGCATAGGGTGGCATTCGGTGAACAATGTGGTAGACGAAATTTCCTTCATTGTTACGATCACAAGGCATTTGCAATCAAAGGAGGAGTCGTCGTTGAACATGACAAGGTTGTCTTACATCAAAAATCACTGAGCCTTCATCCAATGACTGGTGAACTGTGGTGCTCCGATTGTGTTGCCAAGTCTCAGAATTGGCCTGCTTATTCTATGCTATTAAAAGACGACAAGAATATCAAATGGCGTTCATGTGAATTATGCAAATATCCTAGAACAGAGTTGGAGTTGAATCCTATCTCAGTCGGTGCATCAAAGCCTATTGTGGTCTGTAATCCTTGCAAGGACAGCAATACTGAACAAGAAATTGTCCAACTTTGGAACAGTTCCCAATGTGACAATTGTTATCTCAAAGGTCGTGATCTGAGTCATGGATATTGGACTTGTGCAAGGGACAATTTTCCATGGGGTGTCGTCGAACGATTGGATCTTTGTCAAGATTGTATGACTTCCAAAGAGCAAGCATACGTTCAAGTTCCGTCAGATCACCAAGTTGGAGGGCGCGATGTTGGATGCAACTGTTCTGTTTGTAAGAATGACTGGTATATCTATAGGAGCGCAGATGAAGCAATGTATGACTCTGACGAGGATACCCCAACTTCTTATAACCCTCGCAATCCAGAGTTTGGAGGCAAGGCGCCTGACGAACTTACCATCTTGCGAAAGTTATACGGGAATCCTCGGTTCTGTGAGACCGACAAACTCAATCCTCTGATCAAACGTTTCTTGAAGGAATCTCCACGAGTCAAAGCATGGACTTGGAATTTGGCCCATTTCAAAATAGACCCTTACTCGTTCAAAAAACATGGTCATTATTTCAAAATAGTGCTCAAATCAGATACGGATGATGCAAGTCTAGAATTCTTCAAAGAATCACTTTTGTATACGGTCCGACACTCGTGTTTTACCAACTATTATCTCAAGTACGCAACCATGACACTTTTAGATCAACAAGTATTGATTCAAGTCGCATAAGAAATACGTTTTAGACATATCAAATATAAAATGACGGCTTTGTTTTGTAAAATGACATGTCTTACATGCGCTGCGTTACCAACCTTTCGCGTATTCTTTCGATGTTTGACTAGGTGGGTATAATCGCATCCTACGATTTTGACTACGGAGCGACAGCCATACATGCAATATGTTGCATTTTCACATGTCTTGGCATTGGTCCTCTTGTATTGATGACGAAACATATTTCCAGTTAGCACAAGTTCATCACAAGCATTGATCACATGTCATTGCGAATCGGAAATGTCAAGTGCACTTTCAACAAAGTTTAAAAGTGAATTCTGGATTTGACACTTTTTGCAGGGTTTATAACAACACCAAACTTTTCCTTACATGTCCGTCGCAAACGTCTCTCCACGCCGTAGTAAAATATTGGAACATGATTCAGAAGTTGCTGCAGAACGTCCAATGAAGAAAGTCAAACATGCAAAGATTATCAAGACTTTTGTATGTGATGCCAATAGATGCGTCATGTCTTTTCTACCGCAACCCATGAAGGAACTTGCTTCTGACGAGTGTCACTCAACTGTCTGGCCAGATGATTTGAAGATTTGCAAGTTATGTATCGCACACAAGTCTGCAATCGAATCAAATAGTTGCAATGGAGAAGGATGTACGAGGATCGATGTCTTTGGGGATGGAGCCTGCATGGAACTCAAGTTTGTACAACAAACGGATGGCAAGATGTATTGTCCTTCGTGTATCGAAGATGTAATTGAACAAGAAGACATATCGGATTCAGACGACATGAATTCAGAAATTTTCAAGTAAAATAGATTTAGTTTTAAACCAAGTTTACACTGAATACAAATCAACAACTTTTTTTGATTTCCGATGTCTTCTCTTATTTCTTTCAAACCTCGCAAGTCTTCAGAATTTGAAACTCAACATCCTCTGGACAAACGTCTGAATGAATCACAACGGATTCTTCTAAAATACCCGGATCGCATTCCTATTATTGCTGAACTACAAAAGGAGACTCCAGGGTTTCGTTTGGACAAGAAGAAATATCTGGTGCCTCATGACTTGACTGTTGGGCAATTTGTTTATATTCTAAGAAAACGTATCAAGTTGGAAGCAGAATCTGCCATTTATCTTTTTATCAATAATACACTCCCTCCCGCTTCATCTTTGCTGAGTCAACTCTACAAGGAACACAAGAATCAAGACGGGTTTCTCTACATCACCGTTACGCAGGAGGCAACATTTGGCAGTGTCTGATGATTCATACATTAAAACAAGTATTGAATCTTGAGCACAAGATCATTGTCCACCATATGAGTATTTTTATATGTAAATGTACCAGCCGTATTGGCAGGCAAACTAGATCCTTGCGATCGACCAGAGTTGTACTCGTGTGAAGCACCAGGGCCAAATTCAACATTGTCAACAAATGCTCGAGTGATTTGGATAATTGTATTTGCTGCATATGGTGTTAGTAAAGGAGTAGATAACACCATTGTTCCTGTCGTCATATTGGTCGAAACAACTCTTCCGACATACGTATTGAATGAGGTTCCATCCGTGAAATAAATATCAAATCCAGGTTTGGCATTTTGAATCACTGTAAGACTTACTGGAATTTCAGTATTACCAACCACAACAGAACTCGTTATGGTACCTATAGTTGTCTTTGGAAACGAAATCGTTACGAAATCTCCTCGATGAGCATCAGTCGTAGTGATTTCTCCTCTCAAAAGAGTGATTGGAAATGGAAATTTGACAGGAACACTATTGGTACTATTTGCAATCGTAACAACTTTGAAAGTTTCACATCGATAAAATCCTCCAGTTGGAACTGATTCTTCTTTTATTGTAACACTTGTTTGAGATAATTTTTCAATTATTTGAACACTATCAGGATTTACATCATGAGTGTTGACATTTGCACAAATCTTGGGAGTAGTTCCATCGGTTGAAATTCGTTCCACAAATTTGTTTTCTATATTACAGTATACTTGATAACGAATCCATTCATGAGTTGGCATGTTTGTAATCCAAAAAAAGAAACAAGTCTTTTGATCTTATTGATATCTATGTTAATTTATTTTTTGTAATTTTATGTTCATCAACACACAACCTTGTGTATATCAAGATGTTTCGTTTGTTATTTTCTATACTTGCAATGGCGTGTCTGGGATTGATCCTTTTGATAACTCTCAATGTGGATGATACTACAACACCGTATGAAACAACTATTCGCATGCGATATTCTGATGAAAGTAGGATAATACGGCTTCCTTCACCTGCCATCATTAATACGGCACATGTCAGTGATAGTTATTGGTCTTGCAAGCATAAATTATCTACATGTTCATCGGAAAATGCAAAAGCCTTTGTCATGATGGGACCGAATACCAAGTACACTTTCTCGTACAGTGGATGCGAAGGAGCAATTGTTGTGACTCATTGGACAGTGTATCGTCTGATGGAAACTGTGTTGATATGGACGATTTTATATATGATGATTGGAATTCCGTTGTTGCTATTGATTTCAATGTTGTTGAAATTTTAGACGTCAACGTCCATTTTTCTACTAGCAAAACGTCCTTGGTAATAATTCCAAAATGTCGTCCAAGCCGGTGCCATCGGCAAATGATCTTTTCTCGCAAGATCTTGAATAGTTGGAATCGATTCTATGTGACGCTAAATGGGTTGTTGGTGGTTGACAAAGATGATGCGTATGACTCTATGTACTTCCTCGACACACTCAACAGATGATTAGATTACACAAGAGAGTGAAACAATTCAACGTTTGCGCAATACTTTGTGCAATACTAACAAAACAATCATTGCAACTACAAATACAACATACGATTTGACTTCTCTTGAATATGCTTTGAGTATAGTCTTGGCTGTAAACTTCCATTGCCATAAACCTCCCATATTGCGACTTGGTATCTCTTGTAACTTGTGTTGCCACGCATCACTACTTTTCTTCAGATGCATTTGCCAATCATTGACATAGACATTGTATGTAGATGTAACCTTGCCGGGAAAATGCATCACGCAAGGATATGCATTCGTAATGACCTGTCTCCAATCGTTGCCAGCGAATTCAATTTCTTTGAGCATTCCACTTGTTTCTTTCTTACCCAAATAATGAATTCCATTGACAGCGGTGAATAAGATCTGTCCTGAATCTACATGACACAATGTAGGATCACTCATCCATTCCATTTGTATACCTTCTTGATCATCATCATACTGTTGAATGCGTTCATATAAACGAATCATCGAAGAGACATATCCTATACACAATCCCGCATTGATCCAGATATGTACTGTACCGGGATTGAACCGTTTTTCAACCACCTTTTGAGCCATATCACGAGAGGTTGCATTGTAAAATTGTCCCACATTCTGAGAAGACTCTCCAGAAATGACGACATCTTGCTTGAAACTTTTGAACTTGTCCAACAACATTGACTGTGATTGCATAAAGATGACATCGGTAGAATCGGATGTCATTACAATGTGACGATCTCCATACTTTTGTGCAAGTAGTTTGAGATGTTTGAGATACATACGCGACCTCCAGTCAAAACCTCTCCATTTCTGAGACAATCCTACAATTTTGACATTGCCATATCCATTTGCAGCCAATGAAAGTTTCCAATTGTCTAATGCAACGCATGCATTAGTAGCAACTGTAAGAACAGTCAATTCCGATGGCATGTTTCAATCCGTAAATCAATGAAATGAATGAAATGAATGTGTGTGATTCTAATCAACAATTTCAAATTCGTTATATATATGTATTGATATTCCGTGTTACACAACGACTTGGGAAGTAATCAACTTTTAAATATTTAAAAATTGAAATAAAGGTTCTCATCTTGAGTGACTGAAACATTGGATATTGTCAATTCTTTACCCACATTCAATGCCTCTACCGCATCTATCCACATTGTCACATCGCAACCTTTGCGAAATGTCACCTGTCGATACACACAGTCAAAGGTTGAAAGAACAGCAAGCAAATTGGGTTCGATATTGTGACAATCCATATTTTGCATTTCTCTACGAATCACAGCCTCACACCAGTCGATGACAACCTGATTGGCTTTGTCTTTAGTCGAGAATATGAATGGACCTGCACTGTAAATATCTGTGTTATTATCCGTAAACGTGACGATATAAACCCTAATTTTCGCAGTACTGGAAGACATGATGACAACAATCGGATTTTGTGTATACGTCCAAAGTTGTGATCAAATATTAATGATGAGACACGCAGAAACACAAGAACAATGGATCGTACAATTTGGATATATAAACTTGAATTAATCCGAAAAAGTACAAGCCCAAACTGGGAAACATACGCTCTCCTAGGTGTTCAAAGTTATTCAGCAGCGTACTCTACTCGTCTTTGTAACTTGATCGATGAAATGTTTGCGATACATAGAGACAAAGGTGAACACTTACAGAATTTTGATCTCATCAAGGCCGTTGATTTTGATCTTCTTTTCGGTCTACTTGGTAACATCTGCCTTGCGTTTTTTGGTTTTGGTCTTGGCCGTTTCGGCTTCTTCTTCGTCGTCTTCGGTGTCGCTGTAATCTGAACAAGAGTCGGGGGCATCTTGTTCATGTTTTACGACTTGGGTATCACAACGCACACGACCAATGTCCCATTCAAACTTGCAAGACACAAATTCTCCTGATTGATCAGGTACCAACATCTCTAAATCCTGGAGACTTTGACGAAACTGTCTTTTGACCAATCCATCTCGACGATAGTAGTGTCGGGTCTCATTGTCAATTTCATGGCCTTCGTATATTAAAGCCAACAATTCTTTGCACAAATAATCCTCTGCCTTTTCTTGTGTACTAAAATACTGTGTTTCTGCACTGGACCAACTACCAGACCGACATTTATAGTCGTCTTCAAAGGAAGTCAGTGTCACGTACCACGTTTCCGCTTTAGGACATGGTTCTGATTCTGTCTTGTCAGACTTGATTTTGGTAACTTTGGACATATCGGAAAGATGAATGCAAAACGAGAGATTTGTGTTTTGTACCTGAAACAAATTCAAACCGAAATCTTGACACGTCACATTGTCCAAGTAAAACGGAAACTGATTCCATAAATACCCTATCACAAAGAATGAGACAAGTTGATCATAGATTGAGGACACATTGAACTGGATAATGATCACTTCCAATTGTTTCAAGAGTTTGTATAGGATTCAGTTTGTTGAAACATATATGTGACCTCCATTCTGGCTTTACATTTGTATCAGGATGTTGCCGCATATATATTTGGTCAATATTGGTATCAGTTCCATCATTTAAGAATGGATGTGTTGGACCTTCGGGACTGATTTTGATAAATCCGTATTCTTGCAATAGGGTTGAATGTTGACCACTATTGAAATCACCAGCCAATATAACCAAGTTGTCATATTTCATCAAAGTTGTACATAATTTATTCAGTTGTTCAACACGTGCGGAATAACTGCTAGGTTCTAGATGAAACGTCACAAGACAATATTTCTTTGTCACAATCATGATGGCCATATTTCCATCTTGACTCAATGGAATTTCAACCGACATCAATATATCACACTTTGCTGGCTGCGCTTGCTTTGATTGTCGTACAAGAATTGCATTTCCAGAACCCATGTCATACCTACAAGTTGTATCATGTGGTTGTGTAATTTTCCAAGAATTCCATAAAGTAGCATCATAAACATTATAAAATATGTCATAATTTCTACACAATGCATCAATAAATTCTGGATCTGGGACAAACTCATTCAAACAAACAACATCTCCTTGCAGTTTGTCAAGTGTCTCGAGTATTTTACAATAACGTTTTTTGACGGGATGATACTCCTTGGTAGCCCATATACATCCCAATATATTCCACGTGACTATATTCAAATTCATAGTTTTCAAGTTGTTATTTATACTAGTGAAATGAAATAGTGACATTATAGTTTCTTGCGCGTGATAATTACCTTGATCGCAATTGCAACACAAATAATAACAGCAATCATGGATATTCCAAGATGAGGATATTTCAGACAATATTGTTTCCAATACAATGAAATACATTCCAAAGGATGACGCAGCCCTTGTTTTATATGATACATCGTTGACATACGCCCCTTGTTTGATTTTTTCGGTGTCATGTAATCCTGCCCATATTGCAATTCGAGCCAAGCATGGCTATCGTTGGGAATATTGGTATTGATGCCATACATGTTTGCTGTTTTTATAGGAGATATGTAGTTCCATGGAAAAGATTCATTCTCTTGAGTGATCAAAGCCACTGGACCTGATTCAGAGTCTTGTTTGTTATAATAAAAAATATCACCACAAACAACTTGCCTTGTGGCTGGGTCGCGATATACCAGACGTATCATGTTCTTTCTGGGAAACATCCGTAGAGCAGACTTTGTTTGTTTCAATTCCCTACTTACTTTTTCCAATTTGAAGCGATACTTTCGATGAACAAGTATATCAATATCATCGTCATATGCAATTATTTTGCCATTTCGAATAAATCCTAACAATGTTCCATATCCTAAACATGTAGGAATATTTCTAGAGTTGCATTGCTCTAATGTCTCTATTAATAAATTTTTCAATAAGATTTCCATGGTATGTATCCTTGGTTATCTCTTGACATGAAAAAGATTTTAAATATAATGTCTAATTTGTTTAAAGTAGATGTCATCATGTCGTCGTCAAAACCTTCTGCTTCTCAACCTAGTAGTACAAGCATCAACGACGAATCAAGGAAGAAACGTAAGCGTGATGAAGATCAACTGACCGACAAATACAATCGCGTGGTTCTACTCAACTATTGTGGGCGTCAAGAAGAATTATCTGCGGAAGAGTATGATGGGTTTATTTCCACCGCTGCATCGTTTTTAGACGTGGAAGGGCCAGAAATATTACAAGGACAATCCAAGAAAGAAATTTGCAAACAATTCAAAGATAAAATAACACAGATCGATTTTCCTGTATTGCAATCGTTATGCGCGTCAAACAATAAACTTGACAAAAAGTCTTTACAAGAGATGTTGTGGATTTCTATTGTGTTTGCTCCTGAAGTACCCGTGGGATTGGAACGACATCCAACTGAATCAATGGTAAATAAGATGTTAAAAAGGGACTTGTGCAATCATATGGGCTTGTACATGTACAATGAAAGATACAATACCAATTGGCTCAAGTGGATGCCCTACAAACGAGTACGTGAATTTGATTCTACCAACAAGGACGATAAACAAGAGTTGTTTTGGTCAAGATATGATCTTCAAAACTTTCGCGCCGAAGACAAACAAGAACGCACACTTTTGCCACGTAAACCAAGAATACCTCGTATGAGTAAAGATCAAGCGAATCAACTATGGGAGCAATATCCTCAATAAAAAACCTACGCTAATTTTTCCTTGAGACGTGACAAAATATGCTCAATGTTCTCTTGTGGTAGTTCTCCACTTTGTATCATTGTCAATGTTCTTTCCCAAAACATTTGTTCATATTCTTTACATATATCAAATCCAATGAATCGACGTCCCAATATGGCTGCAGCCAACAATGTCGTTCCTCCTCCAGCAAAAGGATCAAGTACAATGTCTCCAGGTTCTGTGGTACTCAAGATAGTATTGTAAGGAATTTGCATGGGCATTTGTGCAGGATGTTTTGTTTCTTTACGCACATTTATTTTCCAAACATGAGTCTTGAACTCGTTTGGTAGACGATCTCGAAAGAATCGAGGACCTGTTCGAGTTGGAGTCAACCAAAAGATTTTCTCAGTGCTTTGAATAAAATAGGAAGGATGTGCATTAACAGAAGTACTTCTATCCCAGATCAATTCTTGAAAGACATTTAGTTTACTCTTTTCGATCCAATCCAAAGGACTGTGATCACGAAAGATACAGTGACGATTCTTGTGATTGTAAAAAATACTACCCGTAGTTGGCTTTACAACACGTGCAAATTCGTTGAGAATCTCAATTTGCATGTCACGATATTCTTGTTCGGGTAGACAATCTTTGAAACCATCCGCATAAGGGATACGATGAGTCCATCCGGTTTCACACTTGGTTGAACTCGATAGTCCTCTTCCATGACTACGGCTAAGTCCCGCTAAGTTGTAAATTGGTGAAACACAGACGTGATCAATGCAAGCATCAGGGAGTAGTTTGAGTCCCTCTAGACAATCTATGATGTAGTAATTATCCAACTCAAATGGTCCAACTTTGGTTGACGCAGACTTTGAACTTGTTGCGGCAGACGAACTGGCAGCGCTTTCGACTTTGCCTTCGGTACCTTGAATGAGAGTGGATGCTTTGGGTTTCTTGGATGTGAAATTAAGAGGTTGCCACGCTTCGCCAGTCTTGACTTTTTTGGCCGACTCAAAATTTGGCATCACGAACTTGTCATCCGCAGCGACACCAGTTTCTACGTCTGATATGATACGACTGCGTTTAGGCGGCATGTGGATACGATCAACGGAAATTATTGGAGAAAATCGGAAGTGTTGATCCCATAAACATCCGAAATATTTTAATCAGAACATCGTTCAAAATCCAAAAAGTCATTATACCATTTGCTGGCAACGAACGTACATGTGATGTCTAAAAATCCGATTTTGGATATAGAAACTCCAAGTTGTCGGAAGAGAAAGTCTATGGAGACGATTGGCACAAATATGCCGAAAGGACACAAACAAGTGGTCAGAGGCAAAATGCGAATTTGGGGTGGAGATAGATGGCGCTGTCTTCACAACAAACACTTGATCAAGTCTGTAAACAACACAATTTAGTGTGGAAAAGGAACCCCACAAATGGAGACACGATCGACGGTTGGATTGATGAAATTCCTATTCAGGCCAAATTTTGCTCAAAAAATTTTGCGATAAAAGTTAAGACATATCCAATCACAACTCAGAAGTCAGCAGGGATCCACTATCAAAATTACCATGTGAATGACCCATTCTCATATATCATAGTGGAAGTTGGAGGGACGCATGACGAACCCGACAAGTATCGTGGGCAATTTTGTGTTATTCCAAAATCTACACTCGTTGAACAGGGTGTACTTGAATCTGAAACGTGTTTGGGAAAGCACTGCATGTATATCTGTCCTCCCGACTATGTACGTGAGCATTGGAGTAAGAAATATTGGAACAATTGGGACAACTTTGTGAAAGAAACATAGAACTTTAATATGGGATATTTCTCAAGCAGTCGGTCGGTTTCAAACCTCAAAGCGCCACGATGGAATGAAGATGTTTCCTCCCGTATGCACGATGTGCGGTGGTGACTCGACAACACTGTTGAGAAATGCTTCAAGACCATCTTTGTGCGTGCGATTACAGATGATTTCGTGTACTTCAGACGGGTCAATGGTGAGCATTTTCAACCATATAAGAATCTCTTTCTGTTGATCATATTTGGGTGGGGAAGCATGCCAGTTGGCAAATCTATACACGATATTGTCTTGACTGTAATTTCGGTGTGGATCCGCCTTGAGTTGCTCCTTGGTAATTTCCAGCCAATCAAGCCAATAACCCCTCATCAATTCGAGTTCCGCGGCTGGAGTAGGATATAGATGTGGTATTCCTCCTGGAATAATTTGGAGGGAATCACCTTGAACAATAAACAGATTGACACGCCACTCGCGCAACTGCTCTGAAAGTGCAAAGTTATTGATGAATGGCTTCACGATCATCCCGATGGAAGGACGTTCACTACCAACTTGCAATGTTTTCCACAACTCATGCACAGCCTTGCGTATATGACCCATACAGAAGAATCGACAATGTCCATGGTCCTTGGTTAATGATGTCATGATGCGACTACATTGCTTGCCCTGGTTGGTCATTGCTTGACAACGCGTGTTGAGGTTTGCAACTGTTTGTCGGTCTTCATGTGAGACACTGGTCAGGTTTGCCAACGTGGATGGATCTATGTACTGCAACAACTGGTGACCCAAATTCGATGTACGAGTGAGGCTCGCAAGTCCAACCCGATTTGTAGGCGCGAGTGGGAGAGACATTTTCAATTGCTTATAGCATTATTTCTGGATAGACTTACAAAATTAATCGGATTATACAAACATCCGAACTTTTCAATATTCGTTTGACGAATTTGATCTTGGAATTTCAGACATTTAAACTTTGGGAATTTAAACATTGAATCCGTAAAATCATGTCATATCGGTGCAAGAAACCGGTTTATTCAGGGTTTGATACATTGCCCCCAAAATTTAGTCATGGGCCAAGTTCCAGTGTATCGAATGGTGGTAATGTATTTCAACAACAACTTGTATATCAGCAGCAGCAGCAACAATCTGTATATCAGCAGCAACACTTGCAGCAGCAACTGAATCCTCATCAAATGAGAGTTCGTGAGGCTGCATTTCATTCAATGCAACATGGAGTCGGTCGCCAGATGTCTTGTAAGATGCTCAACACTTGTGGGATGTGTAAATATTGTGTATTCCTAGATGTGAAGAATGCAAATTCATATGGTGCGTGCGATGTATGTGGAGTCTTTATATGTGCAGGACATTGTACCAAACGTCGACAAGTTACCTGTCCAGGATGTCCAACGGAAATGGAATGGACCTAGGAATAATAACAAGTTTCAAGAAAACAAGGTCAGTTTTCCATGTTGTCGTCTTGCTGACACTTTGTGTGCTTGTGTTTCCGCTCTTTGAAACATGTCTTCTTCAATCCGAGATGCATTAAGTAGTAAAAAGCGCAAGGTTACAAGTGTTGATGCACCCATTGTTGTCCAAACCTCCAATCAGGATGGAATCACGATGATGGGTTCTGGCCATGGTCCAATGATTCAAGTGAGTGCTCAGAGACCCATTCTTAGGATGACCAAGGCAGAGTTGTTCGCCGCCATCGAAGCGTCACCTGTATTGATGAAAATATACGGAATACAAGATTCTCTTGTGGTAATGCAAGGCACATTTCGATACAGTAATGTCGATATGATTGTATCTGCATGCCTTCATGTGACACACCCAGTATTTTCGCTGGACCATGTTGCAATGAATTGTTACAGTAATCAACTCGACAGATCACTGCTCAATTTTCGCTCTGCGCCATAAGATTCAAAAGATATTGTTTTTCATACATTTGCAATCTATTAAGACAAAACGGCCTTTTTTGTTAAAAATGTCGCAAAATCTGTCGTTTGGGTATGTTGGTATTAGTCGAGGAGCACCTGGACCACAAGGCCCAACTGGACCTTCATCTGTAAGTAGTACTGGCCCAACTGGTACAATGACAGGCCCTACTGGAAGAACCGGTTTAGACAGTACCGAGACCGGACCCACAGGACCAACTGGTATTCTCAACAACGAAGTGGGACCACAAGGTCCCACCGGACCCATAGGTCCAGCGAATATGGAATTAGGTGTGACTGGTGATACAGGACCGATGGGACCTGATAATATTCAACCTGGACCTACTGGACCACAAGGAAGTATAGGACCAGATGGTTTAGAAGTAGGGCCAACTGGAGCAGTAGGACCAACTGGACCTATCAATACGACACAAGGTCCAACTGGTCCCGATGGAGATATTGGTAACGCAGGAACAGAGTCTGGTCCAACTGGACCGAAGGGATCAACTGGTCATGCCAGTCCCGAGGTTGGGCCGACTGGCGACATTGGACCAACTGGACAATCAAGTTCATTGACGGGACCTACAGGACAACAAGGTGCAACTGGAGCATCGAGTACATTAACTGGACCTACAGGTATAGATGGACCAACTGGACCTGTAAGTGATTTGACTGGTTCAACTGGTCCAATGGGACCCACCGGAGGCGCCAGTACATTAACCGGTCCTACTGGTTCGTTGGGACCCACTGGACAATCTAGCGTTGTAATTGGTCCCACTGGAGCAGATGGAGTACCTGGAGTAAGTACTGAACCTGGACCGACTGGTGTACAAGGTCCAACTGGACCTGATAATCTTGATCTTGGACCGACTGGACCGGACGGCAGTATTACAGGTCCTGACAATACGAGTACTGGACCAACTGGATCTAGTGGTGCAACTGGACCACTAAGTGACGTGGTTGGACCAACTGGCCTTCAAGGTCCCACTGGACCAACCAACAAGGAACCAGGTCCAACTGGACCAACTGGACCGATTAGCAATGTAAACGGTCCTACTGGCGAACAAGGTCCAACGGGCGCAGATAGCACATTGACAGGTTCAGAGGGACCGACTGGAGTAGCCAGTATTGTAACTGGTCCAACTGGTAGTACTGGTCCAACAAGTATAGTGGCTGGACCAACTGGAGCAGCAAATACAGCAACTGGTCCAACTGGTCCGAATAGTACTGTAACGGGTGCAACGAGTGTAGCGACAGGCCCGACTGGTCCTCGAGGTGAGACTGGACCAATAAGTACGGTGACAGGTCCATCAGGCCCTATAGGTTCCGTTAGTACCACGAGTGGACCTTCTGGTGCTACTGGAGCCTCTTCCTTGCCACAAATTGTCACATTTACAACTGTAGGTTCTGCGGTGACATATGTCACTCCAGTTGGAACTTCTTATATTGTGGCTCACCTGTATGGAGCCGGTGGTGGTAGTGGAAGAGGAGGAAGGGTTGGAAGTGGTGGCGGTGGCGGAGGTGGTGGTGGTTACACATTGGTTACATTCCTTTCACCGGCTGCAAGTTATACTTACAATATTGGAGTTGGTGGTAGTCGAGGTCCTTTTGGAGATGATGGTACAGGATTTGCAGGAGGTTCTACGACGTTTGGAGGATTTACATCGAGTGGAGGACAAGGAGGTCATAATGGTAAGTCTTCAGGAGGTGCAACTCTTTTTAACCCTTCTGTTGGTGGATCAGGAGGTGCTCCAGGAGTTTCTACAAATGGTCTGTCATATACTTCGTCTGCTGGTGTAGCAGGAGAAAATTTTGCTGGATTTCAAAAGGCTCCCATTCCCAGTGGAGGAAATGGAGGAACTATATTAAGAAACGTACCTGGTGGAGGGGGTTTAGGAGGAGTTGGAGCGCGGGATGCGTACTTTGGAGGCAATCATGGAACAGATGGAGGCCCTGCTCAGGGCGGAGGAGGGGGAGGGGGATCCTCTGGGTTTGGAGACGAAACCAATCCTGTATCACGACTAGGAGAAGGCGGCAATAGTGCTGCAGGAGGTAACGGATATATTCAACTGATATTATACAGATAATTTTATTGGTAACGGAAACTTCTCTAACAGTCTCAATTTGAAACACAAATCTGTGCCTTTTTGCA
>Ga0326733_1000167_pt1 | contig 21412 bp, 20 predicted proteins | sample 14_GP2_308_FD_207946 | JGI IMG/M metagenome (GOLD analysis project Ga0326733, IMG submission 207946) | Glacier ice microbial communities from Ngari, Tibet, China - 14_GP2_30.8 | ecosystem: Environmental > Aquatic > Freshwater > Ice > Glacier | place: China: Ngari, Tibet | collected 2018-07-17
GCCCTGTGCTCTCCTCTCTTTGCTCCGTGCTCCGTGCTCCGCGCTCTGTGCCCTGCGCTCTGTGCCCTGTGCCCTGTGCCCTGTGCCGTGTGCCCTGTGCCAAATGAAGGCACTATCGGACACAACGGGCTCAGATGCCACTGCCGCACCCCAACTCGGCCGACTTCTCCTTCATTTGGCACGGGGGCCGAGGTCTGTGCACCGACTTGCGTCTGACCGACATCGGCCTCGCGCCTGGGTCGAGGCTCGGCGTATGAGAGACCTCGACCACTCAATCCGGTTCCGCGGAGGGCTTGCCGCAACCCACGAGTTGTATAGCGACGGGCAGACCCGCCGCTCACTCGCGGCCGCGGTCAACGCAGGAAGGATTATGCGAGTTCGGCAGGGCTGGTACCTCCTGCCGGACACCCATCCAGAGCTCGTGGCCGCCGCTAGGGTGGGCGGGGCGCTCACCTGTCTGCCAGCCGCACGCATGCACGGACTCTGGACCACCCCCACACCCCTCCTGCACGTGACCGTGCCAAACGAGGCGTGTCGATTGCGGAATCCGCTCGACAAGACGGTGCGACTAGGGACTGGAGGCCACCTGGTACGGGTGCACTGGCGCAAGCCGGTCGACAAGCCGGGGCGACTGATCCTCGACCTGTCGTCGACGCTGGCGGATGTCATCCGCTGCGAGAGCGCCGAGATCGCCGTCGCGACGGCGGACTCTGCCCTGTTCCGCGGGGCGATCAGCATGCATGACTGGCGCCGGCTCGTCGCCGACGCACCGTCCACCCGTCGATCAGACCTTGAGCTCGTCCAGCCGCTGTGCGAATCGGGGATCGAGTCACTGACACTGTTCCGGCTGCGCCCGTTCGGCTTGCCAATCCGGTGTCAGGCGCGGATCCCCGGAGTCGGCCGAGTCGACTTTCTCGTCGGTTCCCGCCTGGTCATCGAGGTCGACGGCGCGAATTATCACACCGACCCGGAGCGATTCGAGGCGGACAGGCGGCGAGACGCCATTCTGAGTCGCCTCGGCTACCGCGTGCTGCGGTTCAGCTACACGCAGGTGCTCTACCGCTGGCACGAGGTCGAGGCCGCGATCCTCGCGAGTGTCTTCCGTGGCGACCACCACTGAGCGCCTCACGGGCCTGGTCGAAGGCACATTGCCGCCTACCAAATGAAGGTAACCTCGGCCGCCGAACCCGCTCTGAGTAAGCGAAGTTCGCGAAATCGACGGGATTACCTTCATTTGGCACGGAGGCGGTGGGAAAGTGGCCGCGATGGGGCGCGGGCACGACTGCCCGGTCAGGCGGGGGCGGCGAGGTGGCGCCGCACCTCCAGCGCGAGGTCGGGATGGTCGGAGAAGACCCCGTCGATTCCGGATGCCAGGATCAGGCCGAACTCGGTCAGCCAGTCGCCGTGGTCCGAGGCTGCCCCGCCGGAGCGGTGGCCCTGGTGCAGGAACTGGTTCTCCGCGCGCAGCGTCCACGCGTAGATGAGCAGTCCGGCCGCGTGCGCCCGCTCGACCAGGTCGGTGGATCTCACCACACCGGCGTCGTCCCTCTGGAGGAGCAGCTTCTTGCTCACGCTGATCCCGTCGACGTGCCGCCGCAGTTCGCGTAGCCCCTCGTCGGTCAGCGACGAGGCATAGCTCGCGTGCGGCCGGTCGAACGGCACGCCTGTCGCCTCGACGAGGTAGATGAAGCGCCCGCCGACCCCGCGCTCGCGGAGCCGGTCGAAAAAGGTGAGCTCGAAGCTCTCGATCGTCAGCCGCGGGTCGTTCGTCCACCCCGCCGCCTCGAGCGCACCGACGAGCAGCTCGTCGAGGGGCAGGCCGATGTCGGCGAAATAGCTCGCGTGCTTGATCTCGAGCACGGCGCCGACCTGTCGCTCCTGCTCGTCGAGCAGCGAGAGCAGGTCTTCGAGCCGGATGATCGGCTCCGTTCCGCTGTGCACCATGTTGGCGAATCGGATGCCCGGCAGCGGCTCGGTCGCGCGGAGCGTGCTGAGTTCGGCCCAGGTGAAGTCCTCGGTGAACCATCCCGTGCGCGCGACACCGTCGACGCTCTTGGTGGTGCGGCGGTCGGCGAACTCGACCCGCTCCGCGACGTCCGTTGACTTTGACATCTCGTTCTCGTGCCGAATGACGAGCACCCCGTCGCGGGAGGCCACCAGATCGGGCTCGACCGCGTCGGCCCCGTGCTCGATGGCGACCCGGTAGGCCGACTCGGTGTGCTCCGGATGGTATCCGCTCGCCCCCCGGTGGGCGATCACGAGCGGGGCATCGGGTCCGAGAAGGTTCACCCCACCAGCGTATGGGCACGGAAAGGCTTGCTAACCTGCTCGTCATGGGCGTTTGCGTGAATTGCGGCGGTGCGCTTGAGGACAGGTGGAAGTTCTGCATCTTCTGTGGCACACCCGTCCAGGCGGCGCCGATCAGCGAGCCCGCACCCGAGCCTGCACCAGAACCCGCAGCAGAACCAGCAGATGAGCCGGATGCCGGTGCCGGCATCGAACCGAAACTCGACGTTGAGCCCGCCGCAGGTGACGACGGCGAATCGGCCGCGGAGCCTGAGCCGGCGAGGCCACCGATCCCCTCCGCAATCCGCACCTTCGTGCCGATGGACATCCCGAACGAGGAAGAGGATGATCCGGCCGCCCGGCAGATCCGGCCGAGGCTGCGGCCGCGCGGCGTCGACGTTCCCCTGCTGCTCGGCATCGCGCTCGGCATCGCCGGCGTCGTGCTCGTCATCTACGTGGTCGCGGTGTTGAGCGGGCAGGAGTAGCGTGCCCGCCACGCGGGAGCCCGCGCTCGTGATCCCGCTGCGCTTCGGCACCTACCGCTCCCGCTACCTGCTCGCGCTCGGCCTGCTCTTCGCGGGCGGCATCCTGCTGCAGTTCTCCTCCGCCTACACGCTCGGACTCACCCTGGCGGGTGCGGTGGCGACCATCGCGGGCTGGATCGTGGTGCCCGCGCCCGGGTGGCGACGCGCCCTGGTTGCGGGCCCTGCCCTGTTCGGTGTCATCGCGCTGATCGGCGGTGCCGAGTCCGGCGGGCTCCTCGCCATCACGCTCGGCGCCTGGCTCATCGTGCGGATGCGTCCACTGGTGAGCTTCGTCGTGCTCGTCGCGCCGGTGACGGCCGCCTACGGGCTCGCCCGACTCTTCCCGGAGTATGGCTACGGCGCCGTTGTCGGTGGGGTGTTGGGGCTGGTGCTCGTCGGCTCGGCCTGGCTGGCGCGGATGATCGCGGCGGCCCCGTTCGCTCAGCGCCGAATCTCCACACACGGAATCCGAACAATCGTCCCGTAAAATAAGTCCAGACGATGGGTCTCCCCCACTCACAGCGAAAGAGGAATCGATGGCCACATCAAATCCCGCCTTCAAGAACACGCCGGCGTTCTCCGCCGGCGCGACCAAGGGCATCCAGCTCTCCCAGAACCAGAACCTCAGCGCCGGTCAGCTCGATGAGCTCTACGGTCGCCCGTCCGCCACCTCGGTCGACACCGACCGGATGACCTACGAAGACACGATCGTCAAGACGGTCGTGTCGTTCGGGTTCCTGCTGGTGGGTGCCGCGATCGGCTGGTTCATCCCACTGCTCATGATCCCGGCTGCGATCGCCGGCTTCGTGCTCGCCCTCGTGAACATCTTCAAGAAGAAGCCGTCGGCGCCGCTCGTGCTCAGCTACGCGGCCGTGCAGGGCGTGTTCGTCGGCGGGCTCACCATGTTCTTCGAGTCGCAGTACCCGGGAATCGCCGTGCAGGCGGTGCTCGCGACCTTCACGGTCGTCGGTGTGACGCTTGCGCTGTTTGCGAGCGGCAAGATCCGCGCCTCGAAGAAGGCCACGAAGATCTTCCTCATCGCGATGGTCGGCTACGCGGCGTTCTCGCTGCTCAACTTCGGCCTGATGATCTTCGGCGTGAACGACCAGCCATTCGGCCTGCGCAGCGAGGAGATCTTCGGGATCCCGCTCGGCGCGATCTTGGGTGTCCTCGTGATCCTGCTCGGCGCCTACTCCCTCGTGCTCGACTTCGACGGAGTGCAGCAGGGCGTGCGCAATGGGGCCCCCCGCGCGTTCGCGTGGAAGGCGGCGTTCGGCATCATGCTCACCGTCATCTGGCTGTACATGGAGATCCTGCGCCTCATCGCGATCCTGCGGGGCAACAACTAGCAGCACTAGTCACATGGAGAGGGCCGCCCCGAGGGGCGGCCCTCTTGTGTGTGGCGGGGGTCAGCGACCGCGAACGGCGCCGTCCGTGCGGAGCGCCGCGGAGTACCCGGCGGTGTTGCCCAGGGCGTTGGGGTGGAAGCCCGCCGGATCGAACGGGTTGGCCTCGTTGAAGCTGATGTAGGACTCGGTCGAGCCGATGCCGTGCCCGGCGAATTCGTCCGTGACGTCGGTAAGCGACACCCTCGGGTTGTTCGTCGCGGCGACAGCCCCAGCGATGATCGCGTTGAGCGCGCCGGTTGCGGAGTTCACGGGGACCACCAGCGGGCTCGGGAAGCTCGGGTCGAACAGCTGCGGATAGTTGAGCACGACGATGCGCGCCTTGGGGAACGCGGCAGCGACGGCGGTGTAGGTGCCGACGAGCTTCGGACCGACGGTCTGCAACTGCGCCGCGGCCGTCTCAAGCGCGAACGCGCAGAGGGCCGTTGTCGGATCGGGCGCGCAGGCCGCGAGCACCTGGTTGGAGCCGGCATCGATGCCGCCCACCGTGATGGTCACGAGCGACGCCTTCAGCTTGGTGCGGTCGTCGATCTGCGCGACCTGCGCGAGGGTGGCGGTCGTGTCCGCGCCGGAGCACGCGAAGTTCAACGCCTCGCGATAGCTGCTCGAGTTCGCGGTGATCTCCGGGTAGCTGTCGGAGACACTCTGGAAGCACGCACCGTCCAGCCACGGGGCCGCGCCTTGGCCGGAGGTGAACGAGTCGCCGATGGCGACGTAGGGGCCGCCGGCCGAGCCGTTGGGGGTGGCTCCGGGTGAGGCAGTGGCGGGAGCGACGGAGGCGGCAACGACCAGGCCGAGGGAGAGGAGCGAGACGGCGCCGAGGCGCGACATAAAGCGGATTCGGGTTCGCTGAGGTTGAGTCATGCGCTCACGGTATTCCTCCGGCACGCGCACCACAATGGGCCCTCGGCCAAACCGCCCTATCGCACCGGCCCGGCCACTACTCCCATTCGATCGTGCCCGGCGGCTTCGACGTGACGTCGAGCACCACGCGGTTGACGCCGGCCACCTCGTTCGTGATGCGGTTGGAGATGCGCGCGAGCACGTCGTACGGCAGGCGGGTCCAGTCCGCGGTCATGGCGTCCTCCGACGACACCGGGCGCAGGACGATCGGATGCCCGTAGGTGCGCCCGTCGCCCTGCACGCCGACCGAGCGCACGTCGGCGAGGAGCACGACGGGGCACTGCCAGATCTCGCCGTCGAGGCCCGCCGCAGTGAGTTCGGCGCGCGCGATCGCATCGGCCTTGCGCAGAAGTTCGAGGCGCTCGGGGGTGACCTCGCCGACGATGCGGATGCCGAGGCCGGGGCCGGGGAACGGTTGGCGGCCGACGATGACCTCCGGCAGTCCGAGCTCACGGCCGATGGCGCGCACCTCGTCTTTGAACAGGGCGCGCAGCGGCTCGACGAGCTCAAACTTGAGGTCCTCGGGCAGCCCGCCGACATTGTGGTGGCTCTTGATGTTGGCGGTGCCGGTGCCGCCGCCGCTCTCGACGACATCGGGGTACAGGGTGCCCTGCACAAGGAATTTGATCTCCCCGCCGTCGGCCGCGGCCTCGAGCACGAGCGCCTCGGCGGCGCCCTCGAAGCTGCGGATGAACTCGCGGCCGATGATCTTGCGCTTCTGCTCAGGGTCGGTGACGCCCGCAAGTCCGTCCATGAACTGCTCGACGGCATCCACGGTCACGAGGCGCACGCCGGTGGAGGCGACGTAGTCCTCCTCGACCTGGCGGCGCTCGTCCTGCCGGAGCAGCCCGTGGTCGACGAAGATGCAGACGAGCTGGTCGCCGACGGCCTCGTGCACGATCGCGGCGGCGACGGCGGAGTCGACGCCGCCGGAGAGGCCGCAGATGACCCGGGCGGTGCCCACCTGTGCGCGGATGCGGGCAACCTGCTCGGCGATGACGCTGCCGCTGTTCCAGTCGGCCGGGATTCCCGCGGCGGTGTGCAGGAAGTTCTCGAGAACCTTCTGGCCAAACTCGGAGTGCTTGACCTCGGGGTGCCACTGCACGCCGTAGAGCTTGCGCTCGTCGCTGGCGAAGGCCGCGACGGGTGTGGATGCACTGGAGGCGAGCACGTCGAAGCCGGCAGGCGCCTTCGAGACGGAGTCGCCGTGGCTCATCCAGGTGGTCTGTGCCGCGGGCTGGCCGCCGAGCAGGCTGCTGTCGTCGGCGGTGAGGGTGACCGCGGTGGCGCCGTATTCGCGCAGGCCGGTGTTGCTGACCTCGCCGCCGAGCTGCTGGGCCATGACCTGGAAGCCGTAGCAGATTCCGAGCACGGGAATCCCGAGCGCCAGGATTCCGGCATCCAGCGTCGGGGAATTCTCTTCGTAGACGCTCGACGGCCCGCCGCTGAGCACGATGCCGACCGGGTTCTTCGCCAGGACCTCAGCAGCGCTGATCGTGTGCGGCACGATTTCGCTGTAGACGTTGGCCTCGCGCACGCGGCGCGCGATGAGCTGCGCGTACTGGGCACCGAAGTCCACCACGAGGACGGGTCTCTGCTGGGTCTCGCTCAATTGCTTGCCTCCACGCGCCCGGCGCGTTCTTCGAGTTCGATGATTTCGTTGCGGGTGCGCCTGGTGATGTAGCGCTCGACGATGAATGACAGGAACGGCACGACGCCGCCAGCGGCGATCGCGAGGAAGCGGGAGAACGGCCAGCGCATGATGCTCCACAGCCGGAAGTCGGCGAAGAGGTAGACGACGTAGAGCCAGCCGTGGGCGATGAGGATCGCCGTGCTGAGGTTGAACGCGGTCACCGTGTCGACGGGAACGAGTGCGAAGAACCCATTCGGGCCGCCGAGTTCCATCTCCAGCTGGAGGGGCGTGTACTTGAACACGACCTCGAACACGAGCAGCAGCAGGAGGGCGCCGGTGGCGTACGCGGTGACGCGGTAGAACTTCAGGGCCCCACGAATCCGTGGCAGATCGGATGTTTTGGGCGTGAGAGGCATTGCCTTAGTTTACTTCTGCGCGCGGGGGTCGGATTCGCCGGCCGACTCCGTCGAGGCCGCCGCCTCCTCGGTCTCGCGCTCCCAGGCATCTCGCACCAGCCGGTACCACATGAACACAGCGAATCCGGCGAAGACGACCCATTCGGCGGCGTAGAACACGTTGAGCCAGTTGAGGGTGACCGTCTCGATCGGCGTCGGCGAGTCGATGGTCTCGAGGTCGCCCGGTGCCGAGTCCTGCACGATGTATCCGCCGTAGGCGCTGCCCTCGAAGCCGTCCCACTCGTTGACGAGCGCGGCGGGGGCAAGTGCGCTCCGCTCGCCGTCCTCGAAGTCGGCCTCCTGCGGGGCCTCCCCCGGCAGGTAGCGGCCGGTCACGGTGGCGGGCCCGCCCGCGAGGGAGCCCAGCGCCTTCTCTGCTGCTTGCTCGGTCGGCGCCCAGCCGACGGCGATAGCCACGGATGCCGAGTCGGCGGTGACAAGGTGCCCGACCACCCAGAATCCCGTCTCGCCACCGTTGACCCGGTTACTGATCACCGAGAAGTCGGCCTCGATCACCTCACCGGTGACCTCGACGAGTTGGCCGTCGGCGCGCTGCGTCGTCGGCTGCTGCGGCTGGGCCACCTTGGACAGCGGCAGCACCGTCTCGGACTCCCGTTCGATGACCTGGCCAGAGTCGATGCTGCGCGAGAGCTGCCATTGCCCGAGCGCGGCGAACCCGGCGGCCACCACGAGGGCGAGCACGAGCAGGGCGATCCACTTGGGACGGCGGGCGACACTCCACATGCTCAGTACTCCGGATCCGTCGGGCGCCGGGTGGACATGTCCGACTGCTGTGCGGCCTGCTCGGCAACGGCGTCGTTGTCGCCGTCGTCGTCGCAGTCGTCATCGGATGCTCCGGCGCCCGCTGCCACGGGGGCCTGGGAGACCCGGGCCGGGGCGTCGTCACCGGTGCTGCCCGACATCGCGGCCTCGACGAGGGCGATCGCATCCGCCCGGGCAGCCGCCTTGGCCTGGTCCCGCTCGCGCACCTCGCCGCGCGGGGTCGTGGTGCGCAGCAGCGCACCGCCGATCCGCTCGGAGTTCGCCGCGAGGATCGGGCCCATGACCGACATGATGAGCACGTAGAGGCCCGCGAACGGCACGATGCGCTCGTCGAGGCCGGCGCTCAGCGAGAGGGTCGCGAGGATGAGCGCGAACTCGCCGCGGTTCTGCAGGATCACGGTCGCGTTGATGCCCGCCTGCGGGCCGAGCCCGTTGATCCACGCGATGAACTGTCCGGCGGCGATGTTGAGCACGACGGTCATCAGCACGGCGAGCGCGACGGTGCCGAGCACGGACCCGAAGGTCGACACGTCGAGGGTGAGGCCGAAGTTGAGGAAGAAGAACGCGCCGAAGAGATCCCGCATCGGCAGGGAGAGCGACTCGATCCTGGCCCGGTAGCGGGAGGCACCGAGCACGAGCCCGATCATGAACGCGCCAATCGCATCCGTCACGCCGAGAATCTCGCCGATTCCGCCGAACAGCACCGCGAGGCCGAAGAACAGGATGGTGAACAGCTCGTCGTCTTTGGTGCGGATGAGGCGCGAGACGACCCGCCCGCCCCAGCGGGCGATCGAGAACATCACGATGATGAAGAGGAACGCGATGCCGAGCTTGGCCACGACCGGCCAGATCTCGGTCTCCCCGCTCAGCACGACGGAGACGATCGCGAGGTAGATGGCGATGAAGACGTCCTCGACGACGGTCACGCCGAGGATCATCGGGGTCTCGCGGTTCGGAAGCCGCTTCAGCTCGATGAGCAGCTTCGTGACGATGGCGCTCGACGAGGTCGCCGTGATGCCGGCGATGATCAGGGCTTCGCGGGTGCCCCAGCCGACCAGGAAGCCGAAGGCGAAGCCGACGCTCATGTTCACCAGGATGTAGGAGCCGCCGGAGACGAGGAGCTTGCCGGCGTTGCCGACGAATTCGTCGAGGTCGAACTCGAGGCCGAGGTTGAACAGCAGGAGGATCAGGCCGAACACCGCGATGAACTCGATGTTGCCCGACTCGAAGTTGAGCGGGAACCAGCCGGTGTTCGGGCTCGCGGCCAGCCCGACGATCATATAAATCGGAATCGCGGGCAGCCCGATGAGCTTGCCGACCCGGCCGAGCACGTACGCGATGAGCAGCAGCAGACCGAGAACGATGAGCTGTTCACCGAGGTGCATCGCCTAGCCGCCGGGCGGGGAGTCGACGGCGACCGGTGGCCTGGCCGCGAGCTCGCCGGATCGGTAGAACTTGAAGGCCTTCGCGACCTTCTCCGGGGACCCGGCCACGACGAGTGTGTCGCCGGGGAAAACGGTGAAGTCGTCGGCGGGCGCCGGGTTCGCGGAATCCCCGCGCACGACCGCGACGACCATGAGCCCGACGACGCCGCAGGCCGCGAGCGCGCCGACGTTCTTGCCGGCGATGTAGTTGTCGTAGTCGACACTGAACCAGTCGATGCTGAGGCCGGGGATCTGGTCGAGCGCGTCGATCCCCTCGGTGATGCGCGTGCCGCCGAGCAGCTCCGCGAGGGTGTGCGCCTCGTCTTCACTCAGTCGCAGCGAGACCTTGGCCGCGTCCGACGTGTCGTTCCCGTCCGCGAAGGTGATGAGGTCGCTGTGGCCGGACCGGTGGCTGATCACGCCGACTTTGCCGCCGTCACCACTCACGAACGTGTGCAGCACACCGACACCGGGCAGCTTGACCCGTCGAACATCGACCATGGGGCGGGACTCCTCGCGGGGTGATTGGGTACCCCTCGAGTCTACCCGGCGCCGTCTGGACGGGTCCCGACCGCTACGTCGCGCTGACGATGTCGGGTGCCTCAAGCCGCACCCGGTCGGCGGATGCGTCGTCGGGCATGCTCTGGCTCTCGCGTTCCGCGGTGACGCGCTTGAGGTAGTTGTTCACTTCCTTGTCGATGCGGTCCTGGTCCCAGCCGTGCACCCGCGCCATCAGCGCGGCGGCGACGGGGGCGGCGGAGACACCGCGGTCCCAGGCTTCGATCGAGATGCGGGTGCGGCGGGCGAGCACGTCTTCGAGGTGCAGCGCGCTCTCGTGTGAGGCGGCGTACACGACCTCCGCGCCGATGTAGTCGTCGGCGCCGGGCAGCGCCTCGCCGAGCGAGGGATCGTCACGGATGAGGTCGAGCAGCTCGTCGGTCATCGTGCCGTAGCGGTTGAGGAGGTGTTCGATGCGCACCTTGTGCACACCGAAGGCGCGGGCAATCTTGGCCCGCTTGTTCCACGCGGCCTGGTAGCCCTCTGCACCGAGCAGGGCGATGTCCTCCGTCGCGCTCGCCGGCACGTTCGCGTCGAGCGCCGCAACTGCCTCGTCGATGGCATCTTTCGCCATGATTCGGTACGTCGTCCACTTGCCGCCGGCGACGACGACGAGGCCGGGAACGGAGTGCGCGACGACGTGCTCGCGGGAGAGCTTCGATGTCTGGTCGGACTCGCCGGCCAGAAGCGGGCGAAGCCCGGCGAAGACGCCCTCGACGTCGTCGCGGGTCAGCGGCACGGCGAGCACCGAGTTGACGTGCTCGAGGATGTAGTCGATGTCGGCGGCGGTCGCGGCAGGATGCGCCTTGTCGAGGTTCCAGTCGGTGTCGGTCGTGCCCACGAGCCAGTGGCGGCCCCACGGGATCACGAACAGAACGCTCTTCTCGGTGCGCAGCAGCAGGCCGAGCTTGGACTGGAAGCGGTCGCGCGGCACGACGAGGTGCACGCCCTTCGAGGCGCGCACCTTGAACTGGCCGCGTTCGCCGACCATGGCCTGGGTGTCGTCCGTCCACACGCCCGTCGCGTTGACGACCTGCTTCGCGCGGATGTCGAACTTTTCGCCGGTCTCGAGGTCGTGGGCGTGCACGCCGACGACCCGCTGGCCGACCTTGATGAATCCCTCGACGCGCACCCGGGAGGCGACGTGGGCACCGTAGAAGGAGGCCGTGCGCGCGAGCACCGAGACGTAGCGGGCGTCGTCGACCTGGGCGTCGTAGTAGGTGATGCCGCCGATGAGGGCGTCGTTCGCGAGGCTCGGCGCCATGCGCATCACCTGCCGCTTGCTCAGGTGGCGGTGGTGCGGCACGCCGGGCGGGCGGCCGCCGGTGTAGCTGAAGATGTCGTACAGCAGCATCCCGGCGCCAACGTAGACGCGCTCGATGACGCGCTTCTGCAGCGGATACAGGAACCGGACCGGCTTGACGAGGTGGGGGGCGAGCCGCTGCAGCAGCAGGCCGCGCTCCTTGAGCGCCTCGCGCACGAGGCGGAAGTCGAGCTGCTCGAGGTACCGGATGCCTCCGTGCACGAGCTTTGAGGAGCGGCTGGAGGTGCCGCTGGCCCAGTCCCTGGCCTCGACCATTCCGACCCGCAGGCCGCGGGTCGCCGCGTCGAGGGCGCTCCCGGTGCCGACGATCCCGCCGCCGACGACGAGGATGTCGAGTTCCTTCTCTTTCAGCGCGTCGATCGCGGCGTCGCGTTCCTCCGGGCCGAGCTTCGAAGATCGGGTGACGGTCTTGGGCGTGCTCATTGCTGCCTCCCAGTGCGTTTGCGCCCGGCCTGCGGTGGCCGGGCTCCTTTCCAACCTATCTGGAGCTATACGGTGCGACAACGACCTCGACGCGTTGGAACTCCTTGAGGTCGGAGTACCCGGTGGTTGCCATCGAGCGACGCAGTGCGCCGACGAGGTTCATAGTGCCATCGGCGACTGTGGACGGGCCGAACAGAATCTTGTCGAGAGGGGCGACGGAGCCGACCGACACCCGGTGTCCGCGCGGCAGTTCGCCGTGGTGCGCCTCGGCGCCCCAGTGCCAGCCGCCGCCGGGGGCATCGGTCGCCCGCGCCAGCGCGGACCCGAGCATCACAGCATCCGCCCCGACCGAGAACGCCTTCGCGATGTCGCCGGAGGTGCCCAGGCCGCCATCGGCGATGACGTGCACGTAGCGGCCGCCCGACTCGTCCATGTAGTCGCGGCGCGCGCCTGCGACATCCGCGACGGCGGTCGCCATGGGGGCGTGGATGCCGAGGGACTTGCGCGTGGTGGAGGCGGCGCCGCCGCCGAATCCGACGAGCACACCGGCGGCTCCGGTGCGCATGAGGTGCAGCGCCGGGGTGTACCCCGCGGCGCCGCCGACGATCACGGGCACGTCGAGCTCGTAGATGAACTCCTTGAGATTGAGCGGCTCGTGGTTCTTGGAGACGTGCTCGGCACTGACGGTGGTTCCGCGGATGACGAACAGGTCGACGCCGGCCGCGACGACGGTGCCGTAGAGCTCCTGGGTGCGCTGCGGCGAGAGCGCGGCGGCGACGGTGACACCGGCGGCGCGGATCTCGGCGAGCCTGGCGGTCACGAGTTCCGGCTTGATCGGCTCGGAGTAGATGGCCTGCATGCGCGCGGTCGCGGTGGCGGCGTCGAGGGTGCGGATCTCCTCGAGCAGCGGCTCCGGGTTCTCGTACCTCGTCCAGACACCCTCGAGGTCGAGCACGCCGAGGCCTCCGAGCTGGCCCATCCGGATCGCGGTCGCGGGCGACACGACCGAGTCCATCGGGGCGGCGAGGAACGGGATCTCGAACTGGTACGCGTCGATCGACCACCCCACCGACACGTCCTGGGGGTCTCGGGTGCGGCGGCTCGGCACGATGGCGATGTCGTCAAAGGCGAACACTCGGCGGGCGCGCTTGGCACGGCCGATTTCTACGTCAGTCACCCGCCCAGCCTAGTTGTCCCCGCGTTTGGCTCCGGCATCCGGCTGGCAAGCTGGGGTCATGACCGATCTGACCTGCGACCCGCTCGAGACACTCCGCGCACGCACGAGCGCGAAGTGGTCCACTTTCCCCGGGGATGTGCTCCCGCTGTTCGTCGCGGAGATGGATTTCCCGATCGCCGCGCCCGTCGCCGACGCGATCGTCGCCAGGGTGCTGGCCTCCGACACGGGCTACGTCGGGTCGCCGGCGCCGCTCGGCGCCGCCTTCGCCGGGTTCGCGGATCGCGCCTGGGGATGGCAGGTCGACCCGGCACGGGTGCGCACGACGACGGATGTCAGCGTCGCTATCGTCGAGACGCTGCGCCGGGTCATCGACCCGGGCGACGGCGTGATTATCACCCCGCCCGTGTATCCGCCGTTCTTCGACCTCGTGCCCGAGGCCGGCGGCACGGTCGTCGAGGTGCCACTCATCGACGACGGCGTAGCCCACTCGCTCGACCTCGACGCCATCGGCGCGGCCTTCGCGGCCGGCGCCCGCGCGATCCTGCTGTGCAACCCGCACAACCCGCTGGGCCTCGTGCACTCCCGCGCGGCGCTCGTGGCTCTCGCCGAGCTCGCCGACCGGTACGACGCGACGGTCGTCAGCGACGAGATCCATGCTCCGCTCGTGCACTCAGGCGGGGCATTCCATCCGTTCCTCTCGGTGTCGGATGCCGCGCGCGAGCGGGGCGTGTGCGTCACCTCGGCGAGCAAGGGCTGGAACATCGCCGGCACGAAGTGCGCGATCATGGTCGCCGCGAGCGACCGCGGCGTGGCCACGCTTGACTCGATGCCGGACGAGGTCGGATTCCGCACGAGCCTGCTCGGGCTGCACGCATCCGTTGCCGCGTTCGAGCAGGGCGGGCCGTGGCTGGATGCTGCGGTGCGGGCCATCGAACACAGCGCCGATTTGTTGCAGGAGCTGGTCGCCGAGCACCTGCCCGGCGTCGTCGTCCGGCGACCCGCCGCGAGCTACCTCGGCTGGCTCGACTTTCGGCCGCTCGGGTGGGGCGACGACCCCAGCATCCGCGCTCTCGAGTCCGGGCGCGTCGCGCTCAACGCCGGGCACACGTTCGGCCGGCAGGGCGCCGGCTTCGCGCGGATCAACCTCGCCTGCTCGCCCGGGGTGCTGTCCGAGGCGATCCGCCGCCTCGCCGCCGCCTGACCGCGGCTGGCCACGGGTCTGGGCCCGGCCTGTTTCTGTGCGCAACTCCGGTGTTCTTTTGCCGGGCGTTAATTTGGGCCCGTGTTTCCGGGCGGTGGATGCGGCAGCATCCCCGTTTGTCCTGAGTTAGCCACGCGTGAGGCCTGCTCCGGCTGCCGGTCGATCTCGTCGATGGCCAGAAAGCCCCTTCCCATCGTGCTGGGTGCCATGACCATGACATGCACCACAGGAATTCACCGCCGCCGTCGATTTGCAGGACGACCGGTTCGGCGCCCAGCTGAGACTCACCCGGCTTCGTCCCTCGGGGCGCCACCTGTGAGCTCCTGCCACGAAGGAAAGGAGCACCCCACGGGGCGTGGCGAAGGAAAAGTAGCGTTCATCACCCGAGCCGCCCGCGGACAGGGACGCAGCCACGCGATCCGCCTCGCCGAGGAGGGCGCCGACATCATCGCGATCGACGTCTGTGCGGACCAGCCGGGATATCCCCTACCCGGGCGCGACCGAGGTGGATCTCGCCGAGACCGTTCACCTCGTCGGGGCGCTCGATCGCCGGTGAAACCACTGGAACTGCTCGACACGGTGCTCCGGATGCCGGCCCGCGGGCTCACCAACATCGCCTTCCCGCTCGAGCTCGGGAGCGAACTGGCCAGGGCAGGGCACGGCACCGCGCAGCTTGTGCGCACCCGCCGCGACGTGGCCCCCGCGCTCGGCCGGTCATTCGGCACCTGAGACCCACGAACGCTGGGTTGTGTCCGAAGGCGGCGGACGACGGTCAGCGCTGGTAGTTGGGCGCCTCGACGACCATCTGGATGTCGTGCGGGTGCGACTCCTTCAGCCCCGCGGCGGTGATCCGCACGAACTTGCCCTTCTGCTTGAGCTCGGCGATGGTGCGCGCGCCGGTGTAGAACATCGACTGGCGCAGGCCGCCGATCAGCTGATACGCGACGGCCGACAGCGGGCCGCGGTAGGGAACCTTGCCCTCGATGCCCTCGGCGATGAGCTGCTCGTCGCTCGGCACGTCCGCCTGGAAGTAGCGGTCGCGCGAATAGGAGGTCTTCTTGCCACGGGTCTGCAGCGCACCGAGCGAGCCCATGCCCCGGTAGCTCTTGAACTGCTTGCCATTGAGGAACATCAGATCGCCCGGGCTCTCGTCGCAGCCCGCGAGCAGCGAGCCGAGCATCACCGTGTCCGCGCCGGCGACGAGCGCCTTCGCGATGTCGCCCGAATACTGCAGCCCTCCGTCGGCGATCACGGGGATGCCGTGCTCGCGGGCGGCGAGAGAGGCCTCGTAGACCGCGGTGACCTGGGGAACGCCGACTCCCGCGACGACCCTGGTCGTGCAGATCGACCCCGGGCCGACACCGACCTTCACGGCATCCGCCCCGGCCTCGATGAGCGACTGCGCGCCGGACCGGGTGGCGACGTTGCCGCCGATCACGTCGATGTGCGCGAAGCCCGGGTCGGACTTCATGCGGCGGATGATGTTGAGCACCCCGGACGAGTCGCCGTTCGCGGTGTCGACGACGATGACGTCGACGCCGGCCTCGGCGAGCGCCGTGGCTCGCTCCCAGGCGTCGCCGAAGAACCCGATCGCGGCGCCGACGCGCAGGCGTCCCTCGGGATCCTTCGTCGCGTTCGGGTACTTCTCGCTCTTGTCGAAGTCCTTGACCGTGATGAGCCCGCGCAGGCGGCCGTCGGGGTCGACGAGCGGGAGCTTCTCAATCTTGTGCTGGGCGAAGATCGCGAGCGCCTCGTCGGGGTCGATGCCGACCGGGGCGGTAATGAGGTTCCTGGTGGTCATGACGTCGCGCACGAGCGTCGTGTCTTTCTCGAACGGGGAGACGAAGCGCATGTCGCGGTTGGTGATGATGCCGACGAGCCGGCCGTCGCCCTCGACGACGGGCAGTCCCGAGACGCGGAACTCGCCGCACAGGGCATCCACCTCCGCGACGGTCGACTCTGGCGTCGTCGTGACGGGGTTCGTGATCATGCCCGACTCGCTGCGCTTGACCTTGTCGACATGCGTCGCCTGGTCCTCGATCGAGAGGTTGCGGTGCAGGATGCCGATGCCGCCGTTTCGTGCCATCGCGATGGCCATCCGCGACTCGGTCACCGTGTCCATCGCCGACGACAGCAGCGGAGAGACGAGCGTGATGCGCCTCGTGAGCCGTGAGGAGGTGTCCGCTTCGCTCGGAATTACGTCGGTGTGCCCCGGAAGCAGCATCACGTCGTCGTAGGTGAGGCCGATGAAGCCGAAGGGATCTGGCTGGTCCATGAGTCTCCCGAAGAGTGCGAGCGGTGGGTGGGTACTCCGGTATGCGGCGTCGAATCCGGTATTTGATCTTAACGGTTTACCGATCCGCCTATTCCCCGACCATAATGAGCGAACACGTTTATGTCGCTGCCCGAAACATGAGGGACATATTCACTCGATAACGTCAACGACGACGGCTGGCCTCAATCCGAGAGACTCCCTTGATCTCGGTCGCCTGCTCCTGGAGGTTTTGTGCCACTCACCATTCGACGAGCGTCGTCTCTGATGAGAATCATCGGAGTCGTGCTCGGAACGACGATCGCAGCGCTGATCCTGGCTCTCTCGGTCGGCCTCGCGCCGGCGAACGCCGAGTCCAGTCCGAGCCCCAGCCCCTCCCCGAGCGGCGACTTCACCAACACCTTCACCATCGGCGGGCTCATCCGCGATGGCGACACGGCCCTCGAGGGCGTCGAAGTGCGCGTCGAAGGCCAAGGATTCGACGAGATCGGCGTGACCGGTCCCGACGGACGGTGGGTCGTCGCCGTCCCCGTGCAGGGCGAGTACACCGCTACGCTGCTGCCCGACACGCTCCCCGAGGGTGTCGCCCCCCGTGACCCGGAGAACATCACCCGTGACGTGAACCTCTCCACCACCAACACCGTCAACGTGCTGTTCCCGACGGGTGAGGGCACGGTCGCCGAGAGCAACCTCGCCCAGACGATTCTCACGAGGTTCATCTACGGGCTCAACTTCGGCCTGCTGCTCGCCCTCGGTGCGATCGGCATCTCGCTGATCTATGGCACGACGAAGCTCAACAACTTCGCGCACGGCGAGATGGTCACCTTCGGTGCCGTCATCTTCTTCCTCTTCGGCACCTCGCTCGGCATCCCGCTCATCCCCGCGATCGCGATCACGCTCGTCCTGAGCGCCTTCACCGGCTACGCGCAGGATGCCTGGCTGCACCGGCCACTTCGGAAACGCGGGGTAGGACTCGTCCAGGCGATGATCGTGACGATCGGCCTGTCAATCTTCGTCCGCTACGTCTTCCTCTTCTTCTTGGGCGGAAACATCGAGACCCTCGACACCGGACTCACCCAGAACGTGACGATCGGCCCGGCAACGATCACCCTCGCCTCGCTGGTGAGCATGGGCATCAGCATCGTGATGCTCGGACTGGTCGGACTGTTCCTCACCCGCACCCGCGTCGGCAAGGCCACCCGCGCCGTGAGCGACAACGCGTCTCTCGCCGCGGCATCCGGCATCGACGTCGACCGCATCATCCGCATCGTCTGGATCCTCGCCGCGACGCTCACCGGGCTCAGCGGAATCCTCTACGGCATCTTCCGCCAGGTGAACTGGAACATGGGATTTCAGATCCTGTTGCTGCTCTTCGCCGCGGTCACCCTCGGCGGCCTCGGCAGCGCGTTCGGCGCCCTCGTCGGGTCGCTCATCATCGGAATCGTGACCGAGGTGTCGACCGTCTGGATCCCGAACGACCTGCGCTACGCCGTCGCGCTGCTCATCTTGATTCTCGTGCTGCTCGTGAGACCCCAGGGCGTACTGGGCCGCAAAGAGCGAGTGGGCTAGGAGGCCATCATGGACTGGGGACAGATTCTCAATACGGCCGCCGGTGAGCTACTCAGCCCCGTCACGGCTGCCTACGCCCTCGCCGCTATCGGCATCGGCGTGCACTTCGGCTACGCCGGACTGCTCAACTTCGGCCAGGCCGGATTCATGGCGATCGGCGCCTACGGGTTCGTCGTGCCGACGCTCCTGTTCGACTTCCCGGTGTGGGCGGCGTTCCTCACCTCGATCGCGGCGAGCGTGCTCTTCGCGTTCCTGCTCGGCATCCCGACCCTGAGGCTGAGAGCGGACTACCTCGCGATCGTGACGATCGCGAGCGCCGAGATCGTGCGGTACATCGTCTCGACGACCGGGCTCACCGATGTCACCGGCGGTGCGGCGGGGCTCTCGGGCTTCAACGGCGGCTTCAACGCCCTCAACCCGTTCGCCGATGGCATCTACGGCTTCGGCCCGTGGACCTACACCGAGAACCAGCTCTGGATTCGCGTCGTCGGCTGGAGCCTCGTGGCTATCGCGTCGGTGCTCGTGTTCCTGTTGATGCGCAGCCCCTGGGGCCGCGTCGTCAAGGGCATCCGCGAGGACGAGGATGCCGTGCGCAGCCTCGGCAAGAACGTGTACGCCTACAAGATGCAGGCCCTCGTGCTGGGAGGCGTCTTCGGGTCGCTCGCCGGCGTGATCTACGTGCTGCCCCGTGCTGTGCAGCCCGCCAACTACGGCACAACGCTGACGTTCTTCATCTGGACGATGCTGCTGCTCGGCGGGGCCGCCACCATCTGGGGGCCGATCGTCGGCGCAATGATCTTCGCGGCGCTGCTCACCCTGAGCGACGGCATCCTGCGCGGGCTCATCAGCGCGGACATTGTCACATTCATCAGTGGCACTCAGGCCGGCCAGATACGTTTCATGATCATCGGGGTCGTGCTCATGCTGCTTGTGATCTTCAGACCCCAGGGAATCTTCGGCAACAAGAAGGAGCTGTCGTTCAATGTCTGACACGATCGTGACTCATCCGCTCGTCGACGGGGCCGTCGGGCCCGGCTGCAAGAAGGTCGACCCGATCGTCGTCGCCGACGGCGTCACCCGCACCTTCGGCGGCCTCACCGCCGTGGATGTCGCGCACGTCGAGATCCCGCGCCACGCGATCACCGCGCTCATCGGGCCCAACGGAGCGGGCAAGACCACGTTCTTCAACCTGCTCACGGGCTTCGACAAGCCGAACACGGGCGAGTGGAGCTTCGAGGGGCACAGCCTCGCCCGGGTTCCGGCGTTCCGCGTCGCCCGCAAGGGCATGGTGCGCACGTTCCAGCTCACGAAGTCGCTCGGCCGGCTGAGCGTGCTGCAGAATATGCTTCTCGGCGCGACCAAGCAGCCGGGCGAGAACGCCTTCACCGCTCTCATCAAGCCTCTCTGGAGCAAGCGGGAGCAGGCGATCACCTCGAAGGCCGAGGAACTGCTCGCCCGCTTCAAGCTGCTCGAGAAGAGCGAGGACTACGCTGCGTCGCTCTCGGGCGGCCAGCGCAAGCTGCTCGAAATGGCGCGAGCGCTGATGAGCGACCCCGTGCTGATCATGCTCGACGAGCCGATGGCCGGCGTGAACCCGGCGCTCACTCAGTCGCTCCTCGGCCACATCAAGCAGCTCAAGGCCGAGGGAATGTCGGTGCTCTTCGTCGAGCACGACATGCACATGGTGCGTCACATCTCCGACTGGGTCATCGTGATGGCCGAGGGCAAGGTCGTCGCGGAGGGCCCGCCTGACCAGGTCATGAACGACCCGGCCGTCATCGATGCCTACCTCGGCGCGCACCATGACTCCGACCTCGGCGACATGACGGGGGTCAACCCCGTCATCGAGGCGAAAGAACGCGCTGCGGAGCACGCGGCAAAGAAAGAGGGCGCGATCTGATGTCAGAGGCAGTCAGCACCACCGCGGGGACGGCCCCCACCATGACGGGTGAGCCGGTGCTGTACAGCACCGACCTCGTCGCGGGGTACATCCCCGGCGTGAACATCCTCAACGGCTGTAACATCACCGCCTACCCCGGGGAGCTCATCGGCATCATCGGGCCCAACGGGGCCGGCAAGTCGACGTTCCTCAAGGCGGTGTTCGGCCAGGTGAACATCCGCAGCGGCACGATCCACCTCAAGGGCGACGACATCACCGGCCTCAAGGCCGACAAGCTCGTCACCAAGGGCGTCGGGATGGTTCCGCAGAACAACAACGTCTTCCCGACGCTGTCGATCGAGGAGAACCTCGAGATGGGCCTGTTCCAGCGCCCCAAGGTCTGGGCAGAGCGCTTCGAGTTCGTGACGATGCTGTTCCCCGAGCTCGCGAGTCGCCGCAAGCAGCGCGCGGGGTCGCTCTCCGGCGGCGAGCGTCAGATGGTCGCGATGGCCAGGGCGCTCATGATGGACCCGTCGGTGCTCCTGCTCGACGAGCCGTCGGCCGGCCTCTCCCCCGTGCGTCAGGACGAGACGTTCCTGCGGGTGCACCAGATCAACCGCGCCGGCGTTTCGGTCATCATGGTCGAGCAGAACGCGCGCCGCTGCCTGCAGATCTGCGACCGGGCCTACGTGCTCGACCAGGGCAAGGACGCGTACACCGGAACCGGGCGCGAACTGCTGAAGGACCCGAAGGTCACCGAGCTGTACCTCGGCACCCTCGCGGCCGACGTGGACGCCGACAAGAAGGCCCGCGGGGCCTGAGTCGCCCCTGACGCCTCGAAGGCCCCGCGACCGGGTTTCCGGTCACGGGGCCTTCTCTGTCGGCTCAGGCGGTCACTGAGCGGCGCTCACCGTCGAGTGGGGGTCGCGCAGGTCGCGCAGCGACCGACCGTGTCGAAATCGCCCATCCGCCGTTCCCGCGGGACGCCGACGGTCAACCCGCAGGTTGACCGCCGGACCGGGTTTCGACACGCGCGCCAGAGCGCGCTGCTCAACCGGCACAAGCGTCCCCGCCGAGCGCACCAGAGCCCGCTGCTCAACCAGCACAAGCATCCCCGCCGAGCGCGCCAGCACCGGCGCGCGGCCGACAGCGTGCGCCAGACTCCGCCGTTAGCGACAGCCCCAGCATCCGCCCGCTGCTCCGACGGCCGCGAGCGCACAACAGAGGGGCCCGACCTTGCGGCCGGGCCCCTCCATGTCATGCGTGGTGCTGGTGCGAATTACTCTGCGAGGCTACCGAACTCGGCGTTCAGCGGCACGTAGCGGTTGTCCGCTCCGTACTGGTAGATGCCGACGAAGGCCTCGGTCGGGTCGCCGTTGTCATCGAACGTGATCGGTCCCGAAGGGCCGTCGTAGTCAATGTCTTCGCCGTCCGCGATGAGCGCGAGGCAGTCCGCGAACGTCTCGCACTTCTCGCCACCCTCGGAGACCGACTTGAGGTTGTCGCGGATCGTGGTCGGGTCGTCGCTGCCGCCCTGCGCTGCGGCGAGCGCGGCGAGGATGACGGCGTCGTAGGACTCCGCCGAGTAGCTGAAG
>Ga0326733_1000168_pt1 | contig 21372 bp, 19 predicted proteins | sample 14_GP2_308_FD_207946 | JGI IMG/M metagenome (GOLD analysis project Ga0326733, IMG submission 207946) | Glacier ice microbial communities from Ngari, Tibet, China - 14_GP2_30.8 | ecosystem: Environmental > Aquatic > Freshwater > Ice > Glacier | place: China: Ngari, Tibet | collected 2018-07-17
CAACATTTAAGTGACCAACGTGGCCAATTAATGTTAAGCCGCCAATTGGTAATGGATAAGCCGCGTTTAATTCAAAATACGTTGTACCTTTTGTACTGCCATCCCAACCTGTTTTAGTTTCTGCACCAAACCAATCGCTTAATGTAACCGATGCTTTAGCACTTAACCATTTATAAGATACGCCAAAGTTAGCTTCATACGTATCCCATTTGCCACCTTGTGGTGTTTGTTTAACGCCAGGAGCGGTGAAGTAGGTATATTTTTTCCATGATCCACCTGGATAAAAATAACCATACAAACCAACCGTGTAGCCTAAACCTTCTACTGATGGGATAGTGCCGTTGTAACCAGCGTACGCATCAATTTCAACGTTAGCATCTGGATACGTGTTTGGTGAAACGTTTGAACCCCACATACCAGCGTAAAAACCACTAGAGTGAGCAAGATCAAAGCCGCCTTGTACTGCTGGTTTGTGCCATGATTGTGAGATACCACGGAAGTAGTAATCTGAAACAAAGCCAATGTTAGCAGTAGCCGACCATGCAGGTGCTACCTCAGCTGGTGCAGCCGCTACTGCCGCTGGTGCATCTTCTGCATATGAAAATGTTGGTATTGCAAAAACGCTTAACACAGCAATTGATAATAACGAATTACGCATTGTGTATCCCCTAACGATGTTATAAAAATAATGAAGTAGTTTTAACCACGTTGTTATGTAGCAAGGCGCATGCCAAGTAAATGGCCAATAAAATCAACAACTTAAGTTTTTTATATAATTAATGGCGATATAAAAGTGCGTTAAAAATCTGGTAAACTAATTAAAAATCAGGAGAAATTATTATGTTTAACTCATCAAAGATTGAAGAATTATCCAATAAAATCAAGGAGATGGCGGCATCATCGCCTTTGGCCGATATGGATAAAAATATACATGCACTAATTAAGGGCGCGCTCACCAAAATGGAGCTTGTGACGCGTGAAGAGTTTGACGTGCAAACAGAAGTTTTACGCCACGCGCGTGAACAGTTGGCCGCTCTTGAAGCAAAGCTAGAGGCATTAGAGCAAAAGCTTAATCAACAATGAGTTTGGCTGTGCTGCATAGCCGCGCGCTAAGCGGTATGGACGCGCCAGAGGTGGTGGTAGAAGTGCATCTGGCCAATGGTTTGCCAAGCTTTACCATTGTTGGCCTGCCTGAGGCCGAGGTAAAAGAGAGCAAAGATCGCGTGCGCGCAGCGATTCAAACGGCGCAGTTTGAGTTTCCAGCTAGGCGAATTACCGTTAATTTAGCGCCAGCTGATTTGCCAAAAGAAAGTGGCCGCTACGATTTGCCGATTGCGTTGGGCATTTTGGCTGCCAGCGGACAGATTCCAAAAGACGCATTAGAGCGTTACGAAATTGCAGGTGAACTGGCGCTAACAGGTGAGTTGCGGCCAATTCGTGGTGCTTTAGCGATGACTTATCACATGGTTCACAAAACGACCAATCACAAACGCGCGTTTATATTGCCTCAAAACAGTGCGTTAGAAGCAAGCTTGGTAAAAGATGCACTGATTTACCCCGCCAATTCACTTTTAGAAGTGTGCGCACATTTAAGTGGGCATACTTTGCTACAGCAATATGTTGCCGATGCGCCAGCGCAAGCCATACACTATTTAGATTTTAATGAGGTAAAAGGTCAATCGCAAGCCAAGCGTGCTTTAGAAATTGCCGCAGCCGGTGGCCACAGCGTACTCATGAGTGGCCCGCCCGGCACAGGCAAAAGCATGCTAGCAAGCCGTTTTGCCGGCATTTTACCCAGCATGACAGAACAAGAGGCCTTAGAAAGCGCGGCGATTCAATCGCTAAACGGCGCTTATAAATTAGAAAATTGGAAACGCAGACCGTTTAGAAGCCCGCACCACACCGCATCTGGCGTGGCTTTGGTGGGTGGCGGCGGCATTCCGCGCCCGGGGGAAATTTCATTAGCGCATCATGGTGTTTTGTTTTTAGATGAATTGCCAGAGTTTGACCGAAAAGTTTTGGAGGTTTTGCGTGAACCGCTAGAAAGTGGCCACATCACCATTAGCCGTGCCGCACGGCAGGCTGATTTTCCTGCATCATTTCAATTATTGGCGGCCATGAACCCATGCCCATGCGGCTATTTAGGCCATTTTAATAATAAATGCCGTTGCACGCCTGACAATGTGGCGCGCTACAAAGCCAAAATTTCTGGGCCGCTGTTAGATAGAATCGACCTATTAATAACGGTGCCAGCGCTAAAAGAAGATGAATTAACATCGGCAAGCGTGGCCGAAAATAGCGAAACGATTAGAAACCGTGTTGAAAAAGCGCGCCAAATTCAGCTTAATCGTCAAGGCAAAGCCAATTTTGCATTAGGTAGTTTAGAAATAGACGCGCACTGCCAACCAGATGACGCCGGTTTAACATTACTCAAAACCGCGATTTCAAAATTAAACTTATCCGCCCGCGCCTATCACCGCATTTTAAAAGTAGCCAGAACCATTGCCGATTTGAGCAATGAAGCGGCCATTAAACCCGCCCATATCGCAGAAGCCGTGCAATATAGGCGTAATGAAACTTAACTATTTTAGCTGGCGCCCGTGACTTTAGCTGGCGCCCGTGACGAAGCTAAACCATTCGCATGTTAAAATAGTCATTAACTTACCTTTTTCCTAAAGTGTTGTTCATGCAATCAGCCACAGAAGCGCAACTTCGCGATTTACTCAAACAACGTATCCTTATTTTAGATGGCGCGATGGGTACCATGATTCAGCAATACAAATTGTCTGAGGCGGATTATAGAGGCGATAAGCCTAACGGTGAGCGCGGACGATTTGCGGATTTTGCCGCACCAGCGGGTGAGCGCGAGCTGTTTGTTAAAGGCAATAATGAGCTTTTAAGCCTAACGCAGCCGCAGGTGATTCAAGAGATTCATGAGCAATATTTGGCCGCAGGCGCTGACGTGATTGAAACCAATACCTTTGGCGCCACAACAGTTGCGCAAGATGATTATCACATGGCGCATTTGGTGCGTGAGATGAATGTGCAATCGGCCAAGCTGGCCAAAGCGGCTTGCCTTAAATATTCCACGCCCGATAAACCGCGTTTTGTGGCAGGTGCTCTTGGCCCTACACCCAAAACGGCCAGTATCTCGCCCGATGTAAACGACCCTGCTGCGCGCAACGTGAGTTTTGACCAGTTAGTAAACGCTTACTTAGAGCAAGCGCGAGCATTGGTAGAGGGTGGCGCAGATATTTTGATGGTAGAAACCATCTTTGATACGCTTAATTGTAAGGCGGCATTATTCGCCATTGATACGTTTTTTGAGGAAATCGGCCATACCATGCCGCTGATGATTTCAGGCACGGTGACGGATGCTTCTGGCCGTATTTTATCAGGCCAAACTGTAACGGCATTTTGGCATTCTGTGCGCCATGCCAAGCCGCTCACTATTGGCTTAAATTGCGCTTTGGGTGCCACTTTAATGCGCCCTTATGTAGAAGAGCTTTCAAAAATCGCTGATACATTTGTGTGCATTTACCCAAATGCGGGTTTGCCAAATCCAATGTCTGACACAGGCTTTGATGAAACGCCAGACGTGACTTCTAGCTTGGTGAAGGAATTCGCCAACAGCGGCTTTTTAAATATGGCGGGTGGTTGCTGCGGTACCACGCCAGCGCATATTAACGCGATTTATAATGAAATTAAAAACTTGCCGCCGCGCCTTGTGCCTAGCTTTGCACCGGTCACCAAATTATCTGGTTTAGAGCCGTTTATTATTGATGAAAACTCGCTATATGTGAACGTGGGCGAGCGCACCAATGTGACGGGCAGTAAAGCGTTTGCGCGCATGATTATTAATGAGCAATATGAAGAAGCGCTAAGTGTGGCGCGCCAGCAGGTAGAAAATGGCGCGCAAGTCATTGATATTAATATGGATGAAGGCATGTTGGATGCCGTAAAAGCCATGACGCACTTTTTGAATTTAATCGCCAGCGAGCCAGATATTGCGCGCGTGCCAATTATGATTGACTCTTCAAAATGGTCAGTGATTGAGGCGGGCTTAAAATGCGTGCAAGGCAAATCAATCGTCAATTCAATTTCCATGAAAGAAGGCGAAGCCGAATTTTTACGCCAAGCCAAATTGTGCCGCCGCTATGGCGCGGCTGTAATTGTGATGGCGTTTGATGAAAAAGGCCAAGCCGATACTTACGCGCGCAAAATCGAAATTTGCAAACGCGCTTACGATTTATTAATCAGCACTGGTTTTCCGCCAGAAGACATTATTTTCGACCCCAATATTTTCGCCATTGCCACTGGTATTGAAGAACACAATAACTACGCGGTGGATTTTATTGAAGCCACGCGCTGGATTAAACAAAATCTGCCACACGCCAAAATTTCAGGTGGCGTATCCAACGTAAGCTTTAGTTTCCGCGGCAACGACCCTGCACGCGAGGCGATTCATACCGTGTTTTTGTATCACGCGATTCAAGCGGGCATGACCATGGGTATTGTGAATGCGGGCATGATGGGTGTTTACGATGACTTGGCGCCAGAGTTAAAACAATCTGTAGAAGATGTAGTTTTAAACCGCATCACTCACCCTGATAATTTACTGGCGCCAACTGAACGATTGATTGAAATCGCGGGTACGCTAGTGGCAGGCGGCAAAAAAGAGGCGGCAACGCTGGAATGGCGCGGCACCCCAGAAAACCCTGTGCCAGTTGCAAAACGCTTAAGCCACGCCATGGTGCATGGCATTACCGATTTTATTGTTGCCGATACAGAAGAAGCGCGTGCAGCGCTTGAGGCCAGCGGTGGCCGCCCAATTCACGTAATTGAAGGCCCACTGATGGATGGCATGAACGTGGTGGGCGATTTATTTGGCCAAGGCAAAATGTTTTTGCCGCAAGTGGTAAAGTCAGCCCGTGTAATGAAAACCGCTGTTGCGCATTTAATCCCGTTTATTGAGGCTGAAAAAGCCGCGGATGAAGCCAGAACTGGCGTGGTTGCTAAGCCTAAAGGCAAAATGGTGATTGCTACGGTTAAAGGCGATGTGCACGATATTGGCAAAAATATTGTTAGCGTTGTGCTGCAATGCAATAACTTTGAAGTGGTGAATATGGGCGTAATGGTGCCAGCGGCGGAGATTTTAGCCATGGCAAAAGCCGAAAATGCCGACATTATTGGCCTCTCAGGGTTAATCACGCCAAGCTTAGAAGAAATGACCTATATCGCCAAAGAAATGCAGCGCGACCCGTTTTTTAAAGATAAACAAACGCCATTATTAATTGGCGGCGCTACTTGCTCGCGCGCGCATACCGCGGTAAAAATCGCCCCGCACTACGATGGCCCGATTGTGTATGTGCCAGACGCTTCGCGCTCTGTCACGGTGATGCAAAACTTGCTAACGCCAGAAACGCGTGGTGCGTATTTGGCCGAAATTCAAGCCGATTATGAAAAAGCGCGCACCCAGCACGCCAATAAAAAAGGCGTGCCGCTATTAAGTATTAGCGATGCGCGTAAAAATAAAATGCAGCTGTCATTTGCAGGCGAATTTGCACCGGTAAAACCCAAATTCATCGGCCGCCGCGTGTTTAAAAATATCGATTTAAGCCTAATCGCGCAATATATCGATTGGGGTCCGTTCTTTCAAACGTGGGATTTGGCGGGTTTTTACCCTGCCATTTTGACCGATAAAGTAGTGGGCGAAGCCGCTACAAAAGTATTTGCCGAAGCGCAAGCCATGCTGAAAAAAATCATCGATGGCCGCTGGCTGACGGCTAACGGCGTCATTGCGTTAATGCCTGCCAATGCGGTTAATGATGACGATATTGAAATCTACACCGATGAAAGCCGCAACCAAGTGGCGTTTACCTATTACGGCATGCGCCAGCAAACGGTTAAGCCAGTGATTGATGGCGTCGCTAGACCTAATCAGTGTTTGAGCGATTTTATCGCGCCAAAGGGTGTTGATGATTATATTGGATTATTCGCGGTAACAGGCGGCTTAGGCACAGAGAAAATCGCTGCGCGGTTTGAAGCCGACAATGATGATTTTAGCGGAATCATGTTTAAAGCGCTGGCCGACCGCTTTGCAGAAGCCTTTGCCGAATATATGCACGAACGCGTGCGCACCGATTTTTGGGGCTTTAGCGCAGATGAGAAGATGGACATAAGCGCCCTGATTAAAGAACAATATCAAGGTATTCGCCCCGCACCCGGCTACCCCGCCTGCCCAGACCATACCGTAAAACCGGATATGTTTAATCTATTGCAATGCGAAGTAATCGGCATGCAATTAACCGAATCATTCGCCATGCTACCCGCCGCTGCTGTGTCAGGCTTCTACTTTGCGCACAAGCAAGCTAAGTATTTCAGTGTCGATAAAATTGGAATGGATCAGCTAGAAGACATGGCAAAACGTAGAAACTTGCCTAAAGAATATTTAGAGCGCTGGTTAAGTCCGAATCTGGGTTAAAAATGAATGCTACTACGCCATTAAATTTCTTGATTGGTTTTTTATGTTTTTTTATTTATCTTGCTCTTGTTTTAGCTGTTAGTTTTAAGTCTGACAGTATTTCCATTTATGATCAGAAAAGATTTAATAAAAACCGTATTGTTCAACAAACGGTTTGGTGTGCGCCGTTTTTAATTGGTTTTATATATTTGCTGTTAACTAAACGAGCTGGGCTAAACGAGTTTTTGATGCTTGTATTTTTACCCGTTATCTTTTTATTTGGAGGTGAATATTTTTTATTTCAGCCCAAATTAAATTCTTTGAAAAGAGATGCTAATAAAGTATTCACATCATTAAAATATGCAAATGCAGACAGTCGGTGCTGTTTTGACTCTAAAACTGATGAGTTACTATTAAACCGAGATGAGCCAGTATACATTAGAGGATGGCTTGTTGATCTTCGCCTAGATAGGGTTTGCAAAAATACTTTTGGAGAATACTTTTGGATTGTTGGAAGTACTAATCGTAACTCTATAACAAATATTAAGCATCTCGATCCACATGCTGTAAGAAACCTATTAAGAGTAGATAGAGATGTATATCTGCAAGAGTTTAATGAAGAACCTTATTTTAAAAGTAAATAATCAATGCACATTCACATTTTAGGTATTTGCGGTACATTTATGGGCGGTATTGCGGTGCTGGCTAAGCAGGCGGGGCATCGCGTTACAGGTTGCGATGCCAATGTTTATCCGCCTATGAGTACCCAGCTTGAGGCGCAGGGAATTGAGCTGATTGAAGGTTTTTCGCCTGAGCAAACCAAGCTGAATCCCGATATATATGTAATTGGCAATGTGGTTTCGCGCGGCAATCCGTTAATGGAGGCCATTTTGAATCTTGGCTTACCCTATATTTCTGGTCCGCAGTGGTTGGCAGAGAATGTGCTGCAAGGTAAATGGGTGTTGGCTGTGGCGGGCACGCATGGCAAAACTACTACTAGCTCTATGTTGGCTTGGATATTGGAATATGCCGGTTTGGCGCCAGGCTTTTTAATTGGCGGTGTACCTGAAAATTTTGGTGTTTCGGCGCGCTTGCCGCAAGTGCCACCGCAATTAACTCCCTCCCCATTCCAGGGGGAGGGTGGGGGTGCTAACAATCTGCCACCCTCTCCCCAGCCCTCTCCCTCAGAGGGAGAGGGGGCTAATCGCTCACCATTTTTTGTGATTGAGGCCGATGAATACGACACGGCATTTTTCGATAAACGCTCAAAATTTGTGCATTACCGCCCGCGCACGGCGGTATTGAACAATCTAGAGTTTGACCATGCCGATATTTTTGATGATTTAGCGGCGATTGAAAAGCAATTCCATCATTTAGTGCGCACTGTGCCACAACAAGGTTTGGTGGTGGCAAATGGCAAAGAATCTAGCTTGAGCCGTGTGATTGAAAAAGGCTGCTGGACACCTGTGGAAAAGTTTGGCACCAATGCCGATTGGCAAGCCAGTAATGCTAACGCGGATGGCGGTTTTGACGTGGTTTATCAAAGCAAGTCACAAGGCCGCGTGAATTGGGATTTGCAGGGTGAGCATAATCGCATGAATGCCTTGGCCAGCATTGCGGCGGCGCGCCATGTGGGCGTGACTACAGAAGTGAGCATTGCGGCATTAACCGAATTTAAAAACGTTAAACGTCGCATGGAAACCAAGGGTGTAGTCAACAATATCACCGTTTATGATGACTTTGCGCATCACCCCACTGCCATTGATACCACTGTGGCGGGTTTGCGCGCAAAAGTGGGCGCGGCAAGAATATTGGCGGTGCTTGAGCCAAGAAGTAACACCATGAAGCTGGGTGTGATGAAAGATGCGCTACCAGCCAGCTTAAAAGAGGCGGATTTGGTGTTTTGTTATGGTGCCAATTTGGGTTGGGATGCAGCAGACGCACTAAAACCGATTGCAAATAAAGCCAAAACGTTTGATGATTTGAACATGCTAGTACAAGCCATTGCGAGTGTTGCCAAACCTAATGACCATATATTGGTGATGAGTAATGGTGGCTTTGGTGGCGTGCATCAAAAAATATTAGATGCGTTAAGCGTTTGTTCAAAGGAAAAATAAAGTTTGAGTGCTGTGCTTAAACAAACGGAAATAGAAGCTCAAGCAGCTGTGGTCAAAGCTACGAAAACCATCAGCGCATTTAGCATTGCAGTTGGCATCTCTATTTTTGTGCATGCGGTTATTTTAACCATGCATTTTGAGCCAGAACTTAAAAAATTGGCCAATAAACTGCCTTCATTAAATGTGGTGCTGGTAAACGCCAAAACCAAAACAGCGCCCGAAAAAGCTGAATTATTAGCGCAAGCAAATCTTGACCGTGGCGGTAATACCGATGCCAATCGGCAAATGAAAACCATGCTGCCAGCGCCCAAACAAAAAACCACAGAAGTAAAGCTAAGACCAAGTGCCGAGGCCAGCAGTGCGGCCAAAGCAGCTAAATTGCAAGCGCAAGAAGTGCGTGAACAAAAGCGCGTAGATGCATTAGAAAAGCAAGCGCAAGAGCTGTTGACGCAAATAAATGCCGTTAAAAAAGTGGATTCAAACCCCACCCAAGATGCCGCTTCTGCCGAACCTGAAAAAGGTGACCAAAAAGCCTTGGCTAAAACGTTAAATCGGGCCGATTTAATTGCAGCCAGTATTGAAATTGATCGCTTAGAAGCGCAAATTGCCAAGCAGCAGGATGAAATGCAAAAGCGGCCTAAAAGAAGGTTTTTAGGCGCTCGCGCCAAAGAGGCGAGTGACGCGATGTATTTAGAGGCTTGGCGGCAAAAGGTGGAACGGATTGGGAATATGAATTACCCTGAAGCGGCGCGCAATCAAAAACTGTATGGTCAATTGCGCATGACCGTTTCGATTAAGGCTGATGGCAGTATTGAAAAAATTGTGATTGATAAAAGTTCAGGCTCAAAAATTTTGGATGAAGCCGCCAAAAATATTCTCAATTTGGCCGCACCTTACGCCAAATTTTCAGCAGAAATGCAAAAAAATACCGATATTTTGGATATCACCCGAACGTGGACATTTACCCAAGAAGACGCACTGGCAACACAATAGCCGTTATCTTTCGCTTTTATGCGGCATTATTTTTGTTTGCCATAATTAGCGTATTGCATGCGCTTCACATTTTTGATTGTTACAATTTTGAAGCAAAATAAGTAGAAAAATATGGAAAATTACTTTAAAAATCACGTCTTTTTTTGCCTTAATCAGCGCCCAGATGGTGAATCTTGTTGCCAAGATAAAGGCGCAGAAGCGGCGTTTGATTACATGAAATCGCGCGTAAAAAAACTGGGCTTAAATGGTGCGGGCAAAACACGCATTAACCGTTCTGGCTGTTTAGATCGTTGTGAATTAGGCCCGCTGCTAGTGGTGTACCCGCAAGCCATTTGGTATACGTTTGTGGATAATGACGATATTGATGAGATTATTGAAAGCCATTTAATTAATGGCAAAGTGGTGACTAGGTTAATGGTTGATTAAAATTTGATAAGCTTTATTCAGCCAATAAAGCGCATTCAATATGCGCTTTTATTTTTTGTTTTAAGCTTGTTTGTGCTGCAGCATCTAAGTTAAAAGGCTGTCCATCGCGCATGGCCTCACCCCAATGTGAATTAGGAAAGTGCTTGTCTGTTGTAAAGCGCGGAATAACATGCCAATGCACATGCGGCGTTTTATTGCCAAGGCTGGCCAGGTTGATTTTATCGGCTTGGGTCACTTCCCTTAACGCCAGCTCAACTGCAAAAACGGTTTTCATCATCCGCGCGCGCTGCGCTGGCGTTAAATCCGTCATTTCTTTGATGTGCTCAAGCAATTCAACACGGCAATAGGCTGGGTAATTCGCATCATTTAACAGCACCACACGGCAAAAATCGTCTTGCCACAAAATTTGGTGCGGGCTTGGCTGGCATAAATCACAAGTCATATGTTAGATATCATATTTAGTCTTTCAAACTACGTCACTCCCGCGCAGGCGGGAATCCATTTTGACTTCAAATCTCACTAATTTAAATGCCTAACTGTATTGGGTGCAATAAGCTAGTTAGTGCGCACTTTCACCAAAACTGGATTCCCGCCTGCGCGGGAATGACAGAGAGTATATTTGGATATTTAAGAGGCGGCTAACATTCTATCTAGCGTCAATTTGGCTAATTTGGCATCATGCTCAGGCACTTTAATCTGATTCACAATATTGCCTTCAGCCAAGTTTTCTAGCGTCCAAGCCAAATGTTGCGGGTCAATGCGCGCCATGGTGCTGCATTCGCACACCACGTGGCTCATAAATTGCACCAGTTTGCCTTGCGGTTTCATTTGCTCTGCCAAGCGATTCACTAAGTTAAGCTCTGTGCCTACCAGCCATTTGGTATTGGGCGCTGCTTCACTCACGGTTTTTAAAATATATTCGGTAGAGCCCACAAAATCCGAATTCAAACACACTTCAAACGGCGCTTCTGGGTGAGAAATTACAATGCCATCTGGGTGATCCACGCGGAATTTGGTGATGTTTTGCAGCCTGAACATCTGATGCACGGCGCAATGGCCTTTCCATAATAGAATTTTGGCATTCTTAATCTCATCAACCGTTAAGCCGCCCATCGGTTGGTCGGGATCCCAAATCGGCATTTGCTCTAAAGGAATGCCCATTTTATGCCCAGACCAGCGACCTAAATTTTGGTCAGGGAAAAACAATACTTTTTCGCGCTGATTAAAACTCCACTCTAATATTTTTGGCGCGTTGGTGCTGGTGCATACAATGCCGCCATGCTCACCGCAAAACGCTTTTAAATCGGCTGCCGAATTAATATAGGTAACAGGCGTAATCGTTTCATCAAAATCCAGCACTTTACTTAATTCACGATAGCTGCGCTCCACTTTGGCAAGGTTCGCCATATCCGCCATACTGCAACCTGCGGCCAAATCGGGCAACACCACAATTTGCTCTGGGCGGCTTAAAATATCAGCCACTTCAGCCATAAAATGCACGCCCAAAAATACGATAAATTCGGCATCTAAATTTTCACAGTAGCGCGATAATTTAAGCGAATCACCAGTGAAATCAGCATGCCGATACACCGCCTCATTTTGATAATGGTGACCTAAAATCACCAAACGTTTGCCCAGCTTATTGCGCGCCGCAATAATACGGCGCTGACAATCGGCGTCATCAGCCGCCTGATATTTTTCAAATTTAATGGTGGAAGTTTGCATAGTGTTTAAGCTAAAAATACTAAAGTCACTTATTTTATAACTTTATAGTTGATAAAGCGAACATGCGGATTAATCAAAATCTAAGCGCTGGTTACAAGATTAAGTTGTGCCGTTCGCCCAATCGTTTAAGCGCATCAATATTGGTCCAAGAAAAAACGCGATTCGCCGCCTCGCGCCAATCTACCCATTCGTAGCGGGTATGCTCATCTGGTGCTAGTGTAATTGGTAAAGCTTGCGGCAACGCCAAGCCAAATAAATGTTCCACATTTTCTACCACGCCCGGCGCATAACGGTGCCGCCAATGCGGATAAATTTCGTAAGTATTGCTGCACTGCCAATCTTGCAAATCAAATTGATTAGCGTCTAATCCAGTTTCTTCCAGTACTTCGCGCAGGGCGGCTTGTTTAGGGGTTTCGCCTGCTTCAAGGCTGCCAGTCACAGATTGCCAATAACCTGCCTTGTCGGCACGTTCCATAATCAGCACTTGTAAATCGTTGGTATGAATCAGCACTAGGGCTGAAATTGGGGTTTTAAATTCTTTCATTCACTGTATTGCTCATTAACTGCAGCCGTCATTCGTTTTTGAAAAAATACTTTTGGCGCATTTTACTTAACAAAGGCTCAACTTTTGGATCAAATGCACCTTGCCTTGCTTTGATAATCTCTGACCATGGGTAACTGTCCGTTTTAATTTGTAATTTTTTGACTAAATCATCCACTTTACCAATGCATTTTGCTGGAACACCAGCGACGATATCACCTGATAACACATCTTTGGTTACTACTGCTCCTGCTGCAACGATTGCGTTATTGCCTATCGTTACGTTGGGCATAATGATCGCGCCGTGGCCAATAAATACATTATCTTTAATATCAACTATTCCTACAGCGTCTAATTGGACGTTATAAGCTACATTAAGCATAGCAATAACACCGTCATGTCCAAGAATTGTGCAGTCAGACAACACAACATTGTTACCTATTCTAACCAGTTTGGGATCTGTAACATTCGCACCAGTATTAATATGGCAGTTATTGCCAATGGAGTAGAAAAAATCGCGTTTTTTCAATAGCTTGATATATTCCTCTGGTGAGGGTTGGCAAATTTTCAGGTAAAGCGATGTGAATTTGCCCTTTTCAAAAGCAAAATAATGCAATATTTTTTTTAATAATCTATTCATCTAAATTTAACTACCCTCTCTTAGTAAGATTAGTTGGCCTTAACTTTTGTAACGCTATTAGTCAAATTTTTAGGCAATTGAAACACCACACTTTCAATTACGCCGTGCAACTCCGTTACATTGGCCGCGCCCAAATTTTCTAACTTAGCAATCACTTCTTTTACTAAAACTTCTGGTGCCGATGCGCCAGCCGATACGCCGATTTTCTTTTTGCCGATTAACCATTCGGCTTTTAAATAGCTGGCGTTATCCACCATATACGCCTCAACGCCCTGATTTTGCGCGACTTCGCGTAATCTGTTTGAGTTTGAGCTATTGGGTGAGCCAACCACAATCACTAAATCACAATCTTTGGCCATAATTTTCACCGCATCTTGACGGTTTTGCGTGGCATAACAAATATCATCACTTTTTGGCGCTTTAATGTGCGGAAATTTGGTTTTAAGCGCATCAATCACTAGCGCCGCATCATCCATAGAAAGTGTGGTTTGTGTTACATAAGCCAATTTTTCAGGATTTTTAACGGCTAATTTCAGCACGTCATCAGGCGTTTCAACTAAATACATGCCTAAGCTCGCTGCATCGTCTTCAGGGTGATCGTCATCTGTTTGAACCTTTTCTGCCTGACCCATAGTCCCCTCAACTTCAGGGTGACCCTTATGACCTATCATCACAATTTCCATGCCCGCAAGGCGTAATTTACCCACTTCAATATGCACTTTAGTGACTAGTGGGCAGGTGGCGTCAAACGCCGTTAATCCAAGCGCTTCGGCCTCTTTTCTGACCGCTTTTGATACACCATGCGCGCTAAAAATTACCGTGCTGCCGACAGGTATTTTGTCTAACTCATTTACAAAAATAGCACCTTTGGCACGCAAACCATCCACCACAAATTTATTGTGCACCACTTCGTTACGCACATAAATTGGCGCGCCAAATTTTTCTAAAGCTTGTTCAACAATAATAATCGCGCGGTCTACCCCTGCACAAAATCCGCGCGGATTTGCCAAAACAATCTCAGGTGCAATTTCGGCTTTAGTTTCAGTTTGTTGGCTACTATTCAAATCGATAACACCTTATTAATTGGGTATAATGACACCAGTTTTTATTTGAAACGCGCGTAAAATTTTATGAAAAACACAGCAACTTTACTCATTACTTGCCCAGATACGCGTGGCATTGTGGCAGCAATTGCCGATTTTTTATATCAGCATAATGCCAATATTTTACACGCAGACCAACATCAAGATGCAGAAAATAATCTATTTTTAATGCGTGTTGAGTGGGATGTGGTGAATTTTAATTTAAGTGAGGCGAATTTTAGTGCGGCTTTTGCGCCCATTGCCGCCAAATTTAGCATGCAATGGCAGCTTAAAATGTCAGTGCACAAAACGCGCGTGGCTATTATGGTTTCGCAATACGATCATTGCTTGGCCGATTTATTGCACCGTCATAAAGGCGGTGAATTAGCTTGCGAAATCCCCTTAGTTATCAGTAATCATCGCGATACAGAAGCCTTGGTTAAATTTTACGGCATTGATTTTCACTATCTGCCAGTGACCAAAGACAGCACGACAACCAAGGCTAATAAGGCAGAAGTTGAAGCAGCGCAGTTTAAATTATTTGCCGATTACAATATTGATTTAATTGTGTTGGCGCGCTATATGCAGATTTTATCGCCCGATTTTGTGGCGCGATATCCGAAAAAAATCATCAACATTCATCACTCATTTCTGCCAGCATTTATTGGCGCGCGGCCTTATCATCGCGCGTTTGAGCGTGGCGTAAAACTTATCGGCGCAACAGGCCATTACGTGACAGAGGTGCTGGATGAAGGCCCGATTATTGAGCAGGATATCGACCGCATTTCGCACCGCGACCAAGTGGAAGATTTGATTCAAAAAGGTCGCGATTTAGAACGTATCGTGCTGAGCAAAGCCGTGCGCTGGCATATTGAAAACCGAATTTTGCTTTACGCGAATAAAACGGTGATTTTTGATTAACAGTTTTAGCATATAAAAAAGCGAGGTTTGAAGCCTCGCTTTTTTATTCGCATTTACTTGCCAAGCTTTAATTAAGGCAAAAGTTTTACCTTATGGCAGTAAATGTTCTAGCGCAAATAAATCCGCTACTTTTTCGCGCTGGCGAATCAAATATACTTTATCACCATCTACCATCACCTCAGCCGCGCGGCCTCGTGTGTTGTAGTTGCTGGCCATGCTCATGCCATAAGCACCTGCGGATTTAATGGCTAATAAATCGCCTTCTGCCAAATTAAGCGCGCGGTCGTGACCTAAAAAATCGCCACTTTCGCACACAGGGCCAACAATTTCGTACACATTTGCTTCGCCATCACGCGGATTAACCGTCACAATATCGTGATAAGCGTCATACAAAGCGGGGCGCATTAAGTCGTTCATGGCCGCATCCACAATGGCAAAGTTTTTACTTTCGGTATGTTTTAAATATTCAACTTTTGTGAGCAATACACCCGCATTGCCCACCAGCGCGCGGCCTGGCTCAAATAATACCTTTACATTTTTATGCGCCAATTTAGCTAAAATCGCTGCGGCGTAAGCTTTGAATTCTGGCGGTGTTTCATCTGAATAAGTAATGCCAATGCCGCCGCCCACATCAATATGCGTAATCGGAATATTTTTGGCGGCAAGCGCATCCACCAAGCCTAAAATCAAATCCAGCGCCTCAATAAAAGGCGCTAATTCAGTGATTTGTGAGCCAATATGGCAATCAACTCCATGCACGGCAATATTTGGCATGGCGGCGGCTTGTTCATAAACCGCAAGTGCATCTTCAAACGCCACACCAAATTTATTATTTTTAAGCCCAGTAGAAATATAAGGATGCGTTTTAGCATCTACGTTTGGATTCACGCGCAACGAAACAGGCGCAACTTTACCCATCTCACCCGCTACTTGATTGAGCCGATTTAACTCACTGGCAGATTCCACATTAAAACAAAAAATACCGGCATTTAAAGCGGCTCGCATTTCATCGGCACTTTTACCAACGCCAGAAAAAACAATCTTCTGCGGATTGCCACCAGCCGCTAAAACGCGCGCTAATTCGCCACCAGAAACAATATCAAACCCCGCGCCTAACTTAGCAAATAAATTCAAAATGGCAATATTAGGGTTAGCTTTTACCGCAAAGCAAACCAAATGATTGGTGCCAATTAAACCCGCGCTAAAATCGCTAAAAGCCTGCGTTAAAGCCGCTTTAGAGTACACATAACAAGGCGTGGAAAACTCTGCTGCAATTTGGTCTAGAGCAATATTTTCGGCGTGCATTACGCCATTTTTAAAATCAAATTCGTTCACGTTTTTATTCTTTAATAATAGGTTGGGTTTGATTAGATGGCGCTGGGTTAGCTTTTTCAGCCTCTAGTTTATTAATGTCTACAGTTGGCTTAGCGGCTTCCACCGGATAGCGCTGCTCAGGAATATACAAAGGGCCTTTGGTGCCGCAAGCCACTAGCGCACTGCAAACGGCGCTTATCAAAATGGGCAACAGCAAAAACGATTTTAATTTCAACATGGCTATTCCGAAAATGCATATAAAACATTATTTTAACATTAATGCGCTAAGCTTATAGATGCCGTTTTTTTGAAAAAGTCACTAAATAAACGGACATATGAAACCAATAGTGACCGTTTATCACGGCTATTTCGCCGATTATCGGATACTGCTAGCCTCGCCAATTTAAGTTTGGCATGATTCAATCAAGCAAAAAAGGATTTAATATGAACAAGTTTAAAAGATTGCAAAAAGGATTTACCTTAATCGAGCTGATGATTGTGGTCGCCATTATTGGTATTTTGGCGGCAATCGCATTTCCTAATTACACGCAGTATATTATTCGTTCAAATCGAACAGCAGCTAAATCTGAGATGATGGCTATTGCCAACCGTGAAGAGCAGTTTTTGCTTGCAAACAGAGCTTATGCAAGTGTTACACAAATTGCCGCCAGTGGATATTCGTTACCCAGCCAAGTAAGTGCTAAATATGACTATGACATTACCTTAGGAACAGACACTGTCCCAACCTACACTATTGAATTTAAAGCAAAAGGCTCTCAGCTTAGTGACGGGAATTTAAAGCTTAATAATTTCGGCGCTAAAACGCCTGCCGAAAAGTGGTAATGATGAAAATCCGTTCAAATCAACGTACTCAGCATGGACTTTCAATGCTTGAAGTGCTTATTAGTATAGCCATTTTATCGATTGGTTTATTAGGTTTGGCGGGTTTACAGTCAAGGCTGCAGTTGTCGGAGATGGAAGCTTATCAACGTGCTCAAGCACTAATATTATTGGATGACATGGTAAGCCGTATTACGTTAAACCGTAAAAATGCAATTAGCTATGTAACTGGCGTAGCCGCTCCAACTGGGGTTGGCGTGAATTGCCCAGCAGATATTTCTTCCATAGTAAACAAAGATATAAAGGAGTGGTGTGACAGCTTACAGGGCGCATCTGAAACCCAAGGCACTGATAAAGTTGGGGCATTTATAGGCGGTCGTGGATGTATAGAAGACTTAGGAAGTAATGAATATAGAGTTACAGTGGCATGGCAGGGTTTGGCGCCCGTTTCTGCGCCACCTGCAAAAATAGCCTGCGGTGAAAATCTTTATGATGGTGGCGCTTGCACTAAAAATTTATGCCGTCGCGTGATAACGGCTACTGTAGGTATTGCGAATTTAAAATGACACACAAAAATCAAATTTTGCACAGCAGTAAGACAAGTCTAGTGAGAAGCGCGCCAAAGGTAAAACTACAAGCAGGTTTTAGCTTAATTGAGCTTATGGTGGCCATTACTATTGGTTTAATCATGATGGTTGCGCTTGGTACTCTGCTTTTAAATATTACACGCTCTAATTCAGAAATGGCAAAGACCAACTTACAAATTGAAAATGGCCGTTTCGCCATGCAAATTTTACAAAATGATGCCGTTCATGCGGGTTTTTGGGGTAGGCTTAGCGACGCAACAGCATTCAATGCGGCTCTTGCCATCCCTAATCCGTGTTTAGCTTCAGCCTCTTGGGATGCTGCATATAAACAAAACTTGCTCGCTATTCCAGTGCAGGGTTTTGCCAATGGCAGTACTCTAACTGGCTGTAACGTTTCAAACGTATTGACTACAAGTGATGTGCTGGTAATTAGCCATGCTAATACTTGCACGGCGGCTCCAACGGGTTGTGATGGCGGAACCGATACTGGGCCTCATATTCAGACATCTGCATGCCAAGCAGGCTCACCACCACCTGAGGCGTCTTATGTAATAAGTACTTCAACTTTTCCACTTAAAGACAAAAATTGCACAGCGATTGCGCCTAAACGCAAAATTATTACCAATATTTATTATCTGGCTAATAACAATAGCTTGCCAACTTTAATGCGCATATCCCTAGTTAACGGCAGCTATTCGCAGCCACAACCTTTAATTGAAGGTATTGAAGCTTTTAAGGTGGAATATGGCATTGATTCATTGGGCACAAATGGCCTGCCAGTAAGCACTGCAAACCCAGGGGATGGTAGCCCAGACACATACGTATCATGTCCAAATGCTGGTTGCTCGTTAGATCAGCTTAATAATGTAGTGGCTCTTAAATTATATGTACTGGCACGTAATCTTGAAGCAACTATCGGTTACAAAGATACTAAATCGTATCAACTAGGTACTACTAATATTCCCGCCATAAAAGATGCCTTCAAGCGCCACGTTTTTTCAACATCTGTGCGTTTAGTTAATCCGTCTAGCAGGAGAGAAATACCGTGATTATGTTTACATTAAGGCGTAGTCAAGGTGGTGTTACCTTATTAGTTACACTCATTATGTTAATTCTTATCACCTTAATGGTGACAACGGCTTTTACACTTAGCAATAGCAACTTAAAATCTGTCGGCAATATGCAGTTTCGTAATGAAGCGCTGGCAGCGGCCAATGTGGCGATTGAGCAGCAAATTAGCAGCGCTAATAGTTTTACCAACCCAACAGCAAAGACTATTAGTGTCGGTAGTTATAACGTTAGTGTGGCCAAGCCAGTATGTTTATATGTTAGCGATGTGGTTGAACAATCAACTGCAGATAAAGATGCAACACTTAAACTGGACAGTGCTAGTTCTAGCGACGTAAGAACTGGTCTTGGCGCTGGTACTACTGGTACTGGTACCACTACAACAGTTACCCCAGTAGTGAGCGGATCCTATTTAAATACCTATTGGGATATTGCCGCAACTGTCAATGATGGCATTAGTGGGGCGCTAGTCACGGCGCATCAGGGAATCAAAATTACGCTTCCTTCTAGTCCTTATCCATGCTCTTAATGAGCGTGACCATGCAAATGTTTGGAGAAATATTGTGAAATTCATTCGTCAACTAAGCGCCACACTGCTTGTATTAGCATGTGGCGGCATTCAATCAGCCTCAGCTGAAGATACCGATATTTTCCTCACTACGCCCAGTATTACAGGGTCGCGCCCAAATTTATTGTTGATGCTGGATAACGCAGGAAGCAATAACGGTAATGTTACATTACTTGATGGTAGTTCTGACAAAAAATTAGTAATGTTGCGTCAGGTGCTTAATAATATTGTAGATCCACTTAATTCGCCTTTTTTCCCTGCTTGCAATGCCACTGTAACACCACGCATACCTGCGGATTGTGTAACAAGAGCCGAAGTGGATGCGCTACTTAATAACGTGAATATTGGATTGATGCTGAACAGTCCTGTCAGCAATAAAAAAGGGGGTTACGTGCGTTACCATGTGCGCCCTATGAATACGGCAGCGAATCGCGCAGGTTTAATTGCCAAAATTAACCCTGAAATTCCATCTCAAAACGGTGCACCTTATGCCAGAAGCATGTACGAGGCTTATCTGTATTATGGTGGAAAATCCGCCAATGTAGGTTTTGATAATAATCAGTATGACACTGCCGCGAAAAGTGGTACTAACTATGTTAGCCCAGCCACAGATAGTTGCCAGAATAATTATATTTTGTTTGTGGGTAATGGCGGGCCTGATAGTGGAGAAGCTGCTGAAGCGCAACCAATCCTTGATGGTATTGGTGGCGTGTTGACGACAGATCCCGTGCAATTCACTCCAAATAATTTTGCCAGTAGTTGGTTTGATGAATTTGCGCGCACTTTAAAAAATCAAGATGTGGTACCAGCGTTTGACGGTATTCAAAATGTAACCACTTATACCATTGCTGTGCAAAATCCCGCTGACAATAAATTTAATACGGCTCCTGAAAAAAGCTCGCGCGAGTTGCTTAAAAGTGCGGCAGCCTTAGGCGGAGGTGAGTTCTTTTTAGCTAGTGATGGTCAGGCCGTTATGAAAGCGTTTGTGGATATATTGCAGAAACTTCAAGCGGTCGATAGCGTATTTGCAGCCTCAAGCTTGCCAGTGAGTGTGAACGTACGTGGTACATTTTTAAACCAAGTTTATATGGGCCAATTTAGACCAGATGCAGGTGCTGGACCAAGATGGCCTGGCAATCTTAAACAATATAAAATTGCGCTTGATGTAAACGATAAACCTATTCTGGCTGGTAGTAACGGTGTTGGGGTAGAAGATACAGTAAGTGGCTTTACTAAAATAGATGCAATTAGCTTTTGGACCAAAGCATCTACATTCTGGTCATTTAACCCCTCAGGCAGTCCAGTATCGGCCAGTGATTCACCGGATGGTAAAGTGGTAGAAAAAGGTGGTGCGGCACAGCGTTTACGTCAAGATTTTGCGACCAGTCAGGCCACTCGAAATTTATATACTTGCAATGGAAGTTGTGCCGTAGGTGCTGCACTTTCTACTAATTTATTTAATAGTAGTAATACGGCAATCACCACTACATTGCTTGGTGCCACCGATGCCACCGAGCGTACTGAACTAATTAACTGGGTGCGTGGAGAAGATAATAAGAATAACGAGGACAGTAATGGTATTTCTACCGATGTTCGCGCCAGTATACATGGCGATGTGTTGCATTCACGCCCTGCCGTTATAAACTACAATCGTACTACTGACAATAGAGATATTATGGTTTACTACGGCGCAAATGATGGTGTTTTTCATGCGGTTAAAGGTGGGCAAAATGCTAGTAATCCAACTAATCCAGCGGATTTTGATGGTGGCGAAAAATGGGGCATGGTTTTCCCAGAATTTTTTGGCAGTTTGAAACGTTTACGTGAAAATGGTGTAGATATTTCAGCTACAAACCCAAAACCTTATTTTGCGGATGGTACAATTTCTGTATACCAATTTGATGCTAACAACGATAACAAGTATATTGCGGCTGATGGCGATAAAGTGTACCTGTATGTTGGTATGCGGCGCGGGGGAAGATTTGCCTACGGCATAGATGTGAGTGATCCAGATAATCCGAAACATCTTTGGAAAATTGACAGCTCAATGACTGATTTCTCTGAGCTTGGTCAAACATGGTCTAGCC
>Ga0326733_1000169_pt1 | contig 21320 bp, 15 predicted proteins | sample 14_GP2_308_FD_207946 | JGI IMG/M metagenome (GOLD analysis project Ga0326733, IMG submission 207946) | Glacier ice microbial communities from Ngari, Tibet, China - 14_GP2_30.8 | ecosystem: Environmental > Aquatic > Freshwater > Ice > Glacier | place: China: Ngari, Tibet | collected 2018-07-17
TCCAGTTCATGCCGTTCTATATCGAGATCGAAGATTCATCCAGTACTAGCGGAGTTTTTGCGGTCGATAAGTTCGACCGTATTGTACGCCAAATAGAGGCTGCGACTCAAAAAAACACGGAGCGCGAATTTTGGGAAGGCACCATTGCCCGAGGTGAAGGTCACCCAACCCCCTACCTTCGTAAGGCCTCGTGCAAGATTATAAACGGTGGAGTAGAGATGTCTGCTACAAAAGCCCTCGCTCTTCTCGAATTCAGTGTTGCCGAGATGTCAGCAGTGGGCGAGCAGGGAGTTATTCACATGACTCGGGATGTAGCCTCTATCCTTGGATCTCAGAACCTCCTTCGCTTCGAGGACACAACTGTCAGCACCACTAACGGCACAACAGTTGTTATCGGGTCTGGATATACCGGAACCGGGCCACTTAGTGCCGGAGCCGGAGCCGCGACGACAAGCACGTTGCGTTGGATGTATGCCACCGGCTTCGTGGGCGTACACCTAGGAACTCCCGTGATTGAGAACGACAGCCTAACGAAAGCCTTCGATGTGATGGGCAATAGAAACGATGTGAAGATCAAGGCAAACCGTCCTGTCGCGGCCTATTTTGACCCGTCAATCCACCTCGCTGTCAAAGTCACACTGGCTTAGTCAGTTATATAATTAATCTACAAGAAACCTAAGGAGCTACCCCCCTCATGCCTACTCAAGAATATGCTGCTAGCATCCAGGGTGTCGCGCTCCGCGTCACCCGTCTAGACGCCTTCGGCAACCCCCTCAACGGCCCCGGTGACAGCTACACCACCCCCGCATTCATGCGTGTCTCGTTCACGCCTGAGTACGAGGATGGCGATGAGATCACGGAGAAGGCAGCCAACGGCTCCGTCTGCGTGACATACAAGGCCCCTGACACGCTCAAGCGTATCACAATGGAGCTTGCTATCTGCGACCCGGACCCGGAGCTTACCAACCTAATTTCTGGTGGTCTTCTTCTTCGCAAGAACCTCGGCACCTTCGCCGCTCAGAACAACAAGAGCGTCGGTTGGGCAGCCCCTGCCGTAGGTGACGATCCTGCTGGTAACGGTGTCTCCGTTGAGGCATGGTCCCTGGCAATCAAGGAGGGCAAGAAGTCCGCCATTCTGCCGCACTTCCACTGGATCTTCCCGTACGCCAAGCTGCGCCAGTCTGGTGACCGTGTCATCGAGAACGGCCTGCTCGCCACCACGTTTGAGGGCTTCGGTCTCGGTAACGCAGCCTTCGGGGCAGGCGTTGACGAGCGCTGGGAGTTCCCGGTGTCGTCTGACCGCCCGTACTCTTACGCACGCACTACCTGGGCTCCATCAGGCCTTCTCGGCTTCTACACATGGCACGGAGACCTTAACGCTGCTGTCAGCAACAAGGCGCTCACGAACAACGTAGTCACCCTCAGCACTTCGATTGCCCACGGGTTCGAGGCTGGCGAGAAGGTTACCGTTGCTGGTGTCACAGGGACCGGGTTCAACGGCACGTTCGTCATCACGGCCACCCCGACCCCGACGACCTTCACGTACGCCTCCGTAGCGGCTGCTGTAGTTTCTGCGGTCCAGACTCCGGTCGGATCCGCACTGGTTACTGCTGGCCCACGTGCAGTCAACGACTTGATCGACTCCAGCACACCAGCCTCGTTCAACGTTCCTGGTAACGTTGACTACAACGGTGCCCTTGCTTCTGATGTCTCGATCCAGTCCTCGGAGAACCCAACAGTCTAGTCCCATCTAATAGGGTGCTGCTCCTACGTGTAAACTTACACTAGGACAGCACCCTATTTTTATATAACACGGAAGGCACCCCTAATGAGCAACCTCTGGGTCACCGCAGCAGAACTCGGTACTTACGCGACCTCTGAGTACGCCTTTGAAGCTGCCCAGACTGCCTCTTTCATTCTCTGGGGTTTGTCCGGACGCAAGTGGTCGGGCACGACAACCATTACCGAAGAGTACACCCCTGAGATGTCTACGCACACACTGCGAGACATTCTGGTCAATCCGGTGCTCATCAATACAGCACAGCTTGTTGGTGGATTTCCTGACGAGCCCGGTTCACGTTTTCGCCTCAAGGGTCGTCCGATCCAGAGCATCACGGCTGTCAAATATCTCGACGGTACGGTGATTCCAGCCACAGCGTACTATGTCACAGACCACACTACAATCAACTTCAAGCACCTTCTCACTCAGGGAGTGTTTATCACTTATGTGTACGGGGCTCAGCCCCCGACAGCGGGTCGTATGGCTGCCCGCACCCTTGCCATCCAGTTTGCCATGCTGTGGTCTGGAGATGACGACTGTGAGCTTCCCGCGCGCGTTACGTCCGTGTCTCGACAGGGCGTGTCGTTTACGATCCTCGACAACCAAGATTTTATCGCAGAACTCCGCACAGGAGTCTACGCTGTAGACCTCTTCCTCAAGACCGTGAACCCGGATAAGGCACGCACGCGGTCTCGAATCTTCTCTCCCGACCTCCCTCGTGGGCGTCGTCGGTCGTAATAATATCACCCCGCCCACCCTCCGGTAGAATGGTACTAACCAAAGAAAGAGGCACAACGTGGCTATGACTAACTTCCGTGGGATCGACATGTCGGGGGCTACCGCTCCGGTGTCCGCGCCCAAGGCCGAAGCCCCTGAGGCTCCTGCTACAAAGACCACATCGAAGGCCCCCGCTAAGGCTCCTGCCAAGGCTAAGGCTTCCGCCACCAAGACCGAAACCTCGACCGAGGTAAAGGAATCCACCAAGGAGGAAACAACTAATGAGTAGCACTAAGACATACGGCGTCGGCCCCGCAGCCGAGAAGGCAAACGTTGGCGGACTCGTCAACGAGGAAACCATTCTTGACGCCGAAGGCAAGACCACCGTCGATGGCAAGCTGACGTTCGACCCGTCCGCAGACCCCATCGCCCTAATCGCAGCCGATGGCGAGTTCCCGGACGCCGCCAAGTAAGGTACACCACCATGGTAATGACAAAGGTTGACGACTACGCAATTTCGGAAGAAGCATTTAATCTCCGAAATGCACTAGATAAGATCCTAGAAACTCTTGTTTCAGTGTATGCGTCCTATGGCGTTCCGCTGCCGTCTCGACGGTACTGGACGTTTGGGCCTCCCGCGATTGATTGCGAGCAGGCAGTCGTCTCCTTTGTCCAGCTTTATCTAGGGCTCCCAGGGGACGAGGCCTCACAACCTCGCCCATGTTCCGACCCTCGCAGTATGGTTGTGAACATCAACATTGCCCGGGAAATTATGGTAATCACCAAGACCGGCAAGCTCCCGTCTGGTGCCCAGATCCAGGCAGGATCCGAATGGCAGGCCATCGACGCCTGGGTCCTGATGGAGGCCATGCAACAGTTTGACACATGGGGTGCCGCGTATGGCGGTCGCGGGCTCGGTGTAATCGCCACCGTAGACACCGGAGCAGCAGAGGGTGGATTTGCGTCCGTCAATATGACACTAACGGTAGCGGTGGGGTAGTGCCAACCAGCAGAAGTACTCTAGTTGTAAATGCGAAAGAGTTGGATCGCATGCTCAACGGGGTCGGCGGTAAAGTACACAATCACCTCATCCGACGTGCAAAAGCCATTATTATTGCGGCAAAAAGGCAAGTCGGAGTCGATACCGGAACACTAAGAGCCTCGATCCACATGCGACATCGGCGCTCTGCGCGTGGTCAGTCCGTCTGGATCGGATCTATAGAGCCGATTGCCTTGGTCCATCACGAGGGCACTCGCCCGCACACTATTACTCCAGCACGCGCCCCCGCCATGAGATTCTCCGCAGGCGGACGAATGGTCTACTCCCGCACAGTGCGGCACCCGGGAACCAAGCCTAATCGCTACCTCAGCGACAATCTCTACATCGCCCATCTCTAGTAGAATACTAGAGAGGGCACACCTCACTAATACACTATAACACCAAACACAGCAGAAAGCGAAAAATGACTAGATTCAAGAACTTTGGCAAGGGAAGTCTTTATACTGCCGAACCAATCTCGTTCGAACTACATGACGAAGTATTCCACTGCGTCTCCCAAGTACAGGGCAAGCTGCTGCTTGATCTGATCGCGGATTCCTCCAGCGATGACGCCTCCGTATCTTCCTCGATCATTGTCAAGTTTTTTGGCTATGTGCTCAAGGACACGAGCGTTGAACGTTTCAACACTCTTCTCGAAGACAAGGAACGTATTGTCTCTGTGGAGACCCTCTCCGAGATCATTGCTTGGTTGATTGAGGAGTACACGAAGCGCCCGGAAACGCAGCCAGAGGTCTAATAGTCTGGGCTATTGATCTCTGGCCATACGTGAACGGAAAAGCCCTGACAAGCGGGTTGCAGCTTCCAGAAATGGATGCCAGTGACATGCTCGATGTGTTGCACTACTACTTTGAGGAAGATATTTTCTATGAGTCGGAGGAGCAGGCAGACGCCCGCTCCAAGCTCAGGAAGATGATCTACGAAGAGTTGTATGAACGGCCATATAAATACGCTAGAAAGCCTCAAGCCAAGGGTGTTGAAGACTACCCGAAGGATGGAGAAGCGTCAGAGTCAGAGTGGCTGTCTGAGGAAGAAGAGCGGGAGATCACCCCGTTCGAACCAAAGAAGCAGCCGACAATCCCGTACAGTCCCCCCAGTAAAGTTGACATCGGTTCCGCACTTCCGTTCGGTTCCGCGCTAGATGCCCCCATGGAATAGAACAAAAGAAGGTAGGTGACCCGTGGCTCTCGTAGGCACAGCAAATATCGTTGTACGTGCGATTACCACTGGTGTTTCCGCCGACATTCAACGTGGGTTCAAGAACAGTAATGCCCTTGGGCGACGCGCTGGTGAGTCCATGGGCGGTGCATTCAGCCGTGGGTTTAATCGAAACCTCAACACTAACGCACTGACCAAGTTTGCAAACGGTATCAAGACTGCTATCCCTGGAGCAGAGGGCGCTCGTCGTGCCTTCCAGCGCATGGTGCAGGCGGGGTACACCCTCGGTACCGCGATCTCGGTTCTTATTGGTGGTATCTTTAGCCTCATCGGCGGACTCGGCGCGCTCGTCGGGTCCGCTGGTGCGGCTGCATCCTCTCTTGCCGTACTTGGTAACGTTTTTGTGGGCTTTGGGCTCGCCATGCTCTCCACCAAGCTCGCCCTCGGTGGGGTGGGCAAGGCTCTTGGTGCGCTAAATAAGCAGACTGGTGGCGGCGGCGGTGGTGGTGGTGGTGCCGGTGGTGCAGCTACCGAGGCGTTGTCTCGTGCCAAAGAGGCGGCAAACCGCCGTGTACAGGACGCTGAGCGTGCTCTGGCACTTGTAATTGAAGACAACCGTGAGTCGCTCGTAGAGGCGAACAACGACGTACGTGACGCACAACTAGACTTGAACCGCGCCTTCGCAGAAGGACGCGAAGAGATCCAACAGCTTGGCTTTGATGCCGAGGATGCCGCTCTCGCTGAGAAGCGCGCCGTTATCGAACTCAACAAGGCCCGCGAGACACTCGCCCGGGTCCAGGATCTTCCCCCGAACTCGCGCGCCCGCAAGGAGGCCGAGCTTGCCTACGCTGAGGCAGACCTCAATCTCCGCAAGGCCATGGACCGCTCCGCTGACCTCAACAAGGAGCAGGACCGTCTCGCCGTCACCGGAGTTGCCGGTACTGGTGCGGTTATCGATGCAACCAACGCCCTGGCAGAGGCCGAGGCCAACCGCTCTGGGGCCGCACGTGACGCGCTCCGCGCCGAGGCGGCTGCTGCTCTAGCTCTCGCGGACGCTAAGCGGGATGCCGCTGAGGCAGGCCAGGCTGGTCCTTCGGTTCCTTCGGGCGGCGGTGGAGGCGGCGGCGGTGCTGACCCCTTCGCCGGACTCTTCCAGTCTCAGATTGACTTTGTCAAGTTCCTTGACGAAAAGATCCTACCCAAGATCGCCATTCTTCGGAAGACCTCCGCTGACGCACTTCTGCCTCTTCTCACGACCGCCCTTGAGCTAATCTTCCTAGGCCCCTTCTTCGATGTTCTCAACGTAGGTATCGGCCAAGTGGCAACTGCCACGGGGAACGCTGCCGTCTCCATCGCCACGGCGATCACTGAGGCAAAGAACGCTCAGGACCTGGGGACCGTTTTCACGGATTCCGCAGGCATCATCGAGACCTTCGGTCTGATTCTCGGTAACGTATACGGGGCGTTCCTCTCCATCCTAGTCGGTGCTGGGCCTATTGCCAAGACGTTCACTGATTTCCTGGAAGCGAAGACGGGGGCCTTTGACGATTTCTTGAACACCAAGCAGGCCTCTGGTGAGCTTGAGACCTTCTTCACCCGCTCGGGTGAGATCATGGCGCAGTTCGGTGAGATCTTTGGCAACATTTTCGAGGGCTTTGGCAAGATCATCGAGGCCAACTTTGCCCCCGGATCTGGTGGAGACGCCATGCTCACGTGGCTTACCAAGGCCACAGAAAGTTTTGCTACTCTTGATGTAACCGCTGGCGGCGGGAGTGCCCTAAGCGACTACTTTAAGGGAGCCGCCACCAACGCTGAGAAGGTGTTTTCCTCTGTCGGTGCCCTCCTCAAGGAGTTCATCAAGCTAGGCGACAACCCTGCCATCGGTGAGACCTTCGACATCTTGAAGGAGGGGGCTCCTACTCTGGGCCTTATCCTAGAGAAGTCGGCGCTCGCCGGTCCTGCTCTGGCAGAACTTGTCACTACACTACTTGATATTGTCAATGCTCTCACGGACACGGGATCGATTGATGTCTTCTTTGATACGCTAAACAATATCGCCTCGGTTATCAGTGACGTGCTCGGCAACAAGACGGTTATGAGTATCGTCAACACGATTAGCCGCTTCACCGCCATGATGCTTGCTATCTCGCTCGTTGGTCGTGTAGGCTTGTTCACCTTCAAAGTTCTTGCAGGCATTGTCGGCACGTTCTCCAGCATCTTCGGCGGACTCATCACACTGATGACCGGCAAGACCCTGGGCCACTACGCGATCCTCGCACGCGTGCGCCTTTCGGAGATTGCGGATCAGGTCCGTTCGGCAGCGCGTGCAGCCGCAGCCTGGGTAGTGAACGCAATCAAGTCATCTGTGGCTTGGGTTGTCGCCTCGACCAAGAAGATCGCTGCCGGTGTTGCGGCGGCTGCCTCGGCAGTGATCCAGGCTGCCATTGCCGCTGGTGCATGGGTGGCTGGTGCCGCCAAGACCTCGGCAGCATGGCTCGTTACTAAGATCAAGATGGTCGCAGGTTGGGTTGCTGCCGGAGCCTCCGCAGTAGTCCAAGCTGCCATTGCTAGCGGTGCGTGGGTTGCCTCTAACGCCAGAGTGGTTGCCAGCTTTGTTGCCGTCAACGGTGCTCTTCTGCTGACTAAGGGCGCGCAGATTGCTTCGGCAGCGGCTACCGGCATCGCCACAGCGGCACAGTGGCTTCTCAACGCTGCTCTTGCCGCGAACCCGATTGGGCTAGTCGTTGCGGCGATTGCGGTGCTTGTTGGCGCGCTAGTGTACTTCTTCACGCAGACCGAATTGGGCAAGGAGGTGTGGGCCAGCTTCACGCAGTTCCTACAGGAGGCCTGGGACAATATTGTGTCAGTGGCCACCGATGTATTTACGGGGCTGGGAGACTTCTTCACAACCACCTGGGACAATATTGTCGGGGCTGCCACCACCGGTATCTCATTTGTGCGCTCGGTTATTACAACAGTCATCAACGCTATTCGGGATGTCTGGAACAGTATCTGGGGCGGTATTTCCTCGTTCTTGTCTAATCTATGGAGTGGGATTGTAAGCTTCATAACTGCGTACATCAACGCTGTACGGACCGTTATTACGACAGTCATAGGTGTTATTCAAAGTGTCTGGACTGCTGTCTGGGGCGGCATTTCTTCCTTCTTCTCCACGTTGTGGGCAGGGATCGTACGTGGTATCTCGATCTACATCAATACCGTACGAACCATCATCACAACCGTAATCAACGTTATTCGGGCCATTTGGGAGAGAATCTGGAGTGGTATTTCCTCGTTCTTCTCTGGTATTTGGAACGGAATCATTTCCGCCGTTCAGAGTTTTGGGACGTTCTTCCGCGACGCTTTCGACGGAATTGCTGGCTTTGTGTCACGCGCCTTTAACGGTGTCCTTGGTGCAGTTCGTGGCCCCATCAACGGGATCATCGGACTTGTCAACTCTGCCATTAGATCCCTCAACGGTCTCAAGGTCAGCATCCCCGCGTGGGTTCCTGGCGTTGGTGGACAGTCATTTGGTCTAAATCTGCCTACCATTCCTCGACTTGCCAAGGGTGGCATTATTATGCCCTCTCGCGGTGGCACACTGGCTCAGATCGCTGAGGCCGGACGCCCTGAGCGAGTGGAGCCTTTGGACCCGAACGGCCTATCTCGTCGTGACAAAGCTTTGATAGAATTGTTGACGGCGGATCGGACTCAGCTTCCGCCCATTCAAATCGACGTATACCCCTCTGCGGGCATGGACGAGCGCGAGCTTGCGTCCAGGATTGGCCGCGAGGTAATGTCTGCAATGAGAAAGGGAGGTAAGGCATAATGGCCCGCCTAAACCTCGTACCGCACCCGTCATTCACCGGAGGAATCTTTGGCTGGGAGGCCGTCAACGGCGCGACCATTGCGGGATCCTCCCAGTACGCATTCTACGGCTCCACCTCCCTCCTGGTCACCAAGGCGGCGCAGAATGGCTCGGGAACCGGCACTGATCAGTTTATTCCTGCCACAGCGGGGCTTCCTTACGCTGCGTCCGCGTACGTCCGTCTCCCGGTAACGATCCCGGCTGCCCAAACAGCCAATCTTGTGCTCAAGGTACAGTGGCTCACGTTTGCGGGCTTGACAATTTCGGAGGTCTCGTCTCCAGTAGCTTCGGTCTCTCCATCCTCTGAGTGGACTCGACTTACCCTTTTGGGGATCGCGCCCGCTGGGACAGCATCAGTTCGCCTGACGATCACTCAGCTTATCTCCGGCACTGCCGGGCAGGTATTCTATTTGGATGCCGTGCTCTTCGAACAGTCTGGGTTCGTTGGTGGGTACCTGGATTCGCTCGACCAGGCCAACGAAGATCACGTTGTCAACACGGCCCTCACGCCGCTGCCGCAGACCACTGTCGGCGGTATGCAACTCAACGCCGATGTCATCTTGAATGATCTCGTGCTCAACACTATCGATGAGGACAAGACACTTTGGGTCTGCACGGACATTGACGGCTGGTGGGGCCACGCTGACCCTGAGGTGCCCAACATTCCTCGTGGTGTTGAGGACGGCTCTTATGACGTTTCTGGTCGGTTTGGCTCGCGAATCCTCACACTGACGGGAGTATTCATCCCCTCATCCCCCGCTATGCTCCCAGCAGCGCGAGATCGCCTTGTGCGGGCCACAAACCTTGTCCGTAGGGGTGCGTGGCTCCGGACCAATGAAGAGCCCACAAAGGCCTCGTACGTCCGCCTGAGCGGTCGTCCGACATTCACCACCGTGAATGCTCGCGGGCGCACAGAATTTACTATTGGACTCCGTGCTGCCGACCCCATCAAGTACGAGTGGAATGATGCTGACCCAGACGGGCTCACGCGCACGTTTATCTCGGGTGCCGCCAACCTGGGTGTTGTCAATAACAAGGGTACGGCAGATGTTACAGCCGTTTTTGAGTTGACCGGCCCTCTAGGCTCAGGATCTACTGTCTACAACTCGGCCACAAACGAAACAATAACGCTTATCAACGCGCTACGCGGAGACAAGCCTCTCGCTGCGGTAACGTTCCGCGAGGTCTACAGAAACATTGCCACGCTCACCACGGGACAACCGCACAAGCTGATTGTGGGGGATAGGATCGTTGTCTCCGGTGTTGGTGCAAACTATGACTCGGTAAATATAGCACACACCGTGCTCACTGCTTCCGACAATTTCCCGTACCAGTTTAGCTATGCTAAGACCGCCCCGGACGAGACCACTGCTGTCGCGTTTGGTTCGCTATCCCTCGTAGCTAGTGACGTGCTGTCCATCGACACCTACGGCGGGGTTGTGTCTCTCAACGGCAACACGCTCGGCAACCGCTCGCGGGTCGAGACCCTGGTGGACTGGATCAAGCTTGCTCCAGGAGATAACACAATTTCATTCTCGGATAACGTGGACCGCTCCGAGGCGTCCACAAAATCCATAACCAACACCGTTGCGCAGATCACGACCACTGAGGCGCATTTCTTTGTTCCGGGGGAGGCTGTCGTCGTTGAACTCAGCACCACTGCGGACCCCATCAAGAAGAGCCTCACGAACAACGTCGTAACCCTCACCACGGAGGGGGGCCACGGATTCTCTGCGGGGGACCTTATTGACGTAGTGTCTACTGAGTTGTCTACAATCACAACCAAGAGCTTGTCCGCCAACGTTGCCACCCTCGTCACCGCTGCCCCTGGGTCTTTTGCGACAGGGGACACGATCAACATCACTGTGCCAACTACGCGAACTCTTACAGCCAAAGGCGTCACGAGCAACGTGGCCACAATCACTACGTCTGTGCCGCACGGCTACTCCACCGGGGACTCTGTTTCTGTCACCCTATCCGGATCCGCACCCCTCACAACCAAGGCGCTTGCCAACAATATCGCCACATTCAACACCTCCGCTCTGCATGCCTTTTCGACCGGTGACAGCATCTCGGTCTCTCTGCCTACAACAACCACCATCAACAACAAGGCCACGTCGGGGTCGTCTATCATCATGAACACGACTGCTGCGCATGGGTTCGTCGTGGGGGATCGGGTAACCATCGCCCTTCCAACATCTGCCACGCTCAGCAACACTCGATCTATGGCGGTGAATCCTCTCCAGCGGGCCACGCTGACCACCACCGCCGCCCACGGGTTCTCAGTAGGCGACCGAGTGACAATTGACATCGGCATCCCTCCCGTTGTGACGGTAACAAACCGCGTAGCCACCACAACCACATGCACTCTTACCGTCAGCACTACCCACAAGTTCTCTGTCGGAGGGGAGATTCTTGTTTCGGGAGTCACTGCCCGATACAACGGGCTCCACGTAATTACGGTTGTGGATGCAACCACGATCACTTACGCTCTTGCCGGAAGCGCTGAAACTACCGTGGCATCTGGCGGATCAGTAAGCAACGAGACAATTAGGCTTGGATACAACGGTAGTAAGATTGTAGAGACAGTACCGACGACCACCACGTTTACAACATATGCCGGAGAGCAGCGAACCGCTACCTCTAGCACCCAGGTTGGCGTCGCGCCTGTGCTGACAAATCAGACGAACTCAAACATGAATGGCACGTATGCAATTACGTCCACCACGTCCACACAGTTCACATACGTAAAGTAGGAATAGACAATGCCAGAAATCAAGATTGCTGGCCCCGGAGGTACATCCTGGTCCGCGTCCGGTGGCATCTACATGGACGGCGTCCCCCTGCCTACGGGTCGAGCCATGGCCAATGGGTCTCAGGCTTGCCTCATCACAGAGGTATATGGTTATGTGTCCGGACGTGGAGGCACCCGAACGGGACGCCTCCAGCTTGGTAGCGCTGCCTCGGAGAACTTCAATGTTGGAGCCGCCTCCTCCGGTCAGCCGACTGGCTGGTACGGCACCAACGAGTGGCTTGTGCAGGGTGGCTCAACGCGCTGGGGCTACTACTTCACCAATGGTGTGTACTTCGGCAAGGAGGCCTTTGGACCTACAACTGTCACAGACGGCAGCACCAACTGGAGTGGGTTTGCTCTCGGTGGACATTTCCGCTATGCCGAAGCTCCTTCGGCCCCGCAGAGCCTAACCGCTGTGGCGCACCCTACAACCAGCGGCGCTGTGAATATCAATTTCACCAACCCTGCTTCTGATGGTGGTGCAGGTCTTGTTGATTTCCGTATCTACATGAATGGTGCGTACAAGGCGACTACGTACCAGGGGGCAAACACGATTACCGGGCTTACCCCGGGAACCAGTTACTCTTTCTATATTCGCGCAACCAACCGCGTAACGCAACTCGCAGGCACCGAAAGTGTGGCCTCTAGCACCGTAACCGTGGTTGCTCCCGGTGTACCCTCGGCCCCCCGAAGTGTTGTCGCGACCCCGAGCACAAGTGTTTACGGGCGCATCGCACTGTCATGGACAGCCCCCCTGGATACTGCCGGTGGCATCACTGGGTACAGGATCTACCGAGGATCTACGCTGCTCGGCACTTCCGCGACGACAAGCTACACAGCGAGTGGGCTTGCCGAAAACACCACCGTTGAGTTGTCGGTGGCCGCTCGTAACTCCTATGCGGACTCCAAAAACACCGAGAGCCCTCGCTCCACGTCGGTCTTTGCTGATGTCCCCGGACACCCCCGCAAGCCAGAAAACATGGCTGCCGCAGCGAACCCCTCAGTTGCCGGACAAATCCTGCTTAGCTGGGCTTCGCCAGTAATCCTTAGTGCTGACGCCCCTGTCACACGGTATTCGGTCTACTACTCAACCGGCGTCCTCATCGGATACACCACGGGTACCACGTACACGGTTAGCGGACTAGTACCGGGAACGTCCTACGGGTTCTACACCCGCGCCTGGAACGCGGTTGCGGACACTAACAATGACCCCGGCCCCGCGTCCACCACCGCTACCGTACAAGCCACAGGGGAGCCGGACGCCCCCACTGGGGTCACTGTCTCCGCTACTACTCTTGTTGCCGGACGACTAAATTTGTCGTGGGCTGCCCCTGCCGGAGTCATCACTGGATTTAATGTCTACCGCAACGGAGTAAAGGTTGCGAGCACGCTCTCCACGGGGCTCGCCTATGCCTCTGACGGTCTCATCCCCGGCACCAGCTACTCCTTCTTCGTGAAGGCACGGAACGCAATCACGGATCAAAACGGAACGGACGGCCCCGCCTCCGCCACTGTTTCTGGCGTTCCGGGGAGCACAACCACACAGACTACGGCAGCCTCTACTGTTCAGAACGCCACGAACGCCGTGTATAACGGCACTTACACCATTTCGGCGCAGACCCCGACCACATTTAGCTACGCCCGCTCCGGGGTCAACTCGGGGACGGCAAATATCACGTCGGGCTTCGGCTCCGTAGTGAACAACACAAACACCATATTGAATGGGTCATACGTCATCACATCCACCGGGTTGACTACGTTCACGTACCCACGGACCACGGGCAATATTGCCGTGAACACCGCCACCACGGGCACGGTTCTCAACACCACAAACTCCACCTTTTTTAACGGAACCAAAACGGTCACCTCCTCCTCGCCCACCACGGTTTCTTTCGCTGCCGGTGCCGGAACTATCACAAACCGAGCCTCCGGGGGTACCATCTCGAATACCACAAACGCGGTATTCAACGGCACAAACATTCCAATCACCGCTGTCACAGCATCAACCATGTCTTATGCGAAGACAAATGCTAACATCGCAGAGTCTACCGCGTCCGGGTCAGTCACGAACCGCACAAACATCGATGCGTATAACGGTGTCTACACCGTCGATGATACCCCTCTCTTCAACACGTTCACATACAAGCGCATCAATGAGGGTCTGACCACCGGCACCAAGACAAACCTCGCCATCAACCCCTCCTTTGAGACTGCCACAGTAGGCACGACCGTCGTGCGTACGAACTTCTGTTTCAACCCAGACTTCACCACGAATACCTCCTTCTGGACTCCCGAAGCTAATGTGACCGCTACGCACAGCGTAGGCACCGGCATCAACGGGGGTAACGCGGCGCTGATCAAAAGAAGCACTACAGCGACAGGCAGCACCGGATACCGTTACACGGTGCCGAATTGCGTCATCGGAGGCACTTACGCCGTTTCTGCGATGATAAAAGCCGTTGACGGAAACTCCTCTGTGGCTTGGACGAACCAGCAGGTCGGCAGTTCCAACGTGCAGTTGACTACCGAGTGGCAGCGGGTATCTCTCGTTGCAGTCACGTCGCTTGCAACCACAAATTTCTTCATCGTGTTTAATACTCCCGGTACAATCGGAGACAGTTTCCTGATCGATCAAGTTCTCATCGAGCAGACCGACCAGCTACGCCCCTACTTTGACGGAGCCACGCCGGACGCGCTCGGTTTCGACTACGGCTGGACCGGCGTTGCCAACGAGAGCATCTCGACCGCAAAAGCTGCCGTCGTGGAGGTTCGCCGGAACATAGAGCCGGACCCTATTCCTGGCACGCTTACAGACTGGGCCGGACGCTGGTTTGGTGGTGGCGGAGGCGCGGGAACGCATGAAAACGTAGCCTCGGGTAGCGGTATCACGGGCGGGCCAGCCGGGTATCTTCGCAAGACTTGGACCGTCTCTCCTACGGGAAACGGCGATACCGGCTTTCAATCCCTTAGACGGCCAATTACTGCTGGTGTCACCTATACGGCATCCGCTTGGCTTCGTATTTCTAACGCCACAGGGAAGCCTCATAACGTCACTCTTGCTTGGTATGACGCAGCCAACGCGCTTGTCGGGTCTGACTTCAACGCAGGGGTGTCTCTTACTTCGGGCATCTGGTTCAAAACCTCAATAACTGCTACCGCCCCGGTTGGGGCAACTCAAATAATTATGATCTTCGACATTGACGGCTCCACCCCTGTCTGGGCTGTGGGTGAAACCGCTGACTTGTCGGGTGTTTTGCTGGAAGCATCCCCCGTTCTCGGCACTTACTTCGACGGATCTACCCCGGGCGCGGACGACTTTATCAATAGCTGGACCGGGACGGCGAACGCGAGTGCGAGCGTGCGGAGCGGGGTGCCAGCAGGGTCTGTAGCTGGTGGCGGAAGCGTTGCTGGCATTCAGTCCTTTAGCTGGGTAAAAAGCGGAGCACGCAGTCTTCGGCAAGTCCCCGTCAGCGGTGGTGCGTCGGCGGCTCATACTAGAATCCCCGGTGGGTTCGTGGCTGGCAGAACGTACACCGCTTTGGCGACTTCCCGCCTTGCTGCCCCGATTACGGGAACATCTAGACTATGGCTGTCTGCCCGACAAAGCGGAACAGGAGTCATCGCAGTAGGAGCTTCTGCGCCTAACGTGGCTGGCGAGCACCTTCACCGACTGACGTTTACGGCGGGGGCTTCTACTGACATGGTTTGGCTAGAGCACGGCGGACTGGTTGGCTCTGGCGACGTATGGTGGGACGACGTACTGATTGTTGAAGGCGCGTATACCGGAGACTACTTCGATGGTGACACGCCAAGCAATGGCCTGACAACGTACGCCTGGACGGGCACAGCAGACGCCAGTACAAGCACAGGATCATCTGATCACGTCTCAGCGCCTATTCTTACGCCATACGGAGATGTCTACCGAAACATGAGCCTTGCCAGCCTGATAGTCAAGTACCGATCAGGGTGGGCAGGATAGGGTAAGCTAGGTAGTGTAACAGCGACCAGAAAGTATACAAATGAGTGACGCCATCGAGCCGCTAGCCCCGGTCTACCGCTATTTTACAGCGGACATTTTGACCAACAAGATCCTCATGGAGATTCCGTTTCGCGGTGTCTCCTATGAGCTTGCAATCAAGGCAGCAGGCAAGTTCGACGGCAAGATTCCCGCCATTCCCGCGAATGAATCGCTCGATCTATACAATAGCACAATGCCGGGACAAACGGCACTCTATGTTGTGCGAGACGGTGTCTGCGTCTGGGGCGGTATCATCTGGTCCAGAGAGATTGACACACGGGACAATGACCTACGCGTCTCGGCCTCTGAGTTCACTAGCTACTTTTATCACCGCCGCATCTGGAAGACCTGGAGCCACCAATACGGGGCGCACGTCACGATTTCCAACGGCGTAGCTGGCGTGTTCTTCGATTACGGGACCACTTCTGCGCTAACCCCTGGAGCGTCCGTCAAGCTGGAGTTCTATGACCCTAAAGACTTCCGCTACAACGGGTACTACAAGATTTCTGGAGCGCCGTCCCCTACCACGAACGTCTTTTACATTGCGGGCGCGCGCAGTGAGGTGGACATCATCAGCGTCGCGCGGACTGGCAATGTGGTCACTGTACAGGCGAAGTCGGCCCATGGATTTAGCACGGGCGACTCGATTACGGTCGCACTCGACAGCACAGGGCTCTACAACGGCACCTTCACCATTTCCGCGCCCGGAGGCACCGAGACCGACCGCTTCACGTACACCCTCACCGGAGCAAACGCCAACGCTACCACGGTCCTGGGGGTTGCCACCCGGCCTCTCCCCGTGGGCAGCTTTGACCAAGTCACTGTCTCGGTTCGTGCTGACACGTACGACTATGTCCGATCTCTCGTCCAAGCCGTCTTCGCTGATTTTGTCGGTATAGACTTCCCCAACGAGTACATCGAGCCCGGGATCAGCTTCCGCCTGGAGGTAGCTACCAAAGCGCTGCTTGGCGGATTCGCCACAATCACCACCACTGAGGAGCACGGACTTGCCGTAGGCCAGGCAGTGCAGATCAAAAATGTCGGCTCCGTCTATGACGGGGAGTACACGGTCACCGACGTACCCACGCTCAAATCCTTCCGCTACGTTCGTGGGGGGCTCCAGACTGCTACGACGGCCCCCACTTTGTCTCGCGTAGTCACCCAGAGGTCTGCGTCCGGAGGCCTTGCAACCATCGTTACGAGCGCGGCGCACGGCTATCAGGTTGGCCAGTCCGTCATCGTGAGTTCCGGCTACGACATGGATGAGCAGGGCGAGCTATTCAACGGCACGTTTATCATTACTCAAGTACCGACGACCACCACCTTCCGGTACAATGTTGCATCCGGCCAGACTGTGCCGCTGCTTACCCTGCCCACCCCCACCTCCACCGTCTCTGGGGTTGTTCGAGACATCACGCGCAAGGAGCTTACTGGCAATGTTGTTCGGCTCACCACGAGCGCGGCGCACGGGTACTCCGCTGGCGGAGCCGTCACGGTGTCTGGTGTCAACCATACAGTACCGATCACACAGAAGTCCCTCAACGCCACCAGTAGCACCGCACAGATTACCACCGCGCTCCCACACCAACTCAGCACAGGGGACTCGATCACAGTCAGCGGAATACGTGACTCCTCCCAGATTGTGTCACGAACAATTACGGGAGCCGCTGCAACCAAGCGCGTCACTCTGACCACGGGCACAAGCCATAACTTCGCGGTCGGCAATGTCCTGGATATTGCAGATCTCCAGGACGACTATGTTCCTACGTCACGTTCGGTTGCGAGCAACGTAGCTACAATCACCGTGAGCGGTAATCATAACATTCTTGTGGGCTCAGTTGCAGGCGTGAGCAACATCACAGACACCAAGACTCTTGCCACCGTCTCCCTCGCGACTGGGATTGCCACGGTGACCGCAACGGGATTGACTCAGCAGGTGAATGACGTGATTCAGATTACGAACCTCTCCGAGACTGCCACAGTGGTCAGCAAAGAAATCCAAAACGGGATTGCAATTCTCACCACGTCTACTCGACACAACTTCATATCTGGTAGTGAAATCACGGTCTCCGGGATCAGCACTCTGTTCAACGGAGTGCGCAAGGTCCTGTCTGTTACGCCGACTCGTGTCTTCTACGACCCGCTTCCGGCAAAGCCCACAACAACGGTAGCCCCCACCGCTGGCGGAGGATCCATCACATCCAAGAGCAGTATTTTCAACAACTCTTTTGCTTTGAGTGCTGTCGGCACGAACACCGTCAGCTTTCCTCTTGTGGGCAACGACTTCACGTCACGTGCTGCAACCGGAGAAGTCACGCCGACCATCTCTGGGCCGAGTGTGTTGAATGGGGACTACACTATCACGGCTGTGGCCGCAACATCGTTCTCCTATGACCTCACCACCGTCAACCTCGGTGCCACGGCAGTGCCCGTCCCAGACGGGGAAGACACGCCTAAGCCGAAGGTTTCTCAGCCCAGTAGGTTCCTGGGCGCGCGCACGGTTGTAGCTGCTACGTCAAAGGCTGTCTCTTTTGACGTAGCTTTGGCACAAGCGTCTGGTCCGGCTAGTACTTCGGGTGGGATTATTAGCGCGGCAAGCGTGTTCAACGGCACCTACTCAATCACGGTCACGTCTGCAACAATGTTCTCGTACACCAAGACGGCCAAGAGTAATGTCTTTGAGACCGCCACATCCGACGTGGCGTTCCTTACCGCAGCAGGCGTGTTCAACGGCACATATACGATCACGGCTGTGGATCCGCTTACCCAATCACTCACCTACGCCCGAACCCATGCCGATATTGCGCCTACCCTAGTTGTGGGGCGTGGGGCCTCGGTGGTGCGCCCTATCGTCACCGTCAGCACCTTCGGCCCGTACCCAGGCAATGCAGACATTGGCGTGGGATTCTCCACGGCTGAGTACTCCGGAATCAATGTAGTCCCTAAGCCGTTCCGTGGATTCCAACTCACCAACGCCGGAGAGGCATTGGACTCTTATTCAGATAGTATTGACGGATTTGAATACCGGATCGATTGCGCCTATGATGAACCCTCTGACACTTTCTCCCGGACCTTTGTTCTTCTTCCGATCAATTTTCCTGACCCGCCTGCCCCCGGGGAAATATCTCCTCTGAGCCGATTCGGCGCAGACAAGCTTGTCTTTGAGCTTCCGGGCAACATCATCAACGTTGCCCTCAAAGAGTCGGCTGAGGACTCTGCCACGCGATTCTTTGCTGTCGGAGACACCGACCTGGGCGCGGACGCCGGGCCACCGTTCTCGGTTGCCGCTGCTGAGGACATGCTCAACGGCACGCTGGATCGCCGCTGGCCTCTGCTTGACGAGGATGAGAAGGTTGACGTGGATGACGAGACAGTTCTATACGCGTACGCTAAGCGCTACCTCAACGAGTCCCGCCCGCCAAACGCTACCATCAACGTGTCTGTGAACGGCTCCCTCCAGCCCGAGGTCGGCTCCTACCGGCCCGGAGACTGGTGTAGTCTGATTGTAGATAGTGACTTTGTACGCATGAGACTTGCCAGTGACCTGGAGCCCCGAGACACGGTGATCGTCAGAAAAATTGACGCCATCAGTGTGTCCGTCCCTGATGGATCTACGTTCCCGGAAACCGTCCAACTGACTCTGGTACCAGAATGGGAAGTAGATAAGCGTGGCTAGCAATCGATCTAGAGGCATCGACTCTCTTGGTGGGCATCTTGAGCGCATCAACAGTAAGATATCACGAAACGAGAAGCGCCGCTCGGAGCTAGTGACAAATGCTGTCACTAATGAGGCGCTTGCTCCTGGTTCAGTGACGGGAGAAGCTATCCCCGATGGAACAGTGACGGGAGTCAAGCTCGCTCGTGGGGCCGTGGCCACAGAGAATCTTGGACTTATCAACACCATTTACTCAGATGGTGATGTTACGTTCGTGCTGCCTCCGGAGGGTTCACTGAATGTTGAGGGCGGCGTGTACGTGTTGCCTGCTGCCGGGACCTCTGCGGCGATACGCCTAAACTCGGTTGGGGAGCTTGTGCCTTGGGGAGGATCCCCAGCTATAGCCACTGTGGACCTCAACGATTACACGGTACCCGGACAGTATCATCAGGGATCAAACGCACAGGCTGCGGCAGGGCTGAACCACCCTATCGGACATGCCGGATCTCTTACAGTCTCGGCAGTGGAGGGCGGGGCATTCATCTACCAGATATATCATAGCTACGAGGACTTCAACAATTTCTACTTCCGTGGCAGATATCTCGGCCAGTGGGCTCCATGGGCGCAAGCTGCGAAGGTCGGGCACACGCACGTGGCTGCTGACATTGGTACGATTCCGGCCTCTCAGATCTCTGGACTTCAAGACGGCAGGGCTGTCCCGTGGACACCGACGTTGGCAGGAACCGGTTTTGTGTTGGGTAACGGAACCCGGAAGGCCTGGTATAGCGTATCTAACGGACGCTGTTTTGTGGAAGTACTGTTCAACCACGGTTCCACGTCTGTCATCAGCGGCGCGGTGAAGGTGAACTTTCCGATAACCCCGAGCGCCATCTATGACGAGGTAGCAGATTCACAGTACAACCTGGGGGTGAGCCGATATCTCAACTCGGGAATCTCCGGACACCCCGGAGGCGTGTCGTTCAACCCAACAAGCGACGCGACGCACGTGTACTTTGACCGGTTCACCGTCTCCGGGGCAGAGATAGTCACATCCGGGGTGTCATCGGCGGCTCCGTTTACGTGGGGTACCGGAGACGATATAACCGCCTCTTTTAGTTACTTTATTGCCTAAGTGAGCCCGAAATGATCAAACTAGTGGTAGACTGTCCATGCAGCACCAAGAAAGAGACAACATACACATGATTTCCGTAAAAAATGGATCTCGGACTCTAGAGTTTGAGGGGGAGCTTTTGGGCTCTTCGTCCTCATACCGCGCCGGATCTGACCGATGGATCGAGTTTAAGATCTACAAAACCGCAGGAGACACGTACATTCTCTCCCGAGTCGGCGTATCTTTGATCTACCACGTGGCAGCTTGCCCGTTGGTTGTTCGATACACCCTACAAGAGGAGTCTGTCACAGATCTAGATCGCCGCGCAACCCCCTGCCCAGATTGCGGACCTACTCTCGAAGCCCCTATGGTTTTCCCAGAGAAGTATCGTCACTGGGCGTTTGTTACGGACGTAGCTGAGGCAGTTGTAGATTCTCTTCACAAGGATGACAACTACGGTGGGCGCTACCTCACTAAGGTGGCGCAGCGTGTCCTAGAAGAGGCAGCCGAGAAGGATGCCGAGCTAGACGCCGCGTATCGTGTTGAGTTCATTGAGTAGCGGTACACTTGATAGGTGACCAAAGATCCAGGAAACCTAGGAGAGCCGCCCGTGGACGAGACTGACCTCAACCCCGATATTTACACCAGCCCGCTTACGGATATGGTGGTGGAGATCCATGAAGTATACGTGGAACTGGTTGACGCCGGATTCCCTGATTCGATGATTGCGCAGATCATCTCCAATATGCTTTCTGAGGCGATCATGTATCGACCCGGAAAAGACGACGAAGACGAAGACGAAGACGACGATGAGGATGACCTAGAAGATGAGCACGACAAATGATATCACGAGTGTACAACTCCATCTAGTCGATGATGTAGAGACAGCCGGGAAGTGCCTTACGTGGCTCAGCGAGCGTAGGCCACTTGACCTGATCTCCTGTGACATCGAGACCGGAGAGCGTGCGGGGCAGCCGGGCAAGGATGCCCTCGATCCGTGGCGAGGCGACATCCGGCTGGTCCAGATCGGTGACTCGATGCAGGGCTGGTCAATCCCGTGGGACTCGTGGAAGGGTGTGTTTTACCAGGCCATGAAACCCTACAAGGGCAAGGTGGCTTTCCACAATATTGCTTTTGAGGCCAAGTGGTTTGCGATTCAGTC
>Ga0326733_1000170_pt1 | contig 21208 bp, 19 predicted proteins | sample 14_GP2_308_FD_207946 | JGI IMG/M metagenome (GOLD analysis project Ga0326733, IMG submission 207946) | Glacier ice microbial communities from Ngari, Tibet, China - 14_GP2_30.8 | ecosystem: Environmental > Aquatic > Freshwater > Ice > Glacier | place: China: Ngari, Tibet | collected 2018-07-17
CTTATTCAGGTTTGTGTTTGACTGATTGGTGGGTGCTGACGGGGTCGAACCGCCGACCTACGCCTTGTAAGGGCGCCGCTCTACCAACTGAGCTAAGCACCCGCATAATGCCGCTTACTCAGTCAAACATTTGTTGGTGTCGACCAACATGCCTGAAGGGGGCGAAGTATAGAGCATATTAAATATTTTGTCACTACTGTTCGTAGAAAGTTGTGTGACTGCCCGACATTATTGGAGTAACTTCGCCTCAAATATGATGACAAGTACCAGCTTGCCCGCCCCGACGAGGCCGCATTTGGCGGTTTATAATGAGCCGCTACTTTCTTCCTAGAGTTTGTTATCAATACATTATTTCGTCGCATTCTTCACGCCATCCTGTTTGAAATCTGCGCTCTGATTATTCTGGTTCCCTTGATGTCTTATGGCTTCAATATGGATATGTTCCATTTTGGCGCCTTGGCATTGCTGTTGGCTGCGTGTGCGATGTTGAGCAATATGATCTACAACCATTTTTACGAAATGGTGGAGCATCGCTACGGTTGGCGCCGTACGATTGGGATGCGGGTTTGGCACACCATAGGTTTTGAAGTGTTCTTTATGGCGATTGCATTGCCGTTGACAGCGTGGTGGTTGAACATTTCGATACTCGACGCGCTGGTTCTCGACCTCGTGTTTTCCGCTTTCTTCATGTTGTACGCGTTTTGTTTTAACTGGGTGTACGACATTGCGCGTCGCCGGTTAGCATTGAGGCGGGTTGCGCAGAAATAATCTGCGTAAGCGCTGTCCTTGGCTACAATCAGGCATTCTTTTTCAAGGCGGGCATGAGCGTTTCTGCATCCGTATCCCCACTGTTTCCACCATTGCAAGCGCATCGCAGTGGGATGTTGGCTGTCGATGATTTGCATACGCTGTATTGGGAAGAGTGCGGCAATCCTGACGGCGTGCCCGTCTTGTTTTTGCATGGCGGCCCGGGTGGCGGCATCTCTCCGGTGCATCGGCAGTTTTTCGATCCATCCTATTACCGTATTGTTCTGTTCGATCAACGCGGTTCAGGTAAATCCACGCCACTCGGCGAGGTGCGCGATAACACAACACAATTATTGATAGCAGACATTGAAGCCTTGCGTTACATGCTCGGTATCAGCCAGTGGCTGGTATTCGGCGGCTCGTGGGGCGCAACCTTGGCGCTTGCTTACGGGCAGGCGCATCCGCAGTGTTGCACCGGGTTTATATTGCGTGGAATTTTTCTATGTACGCGCGCTGAGATTGATTGGTTCTTGTACGGCATGCGGACGATTTTCCCGGAGGCGCATGATGAGTTCGTTGCTGCGATTCCTGAAGAGGAGCGTACGGACTTGTTGCAAGCATATGAACGTAGGTTATTTGGCGATGATATTGAACTTGCGACCCAGGCCGCGCGTAACTGGAGTCGCTATGAAGGCAGTTGCCTGTTCTTGCATCCGCAAGCAGAAACAATTGATGCGTGCGGTGAAGATGCGGTTGCGCTAGGCATAGGCCGCCTGGAAGCGCATTATTTTTTGCATCAGGGATTCATGGCGGAGGATCAATTGATACGAGAAATCGATCGCATTCGCCATTTGCCCGCGGTGATACTGCAGGGACGTTATGACGCGGTGTGCCCACCGGTATCGGCGTATCGACTGCATCAGGCGTGGCCGCAAGCCAAAATGCACGTTATTGCGGATGCCGGACATGCCGCGACGGAGCCAGGCACAGCGGCGGCGCTGATTGCTGCAACTGAACAATTTCGAAAACAACAATTTTTTGACTGACGATGGTACTGTTCATCGCTAGCTTGTTATAAGTATGGATGGAACTGGCAAGGCAGTCCCAGTTTCGAAACATTACCTTTCCCATGATTTGACAAAAAAATGATAAAAAAACGAATCACGATCACGATGCTTTTGTTAATGCTGGTGGCTTGTAAAGGTAAGGAAGGGCTGGAGCGAACCGAGATAGAAACCACTATAGACGGTACGTCGAAAGCGGATTCGGTCGGCGAATACAAGATGGCGTTGGCGAATCGCATCGTGCAAGTTAATTCCACCAAGGTCTATATCGGCCGACCGCAGGCATTGTTGCGTTCTGTCGTGGTGGTGAAATATACGGTTGATGCCAACGGTAGTTTGATGCGGAGTGAGATTCTGCGTTCCAATCGTGATCGTACAACCGAGGCGACCGCGCTTTCCACCTTGCGCAATTCCGCACCGTTTCCGAAACCTGCATCTTCTTTGTTAAAACACGGGCGGGTGGAATTGATGGAAACCTGGCTATTCAATAACGATGGTCGTTTTCAGTTGCGTACGATTGCCGAGCCGCAAATGAACGAGTAAACTAGTTGCTGACCAAGATCGCAAGTACCTTTGCAAGCGCTCTAATCGATAATTACAAAAGAAATACAAAGGCAAGAGAGCGAGCAATGAGCTTAAGCTGGTTGATCAATGCAGCCGTAGGCGCATTGTTATTGCCACCACTAAATTTGATTTTAGTGTGTGTCATGGGCTTGTGGATGCGAAGACGCTGGCCGCGTTTTGGCCCGGGATTGTCTATCGCTGCCTTGCTCATCCTGACCATCATCAGTACGCGCTTTGGCGCTTCTTTATTCGTCACTCCGCTGGAACAATTAAATCCTCCTTTGCTGTCGGCAAAAAATGCGGGCGCGCAAGCAATTGTGGTGTTGGGTGTCGGGCGCATCAGTGCTGCGCCTGAGTATGGTGCGCAAGATATTCCAAGTTCTTCCGCATTGCAACGCATACACTACGCGGCAAAACTACAGCGAGAAACCGGTTTGCCTTTGCTGGTAACAGGCGGCCAGCCGGATGGCGCTGCAGAGTCCGAGGCCGCAATCATGACGCGTGTACTGCAGGATGATTTTTCTATGCCGGTAAAGTGGATAGAAGGGGCGTCGAATAATACTGCAGAAAACGCACAGTTCTCCAGGCGCTTATTGAATGCAGCCGGTGTACGCCGCATTCTTTTGGTAACGGATGCAATGCATATGCAGCGCTCTAAACTGGTATTCGAACAAATGGCTCTGGAAGTCATTCCCGCACCGACTATTTTTGTCACTACGACGCGGCCCACATTGGCAGATTTTTTGCCGCATGCATATTGGCTGCAAAAATCGTCTTATGCCATGCACGAGTGGTTGGGACTTGCATGGTATGCATTGCGGTATCGAAATTTAGATGATTAATTCTGAGATATTGCTGGCAGCAAAAATAACTCGCGGTGGGATAAATATTTTGACACTCGATAAAAACTTTTTCTATTCAAGAGTTTGCGCGTTTATTCAAGAAGTTTTTTCTTCACTTTTCGCTTCGTCGAACGAGTCTGCTGATCGGGTTAACCAAGAAAGGTCGCTGACCAAGCGTGTTTCCGTTTTGGGCAGATTGATACAGCACGCCTTGATCAATCTGCTTAAAATGAAGGGCCTGATCGCATGATCTTTACTATTTTTAGGACGCAGCATGACTTTGACCGATAGCAAACGTCCTTCCAAGCTTTATTATTTTTCTGAACGCAGCAGCCTCGAACGTTCTTTGTCCCTAGGCGAGTTCCGCCTGAGTCCGCCTGCAGCTGACCTGGCTACGCGCGGGCATTACCTGATTCTCGGCCTGATGCAGAGCTGGGATGGCACCTTGTTCGACGCTGCACCTAGCGTCGATTCGTATCTGGTTGTGCACAACGTAGAAGAATTTGGCGAGCGCTTGCATAAAGCGGTGCAAAGAACTTTGCCGAACTGGGCAGGTATTGATGCAGCAATTTCATACGGAGCGTCTAGTCCTTTAGGTAAGGTCTTTTCAAAAGCGAAGACTCACGCCAAGGAGAATGAATGGCGTTTTGCATGGCGACCCATGCACGTCGGTGCAGCTATGCATCCCGTCGTGATCAAAATCGGCAGCATTGCAGATATTGCCGAGCTACATAGCCGCCACGACTGATCGCCGTGACGCTAGCATCGCCTCGCTACCCAATCGCTCTTCTACAATGAAATCATGAAAACTCTGGAATTTGATGTGGCAGTCATTGGTGCGGGTAGCGCTGGCCTGTCAGCGTTTCGCGCCGCTAAGGCACACGGCAAAAGCGCTGTACTAATCGAGAGCGGTCCGTACGGCACGATATGCGCGCGCGTAGGCTGCATGCCGAGCAAATTATTGATAGCAGCGGCCGAAGCCGCACATGCAATTGCCGAGGCACCGGGTTTCGGCGTGCATGCAGGAGCGTTACGGGTCGATGGCAAAGCCGTCATGCAACGCGTAAAAAATGAACGCGACCGTTTTGTCGGCTTTGTTATCAAGGGTATTGAGAATATTGACAGTGCCGAGCGCTTGCGCGGTCATGCGCGCTTTATCGCAGCCGATCGCCTGCAGATAGACGATCACACGCAAGTAAACGCTGAGCGCATAGTGATTGCAGCGGGCTCCAGTCCGCAGATACCGCAAGAGTTGCTTGGTTTGGGTGAGCATTTAATCGTAAATGACGATGTATTTGCGTGGGACGATTTGCCGGAATCGGTGGCTGTGATCGGCGCCGGGGTTATCGGCCTTGAATTGGGCCAAGCCTTGCATCGCCTAGGCGTGCGCGTCGCAATTTTTGGTCGTGGTAGCCGTTTGGCGCAATTGAGTGATGAAGCGGTCAATCAAACGGCCGTTGATTGTCTTGGTGCAGAACTTAATCTGCGTTTGAACACGACGCTTGTCAGCGCAAAATTGGTGGGCAAACAGGTGGAGTTGATTACGCATGACGCTTTCGGTACTCAGCGCACTGAGCACTTTCAGTACGTACTCGCAGCGACCGGAAGGACCCCAAATGTCGCCGGACTGGGATTGGCCTCCACCGGACTAAAACTCAATGAACACGGTTTGCCTTCATTCGATGCTATGACTATGCAGTGCGGCGACAGCGCAATTTTTATTGCCGGCGATGTCGCCGACGACAGGCCACTGCTGCACGAAGCGACGGATGAGGGACGGATAGCCGGTGATAACGCGGCGCGCTTCCCGAATGTGGTGCAAGGTTTGCGCCGGACTGGGTTGGGAATTGCTTTTACCGATCCGCAGATTGCAACTGTCGGGCAAACTCATCGCACTTTAAAGAAAGATCATTTCCAAATCGGTGAAGTATCGTTTGCGGATCAGGGCCGCAGTCGTGTCATGCGACAGAATCGTGGCTTGCTGCGTGTGTATGGCGAACGCGGTTCGCATCGTTTTCTCGGTGCTGAAATGATAGGTCCGCGTGCTGAACATCTGGCGCATTTGCTGGCGTGGGCGTGCCAAAACAAAATGACCGTCGATCAGATGCTGGATATGCCGTTTTACCATCCGGTGATTGAAGAAGGTGTGCGTACAGCGTTACGGGATTTGAAAGAAAGCTTGATCAAGCACGTAAGCGAAATCGAGCATTGCACCGATTGCACACCCGGCGTTTGACTTTGGGCAATTCAATTTCCCGAGACTTATTACAGCTTATGTGCGGTAACGCCTAGTCTGTTTAGTCGATAATATGATAAATTTTAGGCTAGCATTTGTATCATCAGATTGATGGTGGGCATCCGAAACCAATATAAACAGCCGGTTTCACAATGTTGATCCTTGGAGTTATGGTTGGAGAAGCGACTATTAAGCGGGATTTGCTAACAGCAGATATTTAATCGGCGATACTGTTTTACAGATTTTTATCGAAGTCGGATCGCTGTTTGTTTAAACTATTTTGATTTGGAAATAAGGGACATTTTTATGAAAGCATCTACCTTGAAGACAACACGGAGCGATATGAAAACTTTAGTCAAAGACGCGCAGGAATTATTCCATGAGGCTACTAGTGCTACTGGTGCACGGGCAGATGAACTGCGTAATCGCGGTTTGCAATTACTTGATTCCGCATTGACACGCGCGCATGAAGTGCAAACTGCAGCAATTGAAACCGGCAAGGAAGTTGCTGAAAAAACAGACGTATACGTGCATGATAATCCTTGGCGCGCAGTGGCTATTTCTGCCAGCGTTGGCCTTATGGTTGGAATTTTGATTTCACGTAAGTAATCGAACGGATCCGATCATGGAACAGCCAAGCTCCCGTCCGCAAAATACCCGCCCCGGTTTGATTGGTGGTGTGATCGATCTGGCCAAGAATTCCTTTGGCTTGCTAATGAGCCGTATTGAACTTGCGGCGCTGGAGTTGGCTGAAGTCAGGACGCATTTGCTGCAATTGGTTGCCTTGTTCGCCTTGGCAGTCATTGTTGGGTTTTTTGCGATTGGCTATTGGACCGTATTGATTGCGTATCTCAGTTGGCCGGTTCTAGGCTGGAAGATTTTGCTGATTCTTGCCATCGTATGTACCGTAATTGCGGCGGGCATTTTCTTCTATATTCAGTCATTGATTCGGCAAGGAAAATTATCCTTGCCAGCAACGATGCAGGAATTGCGAAACGATCACGATGCGTTAATGTAATTAAAGAGGGTTGCATGACACAAGACATTACACCTGAAAAAGAAGAGACGCTGACGCAGAAAAAGAAGAGATTGCTGCAACAGTGCGACGACTATCGTTCCGAGATAGGCCGCTCTCACAAAGTAGTGAGCGCTCATCTTGGCGTTAATGAAATTGCAAAAACAGTCATCGGTTTGGTCAGTGTCCGTGCGCAGTCGGCATTAGCTAATTTCTTAGACATGTTCGACCTCAAGACTCTATCGACTGCAAAGCTGCAACGTCTCTTGCCCTTGCTTGTCAGTGGCGTGTCTTTGCTAGCCAAAGGAACATTGTGGCGCTCGCTTATACGCGGTGCGGCGGTGGCCGGGGTTGGGGCAACAGCAATTTATTTTGTTACACGCAAAAAGAAACGCACGAGTCACGAGCACATCGCCTTGCATGAGCGTTTGTGAATCTTCCTTTATGTAAGTTAAGGATGTCTTGAGGTATGCAATACAAGCGATAAACAATAAAAAAGCCGACTCTAAGTCGGCTTTTTTATTGCTGGCAGTAGAACTTACTTTGCAGGAGCGACAGGAGCTGCCGCATCCGCCGCCGCCGGTGCAGCAGCAGCTGGCACATTAGGTTCTGCGAACTTGGCGCCAGCGCTATTGGCCATCAATACAACCGCGCGTTCAACTTCTACATCGTCCAGATCAGGATTGCCACCTTTAGCCGGCATTGCGCGGATACCCACGATGGCATTTTTTGCCAAGGTTTCGTAGCCTTGCTTGATGCGCGGAGCCCAGGCGCCTACATCACCGAGTTTTGGTGCGCCCGCTGCGCCAGTGGTATGGCATGCAGCACAGGCCATTTTGTAAACTTCTTCACCGGTTTTCAATACTTTTGGTGCGTTCACATCTTTCAATACAAAGCCCTCATCGGCCACCGGCTTGACGCGTGCGGCGACGGCTTCAGGTGCCAGGCCGTCAGACCCTGCGCCTATAGACCTGTCGTTGGTGACATAAATCACCAGCAAGACGATACAGATGACGGGGACTAAAAAGCCTGCCAAGATGGCTAAAATGAGTTGCTTAGGCGTTTTAATCACTGATTCTTCGTGGTGTGCGTCGCTCATTATTCCCTCAATACAATTTCGAAAATCGTTAGACGGCGCATGCAGCCAACCATGGATGCGCGGCGCATTTTAGCTCATGCCTTGCCAAACCCTCGATTATAGACACAAAGTAATCAATAGGGAAACGCAAAACGTGGCTTTACGTGGACGGAAAGTCAGAAAAACGGTATCCTGCAGACCTCTTCAAGGGTTCCCCTTATGCGGCTGTAGCTCAGTGGATAGAGTATTGGCCTCCGAAGCCAAGGGTCGCTGGTTCGATTCCAGCCAGCCGCACCAAGTAATCATCAGCGTTGTTAAATTTTCAAACGGGTTATATAGACGCATTCCAGCGCGTTCTCCATTCAACAAATTCGTCGAATGGCATCGGTTTGGCAATGAAATAACCTTGAGCCTCGTCGCAATCAAGCTCGCGTAGTTTATCCAGAAGCACCTTGTTTTCCACACCTTCGGCCACTACCGTCAAACCTAGATTGTGGGCGAGATCGATAGTAGAACGAACAATCTTGGTATCACTTTCGTCTTTGTCCATCGCCATCACGAATGATTTATCTATTTTGAGTTCATTGACTGGCAGTCGCTTGAGATATGCGAGCGAAGAGAAGCCAGTGCCGAAGTCGTCTATCGAAAGCTTGAAGCCCTGTTCGGATAATTTATACAAGGTCGCCTCTGCGCGTTGCGGATCATCCATGATGGCGCTTTCCGTAATTTCCAGACAAAAAGCAGAAGGGGATACGCCGCTATCTTGCATGATGGTCGCCAAGCGCTGAGGAAAGTCCTGATCCATCAAGTCGCGCGTTGAAAGATTGATAGCGATGCGCAAATCGCCTTCTTCAGGTTGAAGACTAAGCCATACTTGCGCGGCCTTTTCAAACATCCAGATCGTCAGTTGCCGCACAAAGCCGGTTTGTTCAGCAAACGGGATAAAGTCCATCGGCGGTATCAGACCACGTTGCGGATGCCGCCAACGGATCAAGGCTTCGGCGGCGACAACTTTGCCGGTAGCGGTCGCAACCTTGGGTTGCAGGAACAAACGTAGCTCGCCGTTATGCAAGGCATGTCGCAAATCGCTCAACAGAGATAAAGTCAGTGTGCTGGACGAATCGAGTGTGGGTGTATAAAACAAAACGCCAGCGATTTGGGTTTTCGCTGCGTGCATTGCAATTTCCGAACGGCTTAACAAAAGATCGGCGTCAGCCGCATCCGCCGGCCAGCATGCGACACCCATGCTGGCACTCAAATCGACGGTTTGTTCGCCCAGTGCCAAGGGCGCCTCAAATGCGGTCGTAATCTGTTGGGTAAGTGCCATTGCTCTCCGCGCGTCCGACTGCGCAAGCAAAATCGCAAATTCGTCACCCGCCAGACGTGCGACCAAATTGCCCACGCCAGGAACCTGTTGCCGCAATCGTTCAGCGACCGCCTTGAGTAGCTCATCGCCGAACGCGTAGCCGAGTACATCATTGACGTGTTTGAAGCGATCAAGATTCAATGTGATGACGATCAATGGCATTGCGCTGTCTTGATTGTTGCCGATGGCAGCCGCGAGCACTTCGCGAAATTTTTCCCGATTCGGCAATCCGGTCAATCGGTCCCAGTAAGCGAGACGTAAAATTTCCTCCCTTTGGGCAGCAATGCTGGTGCGCATACTGTCGAAGCCGTTTGCGAGCAGGCCTACTTCATCGCCACGATTTTTCCCGGAAACAGCAACGTCGAAATTTCCGGACGCCAAAGCTTTGGCTAGCAGAGTCAATTCTTTTAATGGCTGCGTGACCCAGCGCGCAGCTTGGTGACTGCACACAGCAAAAAGTAATAAGCCACCCAATGTGATCAAGCCCAGCATCCACTGCAGTTTGGCAAACGGCGCATTGACCTCGGCGATCGAGCGCATAAATACTACTTGCAGCGCGCCGCCCAAGGCATCGATCGCAACGTAGCGTGCGGCCATGCTGTCGTTGTTGATTTCCGCTTTCTGCGCGCCGACTTGCACAGCACGCAAAACAGCTTCGCGTTGCTCGGGCAAGGTAGTGAGCTTTAACTCATGCGTATCGATATTTTTGCCAGATAGCAGCGTCACGTGTACACCGGACAAACGCTTCAGGTCATCCAGTAAAGGTTGGCTGATAGGGAAGCCCATCAGCACCCAGCCGACTGTGAGTGGGGCGCGTACGGGTATCATCACGAATTGAAATACGCCGCCATTGACCAGAGCAATCCGACTGCCGTCTACATCCTTAGACAAGGCAGTTGCGATATTGCTTAAAACATCGGCGACCATGGCGTCGTTGCTGCCAGTTTGACTGGAGCTGACAAGATTGAGACTTGGATCAAGCAGAGCGGTAATTGATGCTCCTATGCGTTCCCCGCTGTTTTCCAGCGACGAGGAGATGGTTTGCTTGTCCCCAGTTGTGGCGGCTGAACGAAAACCGTAGTCCGCCGCCAGCACGATAGAAGCCTCGCGCAAGCGCTGCGCATTTTGCTGCAACAAACGATCCCAGATGCGTTCCCCAACCATAAGATCAGATGCAATTTCATTCCGTACCTGTCGCTCAACTGCTGCCCGCACCGCCCAGAAACCTGCGACCTGCACGGCCAGCAACAATCCCAGCATCACGATTACGATGCGAGACGACAAACTCATGCCGTTTTGGGTTTGCTTCCAAGTACTCATTACGGCCTCAAGCCTTTAAGGCTGACTTTCACCTGTTCATCAGTTGCAGCAATTTTTAAACTCTGTTTTTGAGCTGGTGCCCCAACTGAAAGTCGGCTGTGCCAGATATTTAAACTGTAATCCCCGTTTGGCGCATCATTGATAGCCAACACGCCGTTGGCTGAAGTAATGCCATAAAACGGTGTGTCGACGACGAGAATGTAGGCAATCATCTGGTCGTGAATATTGCATCCCATCACCACGACGCCAGCCTGATCGAACATGACTGGGTTGGTCGGTGTGCCTACATAAAGTTTGAGTTCAAAACGTTTGGCTGGCGAGAATGAATACACATGATGGCGCACCGTATCTATATTCGGAAACGACACGTTGGTGCCGGTAGGAATAACTAACAGTGATGGGATAAAAGCTCTATCCCTTTGCGCCATTTGCGCAAGCGGCAAAGGTTTGGCCAGACGCTTGGCTTGTGGGGATTCGAGAAAAACTACGGCATCGCGTACAGGTTTGCCCGATTCGTCCAGCACGGTCACGCTGAGATTGCCGGCCAGCACGCTGCCTGTGATCAAGCCGCCTACCAGTATCGCCGTCAAATATGCCGTTAGTAGCTTCATGGTTCGATGGCTAAACCTACAACCGGTTCACCGTTGCCTAATGTACCCAAAGTCTTGGCCGTTCCCGACATCAAATCAATTTGTACCAAACGAGTTTGTTTTGAATGTGCAGTACGTACTGCAGCTAAAGGTATATTACCCAGATCGGAAATATCGAAAGATGCATCTTTTAACTTGCCGAGCCCTAATGATCCTAACGTCGACAACTGCCCTAAATTAGGCGACACGACCGGTTGCGTATCTTCTTGCGAACCTTGCATCAGCAATGCACCTAGCGATCGATCAATGGTGTAATTGGTGGTCAGCTTTTCATTCTTTTTGTTGTACGTATATGCGGCAGCCACGACATCGGGTTTCTTGCCGAAATTAATATCGCCTGCGGCAAAACTCAAGGATGGATCTGCCTGCACACCATCTGTCTTCGGATCGAAATCGACTTGAGCGCCGGTCTCGGGATGCAAGCGAAGATTGAGGCCGCCTGACGACACAACGCGAATCCGATCCGCTGCGGGATTGAAATCAAAACCCATAGTCTGATCTTGCAAGCCAGGGATTGCAGTAGTCGCACCAACTGGCGACACATTACCTGTAGCGGTATTGATAGTGTAAATGCGGCCGATTTGGCTTAGTCCAAACAACACACCGCGCGACACACGATAATCGATGCCCACCAGATTCTCACCAGTCATCAGCCCTTTGATTGCCTTGCGTTGCAAGACCTTTCGTGGCGCGGAAGCATTTACTTGGATCAACTCATTTGTCGCAGTGACAGCCCAGACTGAAGCAGGTAACGCAGCTTGCGAAAGTATAGATGTTTGTGCCAGCGCAGGCACCGTCACTACAGTGCTTGATGCTGCAATAACGGAAATATACAAACAGCGGCTCAATGAATGGAGTGAAGGATTCTTTGCTTTCGGCATGGCGGCGATTCCTTAAAGGGTGTTGCGCGAATATGTATGGTGACGTATTTAAATTGGGTATCAGACCCCGCATTTCAAATAACGCAGATTTGATGCAATAAAGAATTTAATACTACAGGAAAAGGGTTTTATTTTTTTGAACGTTGGATCTGTTTTTTCCAAATTAATAGGATGGCAGAAGTACTTGAAGTAAAGATAATGCTTTGTTCAGTGAGCGTTCCTGAATTCATGAAATTGGAAGTCTATAATTTTTTGGCTAAATTTTTGGTTTTGCTCGCACATAAAAAAACCGGCGCTCACGCCGGCTTTTTTGCGAACTGCTCAAAGCGTTTAATTAGCCGGTGACCCGTGCTGCGATATGCGCCAGTGCTTCTTCTACTTGATCAACTAGAACCAAGCATAGATCGCCGGCTTGCAGGCTTTCCAACGCGGTGTCGATGGCGAGAAATTCACCTTGAATCTCTTTGACGGATTGCGTGCGTTTAGCTTTTGCCAAACCTTCGCGCAATAGACCCAACACTTCACCGTCGGCACGACCGCGTTGACATTGGTCTTCGTACAGAATTACGTCATCGAAGGCGTCGCCGAGGATTTCGGTTTGACGACGTATATCCTCGTCGCGTCTATCGCCGGCGCCGCTGATGACAACCATGCGGCGTTTGGCCGGCATCGCTTCTACTGCGCGCGTCAATGCTTCAATTGCATCGGGATTGTGACCGTAATCTGCGATGACGGTTGCGCCGCGATGCGAGAACAGGTTGAAGCGGCCAGGTGTACTCGCTGCACTGTTTTCAAAAGTACGTAAGCCAGTCAATACAACATTCCAGTCAAGGCCGAGGCCCCAAGCTGCGCCGATAGCGGCCATTGCATTTTCAACTTGGAAGCCGATCAAGCCATTGTGTGTGATGGCAATATCGGACAACTTGATGCGATGTTTGAAGTTACCTTCTGATGCGACTATCTCCGCACCGTCCACATAAACAACACGATTGCCTTGTGCGCGGTGTGTCGCGAGTACGGCTTGATTGCCGTCTTTTGCAAAGAAGGTAATGCTGCTGGTGCAGCTGCTTGCCATGTTGGCGACCATAGGGTCGGCCGCGTTCAATACAGCCGTGCCATTAGGTGCGACGTTTTGCACGATCACGCGTTTGACGACAGCCAGATCTTCTACGGTTGAAATGAAGTTCAGGCCGAGGTGATCGCCAACGCCGATGTTGGTGACAACGGCGACGTTGCAACGATCAAAACCCAGACCTTCACGCAGTACGCCGCCACGCGCTGTTTCAAACACAGCCGCGTCCACATCAGGATGCATCAGAACATTGCGTGCGCTACGTGGACCGCTGCAGTCGCCGGTGTCTATGCGTTCATTTTCGATGTACACGCCATCGGTGCTGGTCATGCCGACACGATATTTATTCGCTCGCAGGATATGCGCGATCAAACGAACGGTGGTGGTTTTGCCATTGGTGCCTGCTACCGCAACGACCGGGATGCGGCCATCATCGCCTTCGGAAAACATGGTTGAAATAATCGCTTCACCGACCGGACGACCTTTGCCGAACGATGGTTTAATATGCATGCGCAAACCAGGAGCGGCATTGACTTCAACGATGCCGCCGCCTTGTTCTTCCATGGTCTTGTTGACGGTTTCGCAGACCAGATCCACGCCGCAAATATCCAAGCCTATCATTTGCGCAGCCTCAATCACGCGCGCTGCCATTTCCGGATGGACATCGTCGGTAACGTCGGTGGCGATGCCACCTGTGCTCAAGTTTGCATTATTACGCAACAGGACCGGCGAACCTTTGGCTGGAATACTGGCCAAAACGTAATTCTGTTTTTCCAGCGTCGTCAGCGTAGTGCTGTCGACCTTGATTTTAGTCAGTGGCGTGGCATGTCCATCACCGCGCAATGGGTCTAGATTGACCTGGTCAATCAATTTCTGAATCGTTTGGACACCATCGCCTATTACTTCAGGCGGCGTGCGACGGGCAGCAGCGATCAATTGTTTGCCGACCACGAGGAAGCGGTAATCTTGTCCTGAGATATAGCGTTCGATCACGACATCGTCGCAAATGATTTGTGCTGCTGCAAAACCGGCTTCGATTTCTTCGCGGTTTTTCAGGTTGACGGAGACGCCTTTGCCCTGATTGCCATCACGTGGCTTGATCACAACGGCTGCGCCAATTTCGTTGGCAGCTGCCCAGGCATCTTCCGCAGTAGTCACCGAACGACCGTCAGGCACTGGTACGCCGGCTGCGCTTAACAGCAGCTTGGTCATTTCTTTGTCTTGCGCGATCGATTCAGCAATCGCGCTGGTGAAGCCGGTTTCCGCAGCCTGGATACGCAACTGCTTACTGCCCCAGCCGAATTGCACCATGCTGCCTTCGGTCAAGCGGCGATATGGAATACCGCGCGCAACCGCTGCATCGACGATCGATCCAGTCGATGGTCCGAGGCGGATGTTTTCATCCAGTTCCCGCAGGCTGGCCAGTGCAGTTGCCAAATTAAATAAGGTATCTTCCACCGCCGCGCGGCACAGGTTTCGCGCCAGATCAAAGGCGAGACGACCAACGGCTTCTTCGCTGTACTCGACGACGACTTGGTAAGTGTCTTTTTCGACGGTTGCTATGGTGCGGCTGAACGTCACCGGGCAACCGGCTTGTGCCTGCAAACCCAAGGCTGCGAACTCAAGAACGTCGGCCATCGAAAACGCTTTTTTCGGACGAGCACTTTCGATAAATTTAATTTCCGGAAAGCGAGCGCGCAAACGGTCTTCAAAACCGGGAATTGCAGCAATGTCTTGTTCCGATTCATTGCACGACACAATAGCTTCGATCGACGTGTGCCGGCTCCAGAGGTTGGGGCCGCGCAGGGCGCGAACGCGGGATATTTCCATGGACATCTTCCTTCTTGGCGCAGCTGCCTGTCTAGGCTTGGCTTTACGCGGCACTTTGTTATTAGATGCAGCAGTGTAAACCGCATCTGTATGTTTATTGTCGTGATATGCAAAAACAGTGCTCATGGCGTTTAGGCGGCGATGGCCGCTTCGGTTGGTTCAAACGACTCAATCCCGACGCGCATCAAGTCGGGGCTGACGCCAAGTGCCCATGCTGCTGCAATGGCGGCTAATACAGTTTCGATGTTTAGGCTGGAGCAATCTTCTGCGGCATGCGGGATCAGAATTTCTTCCTTGCCGGACGCCAGCACGATTTGGTCATCGCGCAAAAAGACTGCACGCTGACCTTCTTGCAGATGTGTTGCGATCGCCGCGGCGCTGGCTGACGCAGCAAAGAAAATTACCTTGCCATCGCACAGAGACGCCAGTTCTGCGACCCGTGCATCGGCGGCATTCAATACCGCGACGCCGGTTGGTAACACGACATCGACCTGCGTACGTGCAACGCGGCTCATTTGGTCGGCATCATCTATATAGAAATCCGGCAGGCTGTGGTCCGGATCTATATTTGTGACGACGCCAACGTGACACCAGTCGTAGGCCAAGCCTTCTGACAGGATGGCTTGGCTACTGTTTTCAAATACAGCGGTTTCTACCATGCGGTTAATCAATACCTGACGCGAGGCATCCCAGTTGTCGCTGGCTTTTTTCAAAACCTGCCGTTGGCGCAAGAACAAACCATCTTTGCAAGCCAGACCGACATACGTACCTTGCAGATGCAACATCCATGCGATCAGGCGCGAGACAGCCGTGGTACCGTGCGAGCCGGTAACGCCAACGATAGGAATGCGGCCACTTTCATCTTCAGCAAACAGATGATCGACGATAGCGCGTCCCACCGGACGGGCTGGGCCGTCGGCTGGTTTCAAATGCATCAGCAAACCTGGGCCGGCATTGACTTCAACGATGGCACCGCCTTGTTCTTTCAGCGGTTTGGAAATATCTTCCACCACCAGATCGACGCCGGCGATATCCAAGCCGACAATGCGTGCTGCCAGCGATGCTGCCGCTGCGACCGTCGGATGAACCAGATCAGTGACGTCGAACGCGACGTTACCGTTGCGCTGGATCAGGATTTTTTCACCGGCAAGCGGGATAGATTCGGTTGTGTAGCCCTGGCGCGCCAGTTCCAGCAAAACTACGCGCGGATCATCTGATTCATCGATCAAGATCAGATTGAGAGGGCAATCTTCGCTGCTGCCGCGACGCGGATCGCTATTGAGCTGGCTATTGATCAGTTCCAAAATGCTGGATTTGCCATCTGCAACGACGCTTGCTTCTTCGCCACGCGCTGCAGCAACCAGTTTGCCGCCTATGATCAGCAGCCGATGTTCGTTGCCAAGGATGAAGCGCTCGACGATGACGTCGCTGCTTTCCTGTTCGGCCAGCAAAAAGGCCGCCTCGATATCGGCGGCTGATTTCAGATTGGTGGAAACGCCACGGCCGTGATTACCGTCCAGTGGTTTGATGACGACTGGCAAACCAATGCTTTCGGCGGCTTCCCACGCATCGGCGGCACTGTTGACGATACGGCCTTCCGGGACAGGAACGCCGCAGGATTGCAGCAAGGTCTTAGTCAATTCCTTGTCACTGGAAATGGCTTGGGCGATCGCGCTGGTCTGGTCGGTTTCTGCGGTCCAGATGCGACGTTGCTTGATGCCGTAGCCGAGTTGCACCAAATTGCCATCGTTCAGGCGCATAGCTGGGATGCGACGGTCAGTTGCTGCTTCAACGATGCAGCCGGTGCTGGGACCCAAGGCGACGGATTCCAGAATGTTACGTAAATTGTCTACCGTAAATTTAACATCGTAGGGTTTGTCTTCGATAGCGGCCATGACCAGATCGCGGGCCGCAAACAAAGCGGCACGGCTGACTTCTTCATGGCGGGCGCGGACGACGACTTTGTAGACGCCGCGCTTCGAGGTTTCGCGCGCTTTGCCGAAGCCGCTCTGCATGCCGGCAAGATTTTGCAGCTCGATCATCACGTGTTCCATGATGTGACCGGGCCAAGTGCCTTCGCGTAACCGCATCAAAAAACCGCCGTGTACGCCGACGCCGCAATGATGATCAACCAGGCTAGGCAGCCAAGCGGTCAGACGCTCATAGAATCCGGGAATGGTGTTGGATGGCGAATCTTCCAGATCGCCGATATCTACCCATGCCTCAAGTACAGGGCGATATGTCCAAATATTCGGTCCACGTAGGCTCAGCACATCGATAATCTCGATGGTTTTATTGTTCATTTTATAATGTGTGGGTAAGTGAAGCAGCCAAAATCTTAATGGCTAAAATTGTATTAACGCTCTCGACCTCCTTTGGTTTACTTCTTTTTGGAAAATATTTTACGCGCCGATAAATACGCAGCAACAAGTTGAAGACGTTTAGATATACTTGCCGCAATTCGAGATAAAACCAGATATTCTGGTCGCAAATTCAATCAACATCCGATCTTCACGAAACACCTTCCTGCCTTGATGAAAACCGCGGTTTCGACATTATTATCAACAAAACAAGCAATTCCTGCACTGCTGCAGGATGCTGGCAGCCAATTGAGCGAGCGTGAAATCATACTCGCCCACCTGGAACTCGATCTTGACCTGAGTCTGCATTTCGTCCCGGGCGTCGTCATTTTGACCAATTTGCGTCTGATGACGCGTTCATTGACGGCAAGCGCTTGGCAAAGTTGGCCCTGCAATACGCCCGATCTTGCACTCAAACACTACGATCATGCCGGTGTCGGCACGCTGGAATTGCTGGACGCCACATCGCAGCTGGTCAGTTGGCGTTACACGCTGGCGCAAAATCCTGCAGCTTTGGCATTGCTGACGCAATTCGATCGTTTGGGTCACGAAATTGCGACCGGCGTGAAAGCCCCCGACGCTGAGCAAGATCAAGATTCGGAAGAGGAGGCAGATGTCGAAAATGATAGCGTTGCGGAAGCGCTGGCACCGTCGACGGTATCGCTATTCCGCTTATGGCGTTTTGCCAAGCCATACCGCGGGCAATTACTGGCCGGTTTTCTGCTGACGCTGGCATCTACCGCCGCGACGCTGGTGCCGCCGTACATGACGATGCCTTTGATGGATAACGTCCTGATTCCGTATCAAAACGGCGCGCCGCTTGATACCGCTTTGGTCTCGCTTTATCTGGGCGGTTTGTTTGCTGCTGCGCTGGTCGCATGGGGTTTGGGTTGGGCCAAGACTTATATTCTGGCCTTGGTCAGTGAACGCATAGGTGCGGATTTGCGCACCACGACCTACGAACATTTATTACGCTTGTCGCTGCAATATTTCGGCGGCAAACGTACCGGCGATCTGATGACGCGTATCGGTTCAGAGACCGATCGCATCTGCGTTTTCCTGTCGCTGCATTTGCTGGATTTCTTTACCGACGTGTTGATGATCGTGATGACGGCAGTGATTCTGGCGTCTATCAATCCGTGGCTGGCGCTGGTGACATTGTTGCCGTTGCCATTCATCGCATGGATGATTCATGTGGTGCGCGACAAGTTACGCAATGGTTTTGAAAAAGTTGATCGCATCTGGTCGCAAGTAACCAATGTGCTGGCCGATACGATTCCCGGCATTCGCGTAGTGAAAGCCTTTGCGCAAGAAAAACGTGAAGCGGCGCGTTTCCGCGAAGCGAATAATCACAATCTGGTCATCAACGACAGAGTCAATAAAGTCTGGTCGCTGTTTTCACCGACAGTTACCTTCCTGACTGAAATCGGTTTGCTGGTGGTGTGGGCATTTGGTATCTGGCAGGTGTCGCGTGGCATGATCACAGTTGGTGTGCTGGTCGCGTTCCTTGCTTACATCAGTCGTTTTTATACGCGTCTTGATTCCATGAGCCGCATCGTGTCGGTAACGCAAAAAGCAGCGACTGGTGCCAAGCGGATCTTCGATATTCTCGATCACGTTTCCAGTGTGCCGGAAGCAGCGAATCCGGTCCGTATGGAAAAAGTGCAAGGTCGTATCACGATACGCGACATCGGTTTCCGTTACGGTAATCGTGCGGTAATTCGTGGTCTGGATCTAAACATTGAGCCGGGTGAAATGATAGGCTTGGTCGGTCATAGCGGTTCCGGCAAAAGTACGCTGGTCAATTTAATTTGCCGTTTCTACGATGTGTCGCAAGGCGCGATCATGGTGGATGGCGTGGATATCCGTTCGATTGCGATTCCAGAATATCGCCGCAATATCGGTCTCGTGCTGCAGGAGCCTTTCCTGTTCTTCGGCACGATTGCTGACAACATCGCGTACGGCAAACCGGATGCAAGTCGCGAAGACATCATCGCGGCGGCGCGTGCAGCGAATGCGCATGAATTCATTTTGCGTTTGCCGCACGGTTACGATTCCATGGTGGGAGAACGCGGACAAACTTTATCGGGTGGCGAGCGTCAGCGTATTTCAATCGCCCGTGCTTTGCTGATTGATCCGCATATTTTGATTCTGGATGAAGCAACTTCATCCGTCGATACCACGACCGAACGCGAGATTCAAAAAGCGCTCGACAATCTGGTGCGCGGCCGTACCACGATAGCCATCGCGCACCGTCTGTCCACGCTGCGTCGTGCCGATCGCATCGTCGTAATGGATAGAGGTTACATCGTTGAAGTCGGTTCGCACGATGAATTGTTGGCGCGCGAAGGCGCGTACTACAAGCTGTATCAGGCGCAACAACGGCAAGCTGAAGATATGCTGGACGACAATGCAGGAAAGGAAGTGGCATGAGCGACGATATGCAATCAACTCAAACCAATCATTTTCAACTCAACCGCAATGCCTTCGGAAAATTGATTTACACGGCAGCCGGCGATGATGAAGTGCATGAAGGCGTAGTACCTGTGCGTTCGTTTCCTATCGCTGCGCCAGATGTTGGCATCGCGATCGTTAGCATTGATGGCCGCGAATTGGCCTGGATAGAAAAATTAAGTGATTTGCCGGACGCGATTCGCATGCTGCTGGAAGAAGAGCTAGCCAATCGCGAATTTCTGCCAGAGATTAAACAGATCAAGCACGTCTCGGTTTTCGCGTCACCTAGTACATGGACCGTCGTGACAAATCGCGGTGACGCGCTGCTGGTGCTGAAAGGCGAAGAAGATATTCGTCGTGTCGGCGAATCGGCATTGATCATCGCCGACACGCATGGCATCCAGTTCCTGGTTCGCGATTTGAAACAACTGGATAAGCACAGCCGCAAATTGCTAGACCGATTCCTGTAATCGTTGCACGTGCACTGCGCGTGCTGACTACACAAAGGAGCAATAACCATGTCCAGTCGTCCGCAAGATCATTTGCCGATTGCCTTGCAAAATCTCGTTTTGCCAGTCATTGCCGCGCCTTTATTTATTGCCAGCGGACCGGCCTTGGTTCTAGCGCAATGCAAGGCCGGTATCGTCGGCGCTTTCCCCGCATTAAATGCACGACCCGCTGAATTGCTCGATACGTGGTTGACCGAAATGCAGGCCGATCTTGCTGAGCACAAGGCGGCACATCCCGATGCCATCACCGGCCCGATTGCCGTCAATCAAATCGTCCATCAATCGAATGATCGCCTCGCACATGACGTAGCGGTATGCGTCAAACATCGCGTGCCCATCATCATTTCATCCCTGCGCGCACCACCCAAGGACATGATGGATGCGATCCACAGTTATGGCGGCATCGTGCTGCACGATGTAATCTCGATACGTCATGCACAAAAAGCGCTGGAGGCAGGTGTCGATGGTTTGATTTTGGTGGCTGCAGGCGCAGGCGGTCACGCCGGAATGCTTTCGCCATTTGCATTGGTGGGCGAAGTTCGAAAATTTTTCAAAGGTCCGCTTATCCTGTCGGGTGCGATCGCAACTGGCGATGCGGTACTGGCAGCGCAGGCGATGGGCGCCGACTTGGCCTACATAGGCTCGCGCTGGTTGGCGAGCAAGGAGGCAAATGTTGATGATGCGTATCGCCAAGGTGTCGTGTCATCGACTGCGGCTGACGTGATCTACAGCAATCTATTCACCGGCGTGCACGGCAACTATTTAAAGCAATCCATCATCAATGCCGGACTCGATCCGGATAATTTGCCGCAAGCCGACAAAACGGTGATGAATTTCGGTTCCGGCAGCGCGAACAAAATCAAGGCATGGCGCGATATCTGGGGCGCGGGTCAAGGCGTGGGTCTGATCGATGAAGTGGCCAGCGTGGCAGAGATCGTGCAGCGCTTAAGCGCTGAATACCAAGCGGCAAAAGCGCGATTGAAAATTTAATGCCCCTATGTCATTCCCGTCTTCACGGGAATGACATAGAACTTTGAGGGCCACATGTTTTAAAATCCGAAGCGTGCGCCCGCACCCATCAAGGTCGCAATTCCCAATAAAGCGAAAATCACAGCCGCAATCCGATGTACGATTTTTACCGGCATGCGGTTGGCAATCTTGTCGCCAAAATAAACTGCAGGAGCATTCGCCAGCATCATGCCCAATGTAGTGCCGGCTAC